>Ga0310690_10009684_pt1 | contig 12065 bp, 8 predicted proteins | sample AusTroGonzalo_MG_2_FD_207661 | JGI IMG/M metagenome (GOLD analysis project Ga0310690, IMG submission 207661) | Bovine rumen microbial communities from tropical cattle in Woodstock, Queensland, Australia - Gonzalo_04 (v2) (version 2) | ecosystem: Host-associated > Mammals > Digestive system >...
TGTGGCAGTGCAGGTTGCCCTTGTACCACTTCTTCTTGCCCAAGAGGGTCGCGCCCTTGACCACCATGGCCTTTGCGGCGGCGGTTGCGGCAACCGCCGCGATGCAGAATTCACGTCTCGTCATCTTATTTTCCTTCCTGTTAAAAACCACAACCTGCCGTCAACGTGCCGTCGGGAAGCACGTGGTACGCAGACAGGTGGCGCCGAACGGCACAAGTTCCACTGGCTCGCGTACGGCACCCGCATCGGCATCGACCAGCCCAGCCGCCGGAAGAGGCGTGTGCGTCCCCTTGTACTTCGATCCCACGCCCGGCTCCCGCCTGTTCTTCGCCGGATAGGCGGCGGACGCGCGGAGCATCGGCACAACCAGCTTCACCGGCGGCTTCTGCCACGGCAGCCCCGTCGCACCTGTCCGCTCCACGCGGATGTCCGTCGGCTTCAGATCCTGCGGCAGCGCGTAGGCGATCGGTTCCTTCTCGCAATTGATGGCCAGCCACGGCCAGTCTTTCGGTTGCGGCGGCGCGCTGTCCTTCCCCCAGCCGGGCTTCGGACGCTCCACGCGCGACCACTTCTCAACGACGGGCTGCGCGAACACGAGCGCTCCCCACTCCACCGTCTTGAGCGGATCTTTCTCGAAATCACGGTCGCGGATGGTCCGCACCACAGGGTTCCAGCTGAAGTCGATCGTGATCTGCTCTTCGTCGGCGTTCCACGGGCCGAGGATTGTGATGATGCGGTCGCCATCTTTTCGGTCGCAACAAGTTGCGACCCTCCCGGTTTCGCGGTCGCTAGGGACAGCGACCCTCCCGTGTTGGCAGCGGGAGGGACGCAATTTATTGCGTCCGCATTCTTGGTCGCAGTAAACTGCGACCCTCCCGCGCTGCACGTTGACGCTCTCGGCCCAGGCTGGGCGGCGGAGGCGAAGAGCGCCCTTCCAGTCCTTTGCCTTCACGCGCAGCGTCACGCGGCCGTCGAACGGATAGGACGTCTCGCTCGCCACACACACGTCCGCACCATCGATCTTCGTGCGAACGTCATACGGCCCGTAGTTCATCACGCGCAGGTCACGTCCCTCGCGAGAGACCGCGTTCAGAACATAGAACGGATAGAGGCTGATCGAGTTCGCGGGGCAACACGCGGCGTTCATGTTCGGCGCGTACACATGGTAGAAAGGCTCTGGTCCCCACCGCGAGGAGTCGAGCGTCGCATACCACTGGTTCGGGGAGGTCATGTAGCCGATCGTCCGCTCATCCTTCGCGCGCGCGCCCTGCGCGGCGTTGAACACGAGCCGCTCCGTCGCGTCCGCGAAGCCGACGTCGCCGGTAAGCGAGGCGAACCAGGCGAACAGCTGCTGGTAGAAGATGAAGTCGCAATACTCCGTCTCGCCCACGCACGACGGCGCGGCAACCCACTCGCCGTCGGCGCAGGGCGCGTACGTCGCCTGCCAGCCGACGCCGTCGTGGAAGTCGCCGTGCGACTTGAGCGCAGCGTCCAGGAACGTGCGCGTGCCGGACGCATACGCCAGCGCGGCGGGCGCTTTCAGACGTGCCGCGATGGCGGCCACGTGGTAGCCTCGCCGCTTGAGCGGGAACGTGGCGAACGTCGCGCCGTTCCTGTGTCCGGGCTTGTCGAGCCACGCCGCATACTCCTCGCAGAAATCCAGCAGGCGCTTGTCGCCCGTCAGCTTGTAGACGACCGATGCCGGTTCGATGATCGTGGGGCCGGCGTAGTCCGTCTTGCGGTCACCTGCCCAGTTCTTCACGAACCACAGCAAACCGCGATGAACAGCGTCGAGAATGGCCTTGTCGCCCGTGCGCGCATATTCGAGCAGCATCGTGTTGTAGAACCAGTGGCAGCCCCAGGCGTTGTAGTCCTCCTGACGGTTGTCGCCGGGACGATACGCGCCCAGATAGCCGTCCGGTTCCTGCAGGGACATCGCGGTGCGGACGCGCGAAGCGGCCTTCTCGATGAGAGCCGGGTCGCCGAGCGCGTAGGCCAGCATGGCCGCACCGAGCGCGTACTCGCCGCCCATCTCAGCGCACCAGCCCACCTTCCCGCGCGCACCGTTGGCGGGGTCGTAGTCGCGCGTAATGTATGGCTTCTCCATCTGATCCGGCTCGATCTCACCGAGATGCCCGCCCATGCCGCGCATGGAAAGTTCCAGCTGGCCCTTCAGCCATCCCTGCGCGACGATTTCGCCGGGCTTCAGCGGCTCCAACACCTGCCGCACCTCGCCCGTTGCCGCAATCGCAACACCGAACGCTAGACAGAAAACCGTTGTTCTCATGCTATCTTATCTTTCCTTTGAGAGAACCTACCTTAAGATCAACGACATTCCGTCGGGCACTTCGGTTCTGTCGCCCGGCTGCAAGAACGCACTTGGATCAAGCGCGTTCCCCGTGATGCGTACGTCATCGATCAGGCCGGAGAACGCGGCCCCGCCATAACCGCCGCCGATGCGGAACGCGCCGTTGAGCAGGGCCGTCATGCCGGACGCCATCGCGCCGGACAAGGTGCGAACGCCGTCCACGTAGAACCGCATCTGGTCCGCACCCATCGCGTCGCCGTCTATCACGAGCGCGTAGTGGTGCCACGCACCGTCCGCGCCGCCCGTCGCCGCGCTTTCGGCGCTGAGCGCATCAGCGTACGGTACGTATTCGGCGCGTGCCGTCGCAATGGAAACGAACGCCCCAAAGGAACCTGCCGCCGTGCCGTCGCCAACCGTGAACAATGCCGCCTCATCTGCCGCCTCGCTCTTGGCGAAGCACTCCACCGTGACCGACCGATAGCCGGAGAGGTCGAGCGACACTCCGAGCGATGCAGATGCGGAGTCGAACAGCGCAGCGCCATTTCGCTTTCCGACGGCCGTGGCCGTCAGGTCGTGGCCGTTGCCGGACTTGTCCGCCCAGGCATTCGCACCGGAAAAGTTCCAGTAGGCGATCATGCCCGAACCCGAAGGATTGCGCGGAAGCTTGAAGAGGTCCGGCGTCAGTATCTGTGGCGTGACGACGATCTCGGAAATCTTGCCGTCGAATGATGTTGCCTGGGTCGAACCGTAAGTCGATCCGCCGCCGATGCAGAACTTGCAGTTGAGGAGCGCCGAGAGCTGTGCCGTGTTGTTCATGTTCTGGTTCTGCTTGACACCGTCGATGTAGAGGATGCACTCGTTGGCATCCGTCTTTGTCACGTCGAGAACGTATGCGATGTGGTGCCAGCCTGCGGAGTAGTAGGGCGACGAGGCGGTCAGGCCTGAAATGCCGTCCTGCTGCCAGCTTGAGGTCGTCCCAAACTGCGCCCAGATGGAGTTACTGTACTTGTAGACGACGAAACTGCCAGGGGTTGACCCGGCTGCGTTGTCAGTCGCGAAGATCACACCAAACTTGTCAATGCTGTCTGCTTTATAACGGCATTCGAAAGTGGCACGGCTATAGGCGGAAAGATCCAGCGTAGAGGCCGTCCTAAGGTAGTCGCCGAAGTCCTTGAAAACGGCCGCGCCGTCCGTGAAATCGACGCCGTTGTTCACGAGGTCGTTGCCGTTGCCCGTGGTGTCGACGAGCGGCGTCTCGGAACCGAACTTCCAGTGCGCGATGGGCGCATTCACGGACGGCACCTTGAGGAATTCTGCCGGCGTCAGCGCGTAGGGCATGATACGGACCTCGTCCATATCCGCCTTGGCAGGGATCTGGCCGTTGATCCGCGCGCCGAGATGGAGCGGCCCGTCAAAGAGTCCGGTGACGGCGGTGCTCGTATCGACGTCCGGAGCTTCCATGCCGTCGACATACGTCCTGATCACGTCCTTCGTGTCGGCGAGGGATGGGTCGTAAACTACGGCGGCGTGATGCCAGCGTCCGTCGTTGAGAGGCGGCGTTCCAGTCGTCCGTTGGGTGTTGTAGGCATCATTGCCGAAACACCGCAAACCTCCGGACACCGCCGTGCCACCGGTGCGGAGCGACAGATGGAATGCGCCGGGATTGCCCGAATAGCCCCACTGATTAGTGCTTGTCTCGAAGAGCAACTTCGCGGCATCGACGCCGAACGTATCCGTCGTGCGGAAGAAGCACTCGAACGTGAGGCCGCTCTTGAAGAACTGCGAGAATGGACAGTTGCCGTTAGAATTGAGATAGCTGGAGCCGTTCAGCGAAAGCGTTCCCTCGTCGAAGACGGGCGAACCGACAGCTGTAAGGTCGTGCCCGTTTCCCGAAACGTCGTGTGCGCCGTTCGAGCCGAACGGATAGTAGGCGAACGCGGGATTGTCGGGCGTCATGGCATCGCCGACGGTCGGGAACTTCAGGAACTGCGAGGGTTCAAGCGCGCCGTCGGTGATGCGGATGTCGTCGATGCGGCCCTTGAAGCCATGGTCCGGCGAGCCGTTGTTGCCATGAATGCCGATGAAGAGCTTGCGGCTGCCGAAGCCGCCGGAGAAATCGCCAGACGTAGTAAGCGTACTGTTGGCAATCTGCACGCCATCGAAGTAGAGCTTCGCCTGGTCGACACCGGACTTCGTGCCGTCCACGACGTATGCGATATGGTGAGGATACGAGGTGCTCGCATCGTTGATGTCGCCCGATTCTTGCTGCCATGTTTCCGGCGCGACGACTCGAAGCTGTCCAAACATATATGTATGGCTATAGCTGACGTGCTGATAGACCACGAACGCGCCCTTCTCGCTCGCGTCCGACGGCGCGAAGATGTAGCCCAGATAATCCTTCGCGTCGAGCTTCACCCAGCACTCGACCGTAAATGCCTTCGACTTCGCGCCGAGCTCGACGGGGGCCGTCGTCACGAAATACGAGCTGCCGTCAAACACCGCGCCGCCGTTGGCAAATGTCACGCCGTGGTTCTCCAGCTCGATGGCGTTGTTGCCGGTTATGTCCGTGAGCCCGTACGCGCCGAACGTCCAGTGCGCGACCGTATCGGCCGAATAGGCCGGAATGCAGGCCAAGAACGCGAGCATGACTGCCGAAGTTCCTCTATGGATTACGGAAATGTTCATTCGAAACCTCCTATCTCGTCCAAGATGGCGACAATGATACCACGTACTCCTTGAATTGTATAGCGCAATTCCAGCAAGTAATACCGCGCATTTCAAGAATATTTGGTATAATTCATGCCGCCATGTCCCCAAAGAACCTGCCTTCCATCCTTATCGCCCTGTCGCTCGCCTACCAGAACGGCCGCGACTACTACACGGGCATACTCCATTACCTTGCGCAGAGGCGACGCAGGTGGAATGTCCATCTTGTCAGAGAGGGTCTGGGCCAAGCGACTCTGGAGAACGAGGCGCGCTGGGGACTGGACGGCGCGATCATCGACTATACCGTCCATGACGACGCGATCGGCGGCATTCGCGCGCTCGGCATCCCTTGCGTCGCCCTCGACACGGCGCACCCCGATCTCTTCAAGGACATGCGGAACGTCGCGTTCATCGATATCGATTCGGGCGAGATCGGCCGACTCGGCGCGCACCATTTCACCGAAAGGTACAACTACGCGACGTATGGCATTCTCGCCTACGAGGAAGACTGCAACTGGTCCGAGCGGCGCGTCGAGAGCTTTTCCAAGACTCTTGGCGCGAAGGGACTGACCTGCGACACGCTCCGCGTCCGGCGCGATGAGGTGCGAGCTCCAGCCATTCACCGGACGATGTGCGACTGGGCGGAACGACTCCATCGGCCGGCCGCCGTCATGGTCGTCTGCGACGAGCTGGCACGAACATTCATCAGCGCTCTCACCGCGAACGGCATCCGCGTGCCGCAAGACGTTGCCGTGCTGGGCGTGGACAACGAATGGATTCTCTGCACGCACATGTCGCCAACCCTCTCCAGCATCCAGCCGGACTTCGAGCGTTCGGGGTATCTGGCGGCGAAGAGCATGGACGCCCTTCTGAGGTGCGGCGCGAGGCGCGCCGCAAACGTTTCAGCCGCGCCTTTGCACCACCTCAGTCCGGTAAAGTCCGTCGTCGTGCGCGAATCGACCGCACCGTCCAGCACGACAGGGCTTCTGGTGCTAAGGGCCGAGAACTTCATCCGCGACCATGTGGGCGAAAGCATTCACGTGGACGACGTCGCCAGGCATCTCAAGGTGTCGCGTCGCCTTCTCGACAAGCGCTTCCGCGAGATGACAGGAAAGACGGTGCTTTCCGCGATCCACGCCGCGCAGCTGGAGAACGTGCATCATCTCCTGCGCACGACAACGCTCTCAATCTCCGAGATCGGCACGCTATACCATTTCCGTTCCGAGAGCCAGCTCAAGCGCCTCTTCAAGGCCACCTACGGCATGGCCATGAGCGCCGCGCGTCAAGGCTTGAGAATGGGGACTGTGTAAACCGCCGTTCTCAAAATGCCTCAACTACCAATCCTGGCACAACGGAAAAGTCCGTGTCAAGCGTAGCCAGATGTGCGCCCAACTCCATCGTAATTGCGGCAATCCAAATGTCATTCTGGGGAATCGGCGTACCGTTCTTCTTCAAGGTTGACGCAAGTAAACCGTAGCGAAATGCCGTTTCAAGAGTAGTGTTCGCAATGGTCGCATTGGCTTTTGCGATGAAATCTTTCAGGCGAGCCATGTTCTCGGCGTATCGAGTACCGAAAGAAAACCCGAACTGAAGCTCTCCGATGACCGTAATGGGAAAAATCAACTCGTCACACGTGTCGAAGAGTTCCAACAGTGCGCGGTTGCCGTTTTGGAATGCCGTATACGCGCAAGTGTCGATACAGATTTTCATTTCCAATCCTCTGGCTCAATGCGCCTTGTCGATTCAGTTACCGCCTCAAACTCAGCCAATTCCGTATCTGACCATGTTCCGCAGAATTCCGAAAGGTTCCGTTTCCGCGAAAAGGGACTGCCACCAAGCACGGCATCCGAAAGCAAAGTGACTACAATGGAGTTCACGCTCGTATGCGCATTGGCGGCACGACGCGAAAGTCCCTCCGCAACAGCCTCTGGCATATTCCTAACGGTCATTGTCTTCATTTCTCCTCCTGATGTCTTTTTGCTGTCAAACGTGACATCATTATATCATGAACCTTCTGCCGCCACAAGTCGCGACGGCGGAAATTCCAAGAGCCCGCTCAAGCGCCTCTTCAAGGCCACCTACGGCATAACCATGAGCGCCGCGCGTCAGGATTTGAGAGCGGGAATCGGATAAACAACTATTCCGTCAGGCTTCCCATCTATCGGAACAGCATCATCGTGCCGCCGCCCTTCATCTGGAGGTAGAGCCTACCGGCGGCGAACTTGAACTCGCCGCACAACTCGTCATCGCCGGACGACGCGGGATCGAACGTCCAGCCGGTCGTGTCGGACGGCCCCTTGTAGGACGCGCACTCCGCAATAAGGAGTTTCTTGCCCGCCCACGATCCGACGCTTGTGGCGCCATTGAGCCGGAGCGTGCCGGTAGCCGGCAAGCGCACCGCGCCGGGCGTCTTCACGAGCACGCCCGCGTTCGCGGACGGGAACACCACCACGCCGTCCTCGAAGCCCGCGTCCGCCGTCACGGACGCCGCATGCGTGAGGTCGAGCTGCGTGCCCGGCAACGCCGCCACGAGACCACATCCAGATATCGTGCCGGTGAAGCCGCTCCAGTCGAGCGCCCGCGCGCATGTCCACGCGGTACCTTCCATGCGCACCGTGCCGGTGCCCGACACGCTCTTCATCGTCCCCTCCATCCCCGGACGCACCACCAGCGTCGCGCCCGACGCCACCGTCACCGCAGAGTTCGTGGGGATAGTCGTCTGCTCCGCCAGAAGCGCATTGTCGTCCCGCGTGCCGTCGCTGAAGCGCACCACCTTCGCGAGCGCCGCCACCTGCTCGTCGTCAAGCACGCGGTCGTAGATGCGCAGGTCGTCGAAGCGTCCGGTGCTGCTGTACACCGCGCTCGAACCCGTGCGCCCGTTCCACGACACGGCCACCTGCTTGGGGTCGATCGTCACAGTGATGCCAGTCACGCGATTGACGCGCTTGCCGTCAACGTACAGGCACAGCACCTTCGTCATGGAATCGTAGGTGACGATCTGGTGGATCCAGCTGGCCGTGGCAGTCGTGGGATTGGAGTAGAGCACGGCCCCGGTGAAATTCCGTTCGGTGTTGGAACCGACCTTCGTCGTGGGCAAGGGCGTGGTGCCGTTGTCGTAGAAGCGGATGTTCTTCGCCGCATCGTCGGGATCGCCGAAGCAGAAGAAGTCGTTTCGCATGCATGCCGACCGGCGCAGCGAAACGGTGAAGGATGACCCCACGGAGAATTTCGACGCCATGTTGACGCCGTCGTCCAACTCCAGATGCCCGCCCATCGCCTTGTCCCAGCCCGTTGACGGGTCCTTGCCGGGCTTGATCCAGAACGCCTTGCCGCCGCGATCTTCGGGATAGGTGACGTTTGCCACCTGGAGTTCGACGTCCGGCGTCATCGTGGAAGTCTCCAGGAATGCGGCCTTCAGCGTGAAGCCATTGCCCGAGGCATCGTCGTAGTAGTAGGTGCCGCCCGACTCGCGCTTGACGTCGAACGTCCAGTGCGCGACGGGTGCGGGCAGGGAAACCTTCTCGAGGCGCGGGCGGCGTGACTCGTACTCGGCCAGGACCTCGGCCTCGCTCCACGCACCGCGCAGCCACTGGATCTCGTCCAAGTCGCCCTGGTACGTGTGTGCCGTGTCACCACTGTAGTTGCCGATGGTGATGTGCGGTTCCGTCGGGATGCTGATGTTGCTCGTCCTCACGCGCTCATCCATCTTCACGCCGTCCACGAAGAGGCGGATGACCCTGTTCGAGTAGGTGCCCACCACATGGTGCCACTTGCCGTCGAAAAGGTAGTTGCCGTTGGAGAATTTCGCGTAGACCACGCTGTTGTCCGTGCTCTTCGAGGTTCCGCCATCGTTCCACACGCCATCGCGCGTCCAGCCATGCTGGACGTAGAAGCAGAGGTTCTTGAATGCGCCCAGAGACGTGCTCGGATTGTCTTCGTCACGTTGGCACGATCCGAAGTAGAAGTTGTTTGCCCAGTTGAGGTTGTAGACCACCTCGCCGAATTCGTTCGTGCCGGGAGTTGTGCTCTTGGGGGCGACGTGGATGAAGTTCGAACCGTTGCCGCACTTGTCCTTCGTGGGACGCATCCAGAAGCTGAACGTGAACGCGTCGTTCCCGCTGGGGAAGCGAGCGGAACTGGCGAGGGAATCGTTATTCTTGCGGAAAAACGTGCCGCCTTTCGCCATGTCGCTGCCGTCGCCGAAGTGGATCGCCTTGCCCGACACGCCGTCATCCACGAAATAGGGCCTGAAGGTGCAGGCTGGGTTCGTGCGCAGGGCGACTGGCATCAGTCCCGCGCTGGAGGAGTCGGCACCCCAGTCGTCGGGATTGTCGAAGTTCCAGTATGCGGCGAGGTTGGGGCGGTAGGTGCCTCCGCCGACGGCCAGCCGGCCGCCGCTGACGGTCGTTGCGCCCGTCCACGCGCCAGCGCCGGTGAGCCTGAGCTCGGAGGAGCCGGACTTCACGAGGACCCCGCCCTTGATGCGCCCCGCGAAGACGTTCGTCCCCGTCGCGCTGTTCACCGTGAGCGTCTGGCCCGCGTCAAGCGCGATGCCGCCGTCGACGCCCGTGCCGGAGATTGAAGAGAGCTCCTGGTTGGCGTGGAACCGCAACCAGCCGCCGCCGGGGATCGAGGCCGAGGCGGACGCGTCAACGCCGAGCGGAGCGGACGCGGTGCCGAACGTCATGTCGCCGATCCACGGCATCAGCAGGCCCGTGAACGGCATCGCGCCCGAGTGGTCGCTCTTGATGAACTGCTGCACGGCGCCGCATGTGAGCTTGAGCGTGCCCGCGCCCGCCAGCGTGCCGTAGAACTTCTGCCTGTCGGCGGTCATCGTGTTCCATCCGCCCACGATCTCGCACGTCGCGCCCGCGTCAACCTCCAGGCGCGCGGTGGAATTGGCGCTGGACGCTGTGTAGACGCTGCCGAGGCGGGTCTGGGTAGTGCCAGGCTCGACCTTGAGGGTGGCACCGGAGGACACGCCCCAGGCAAAGCAGTTGGCCGACGCATTGTTCGTGAACACGAGCATGCCACCCTCCGCGTACCCGATGGATTCCCAGTGGTTTGCGATGGAAAAATACCGGAACACGCCCGCGCCGCGCTTGTGCGGTCCCTTGTGGGGGTAGTTCCCGGACGCGCCGTAGTCCCTCCAGTTCACGGTGCCGCCGAGGACATCTAGATAGCAGGGTTCCGTGAAATGGAATCCATTCCCGGAATCCCCCTTGACGACCGTCACCACGTCGCCGTCCTGCCCATTGAACACGAGTCCCGCGAGCATGGTGTTGTTGGCGGAATCGCGTTCCTTGTAGGTGTTGCCGAAGGCAATGTCGTTCGTCAGCACGGCGTTGCCGGAGAGGCCACGCAGGTCGAGCGTGACGTGCTTCATGAAGAGGTTGGAGACGCTCGTCGCGTCCGTATACTCCACGCCGCCGACAAGGGCCTTCCAGTTGGAAAGCTCCTTCATGCTGCCGCCGGATGCGGCGCCGATCCACACGTTCGTGCCGTCGGTCTTGTGGTTGGGGGATGAGCCCGTGGCATACGCCGACCACGTTGCAAGTGTCGCCGCCAGCGCCAACACACCAGCGAATCCCGCCGTATTCCGCATAATCTGTCTTCTCATTTCGCTTTCCTTTCCCTCGGCGCGCACCGCTTTCGCGGCGCGCAGACATTGTCTAAGCACAATTGTACGTGGCGTAATCATATCATACTCCTGCCCTTTTCGCAATAGGCGCTAGCAACGGGGAGAAATTTATGCAGGCACCCCAATTTTTCCGCTTGCATTCCGCGCGTACATATACTATAATATATTCATGCAAAGCAAAACACCGAAAAAGGCGCGTTCGCGCGCCGAGATACTCGCCGAGATCGCCGCCCTGCCGCCTTCGGTCCAGGGCACCATCTCCTCCTACAGGAACGTGCGCAAGAACGGCACCGCCGCCGTCTACTACAACCTGCAGTACACGCGCAAGGGCAAGAACCACTCGTTCGCCATCCCGAGGGACAAGGTCGCGGAATTCAAGGCCGCCGCCGCCGCCGGCCGGAAGCTGAAGGAGCTCGTGCTCGAGCTCTCGCTTGCGAACGCGCGCGAGCTCGCCTCGTCGGGGTCCCCTCTAAAAAAAAGCTCGCGCACCTCGTCCTGAGAGGCGCCGCGAAGATCCATGCCTCGTAGACGCCGCCGCCTCGTCGATCGAGCGCGACGGCATAGGATGCACGAGCCGCCTCGAGCAGACGCTCTTCGACGACATGAACGGCCGCTGCCGCGAGCTCATGGCCGAGCTCCTCGCCGCGGGCGCCGCGGGCGCGAAGGACCATGTCCCGGAACCCGGGGAGCGCAACGCCGGCAGCCACGGCAAGAGGATCGTCACCCTCTTCGGCGAACTCCCGGAGATCAGGCGCACCTACTACTGGAACGAGGGAAGCCGCAAAGGCCACTATCCGTTCGACGACAGGCTCGGGCTGGCCGGAAGATACACGCCCGCCGCCGCGAACGAAATGGTCCGGCACGCCGTCCGTCCGCCACCCGTACGGGGACGCCGCCGACGGCTTCTCGCGCAACCACGCGTTCAGGGTCTCCGCGGACACGGTACGCGAGGTCGTGGGCCTTTACCGGGCCGAGTCCACGGCATTCGCCAGGAAAAGCGAATCCGGCCCCGCCGCCGGCGCGGACTCGCGCGCCACGACCGTCTGCGTCATGGCGGACGGGACGGGGATGCCGATGAGGAGGGAATGCCTGAAAGGCGCCAAGGGCAAGGACGGGCGGGCGAAGACCAGGGAGGTCAAGGCCGGGGCCATCTTCGTCGCGTCGAAGACGAAGGACAACGAGCCGCACCGCGACCTCGGCACGACGACGTACGTGTCGACGACGCACAGGCGCGAAAAGTTCGGCAAGTACCTCCGCGCCGAATTCGACAGGCGCTTCGGGCGGATGCCGGAGACCGTCCTCTACATAGCCGACGGGAGCAAATGGCTGCACACCGTCCACGACAGCGACTTCCCCTTCGCGGTCGAGATACTCGACGTCTGGCACGCGGTCGAGCACAAGCCCCTGATG
>Ga0310690_10009686_pt1 | contig 12065 bp, 11 predicted proteins | sample AusTroGonzalo_MG_2_FD_207661 | JGI IMG/M metagenome (GOLD analysis project Ga0310690, IMG submission 207661) | Bovine rumen microbial communities from tropical cattle in Woodstock, Queensland, Australia - Gonzalo_04 (v2) (version 2) | ecosystem: Host-associated > Mammals > Digestive system >...
CGAGACATTTGCCGGAGATTTCCAAGATGATCTCCTGCATATCCGCTTCAACGCCTATGGAAGGAACTTCATTGAGCTTGTAGAGGTCTTCGACTTTCAAGCGGGTTCTTCTTCCCAAGATGCCACCCGGATGTACTTTCGCGAAATCTTCGGTCGTGAATCCGCGCATCTTGATGAGCGTTGACGCTAAGGCGTCGCCGATAGCCAACTGAGCCATTGCGCTGCTGGTCGGGGCCAGGTTATTGGGACTTGCCTCGCGCGACACGGTGCAGTTCAGCACGCAGTGCGCTTCTTTCGCCAAGAGGGAATCCATCGTACCGACAATCGCGATAAGTCGGTTTCCGTTGGCTTTCAAGAACGGAATCAGAAGGGCTACTTCCGGAGTGTTACCGCTCTTGGAGAGGCAAATCACAATATCATCTTTCTGGATGATGCCCAGGTCGCCGTGAACGGCATCGGCAGCGTGCATGAAAACGGCAGGTGTTCCCGTGGAGTTGAAAGTCCCCACAATCTTCTGCCCGATAATGGCACTCTTTCCTATGCCCGTGACAACGACTCGACCTTTGCACTTTACAATCTCCTGAACAGCGTTCACAAAATTATCATCCAAATACCCGGTGAGCTTCGCCACCGCTTCGGCCTCTTCACTCAGCACTTTCTTAGCATATTGGATAATCTCTTGTGGTTCCATTCTACAAAGATGCTCTTGTTGCCTTTTCGCTTCGATTAGAGAATGAAATCTTTCATACTTCCTTCTGATAACCGAAGTGCCTTCAAAATAACGCTTGAAATCCGTTTCTGACAACGTTTCCAAGTCGTCATTTTTGAGCTGCAAAAATACGGAACTTTTCGATACGTTCAGTGGGTTGTTGAAAACTTTTTTATTACGGGGACATACCTCCTGGCATATGTCACACCCAAAGAGGTATTCTTCCTTAGCTAACTCACTGTAATTCGGAGATTTATCCTCTGTATTATGGTATGCTACGCAACGTCTCGCATCCACCCGGAACGGGGTTTCCAAAGCGTTCACGGGACAACTTCTAACGCATATTTCGCAGCTCCCACAGTCGGATTTTGGCAAAGATGAATCATAATTGTCGCAAAACTGATCCAATAGCAAGACCCCAATCACGAAGAAGGAACCATACTCGTTATGGATCAATCCGTTCTTACCTAAACAACCCACACCGGCCTCCATTGCCCATCGTTTCTCCGATATGGCAGAACTATCCACTGTTGCTCTGTATTTTACTGAAGGATAATGTTCCACAATTCTATTTGCCAATTTCTCCAACAGCTCTTTCACCAACACATGGTAATCCTGTATCCACGTATAGCGCGCCATGCGATAACGGTTGGACATAGGATGTGCATCTGTCAAATAATTATAAGTCAGCACAATAACCGACTTGCAGTTAGGGAGTAGCGTCTCCGGGGAAAACCGACCGTCAATGTCGCGCTCCAAGAAGCGCATTCCTGCATGGTAATCCTTGGCAATAGACTGCCTGAACTCCTCGGCAGCATCCGTCAAAGCATGTGCGCGGGCTATGCCGCACTTCTGGAAACCGATTTCTGCGGCCCACTGCTTGACAGATTGGGAGGAGACTGGTAATTGCGGAGACATGTTAGAAAGTGATACGCTCGAACTTTTCAGGAATTCGGATGGAAGTGGGTCCCGGAACATTCAGCCGGATGACTTTGATCTTGCCATGCACTTCGATCACACGGCTCAACTCCTTGAATGTGAACTCTGTGAAAAAGGAACTATTGCTGTCCACCGGCATAAAGTCGGTATATTCAAATGAAAGTCGCTGGTGACGCGGCAACTGTTCTGTGTCACCATTGAAAAGAGCCTGAACAAGCTGGAAATTAACCCGGAAAGGCAAACGAGCATCCAACGGAGCGTACGTGCCTTGATAATATTGAGAGGTCAGCTTGTTGACATAGGTGATGGAATCTGGAGTGAAGACCACGCGCATCACCTCGACACCATAAGCGTGGATATTGAGATACAGTATGCTGTCGGTACGGTTGACCATGTAGAAATTGCATGTGCGTGCGCCGCCGGTATCGACAATGTCCGCCTTGCCGCGATAGGTAATCCAGTCGTAGCCCGTGGCCATGGGCAACACGGTCGTATCAGACACGACAACCGTTGAATCAACCGTCTGGGCATTCAGCACAAAACCGCCCATCCAGCCGACCCAAACAGCAATCAACATAAATATCCTGAGTTTTTTCATCTTTCTGGGAATTTTCTGATAAGACCTTTTCTGAGACTGAAAGTTATATGGAACTGTTTCGAAAATGAGGCTATTCGGGGTCGGCTTTCGACCAGACCTTCACCTCATCGATACGATTGTGGTCCATTCTGACAATCTCGATTTGATAGCCCATGAACTCGAAGGAGTCGCCCTCTTTGGGAATGGTCTCCAAGTGATCCACCACAAAACCAGCCACTGAGGAATAGTCAATCTCGTCATAATCAACCTCATAGCCATCAATGACATCTGTCAGCACATCAATGGGGGCATCACCTCTGACAAGGAAAGAATGATCCTCGCATTCTGTCACATCAGGTTCCACAATTTCCTCCTCTTCGGGCATGTCCCCGACAATATTCTCGATAATGTCGTGCAGGGTGACGATACCGGCCAAATCGCCAAACTCATCCACCACAATGCCGAAATAGTATTGTTTCTGTCGGAAGGCGTTGAGGATATCCTGGGCATCCGTATTTTCGGTGAACACCAGCGGTTCGTCCAGCATAGAGCGGACATCGGCTTTGCCGTTCTTCTGCAATTCCATGAAGAAGTCCTTGATATTCAGCACGCCAAGGTAATTCTCCATATGCTTGTCGCACACCAGCACACGACTGACAGAAAGGTCATAGAGTTGCTGGATGAACTCCTCCTGCGGCAGGTTCACATCAATCCATTCGATTTCAGAGCGGTGGATCATGACATGAATGGCACGTTTGTCGGAGAAGGTGAAGATGTTCTCGTGCATTTCGCTCTGTTCCTCCTCAATGACATCGGTTTCGCCAGCCTCTTTGATGATGTCGAGCAATTCGTCCTCCGTCAGGTGGTCTTCATTGGCCTTCACTCCCAGAATCTTGTCAATCAGCACCGTAGCGCCGGAAAGGGCTTTCACAGCAGGTTTGAACACGATGCGAATGAAGTTCATGATGGGAGCCACCGCGATGGAGACGCGCTCCGGAGTGGAAAGGCCGATGGTTTTGGGCACCAGTTCACCGAGCACGATGGTGATAAATGTGACGATGAGGAAGCCAATGATTAACGCGGCGCTGGCAGCCACCGGCGCGGAGATATGCATCCAAAGGAAGAGCGTTTCGAGGTAGGGCGACAGTGCGGCACCGCCGATGAAACCCGTCAACAGACTGGTAACAGTACTGCAGACTTGGATGGAAGCCAGGAACTCCTCCTGATGATCCTGCAGGAACAACGCCTTGCGGACGGCTTTCGGGTGTTTTTCCGAGTATTTGTCAATACGGATTTTCCTGAACGAGACGATGGCGATTTCGCTCATGGAGAAGAAGCCGTTGGCCAAAATCAGTAAAAGGATGACAATAAGGCGTATCATGGTTATTCTTGCTCAGAGAGGAGGTCGCGGCGGTTCTGCCCGATATACTTGAAATAGAGGGATAGATCGAACGAAACTATCAATAAATTAAACAGATAGAGAAAAACCACAGCATCGGGCTGGTAGAATATTTTATGCAGGATGCCGAACACATAGCCTATCACAATGATGGTCATGAAGACGGGGCTTTTACCGATGACCACCTTGGTGCGCAGCGCCTTGACGATAGAAAAGGGCCAGCTGCACGCAAAGCACAACAACATTAAAATCTCAAATACACTGACATTCATTGTTTTATGATCAATAATCCATTCGATTCAAAACGCCGCAAATGTACATAAATTACGAATACACACCAACATATGAAATGGGCGCTGTCAGGACGTAAAGAATCGTATTGCACACTTTTACAACATTAGCCTGTCGTAAAAGAATAGACACAAAAAAAACGGGAATGCCTCCAGACATCCCCGATAAACTTCTAAGCTCCTAAGCTCCTAAACTACTAAGCTACTTATCCTTGAACGAGAATATCGAGCTCTCGAACTTCTCCTGGGCGTAGGCTTTGTCCACCTCGATCTTCTTTTTGTTCATGCTCGGGAATTCGAACATCGCGTCGGTCATGATTTTTTCAACGATGGCGCGGAGACCGCGGGCACCCAACTGTAACTCGACCGCCTTGTCCACAATATAGTCCAAACTCTCTTCATTGAAACTCAGCGCGATGCCGTCCATCTTGAAGAGGGCGATGTACTGCTTCACCAACGCGTTCTTCGGCTCGGTGAGGATACGCTTCAACGCCGTACGGTCCAAGGCATTCAACGAGGTGATGACCGGGAAACGACCGCACAACTCCGGAATCAAGCCGAAATCTTTGATATCCTGCGCACTGACGTATTTCAACGCCTCCTGCGGGTTGAAGTTGATGTTCTTGGTGTTGTAACCGATGGCATGCGTGTTCATACGGTCGCAGATGATGTTCGACAGATTGTTGAACGCACCACTGCCGATAAACAGAATGTGGCGGGTATTGACCTGGATGAACTCCTGCTCGGGATGCTTTCGGCCTCCTTGCGGCGGCACGTTCACGATGGACCCCTCCAGCAACTTCAACAACGACTGCTGCACACCCTCGCCCGACACGTCACGCGTGATGGAGGGATTCTCCGAGCCTTTGCGAGCGATCTTGTCAATCTCATCGATAAAGACAATGCCGCGCTCCGCACGCTTCACATCGTAGTCGGCGGCCTGCAGCAGACGCGAGAGAATACTCTCCACATCTTCGCCCACATAACCGGCCTGAGTGAACACAGTGGCATCGGCGATACAAAACGGCACATCCAAAAGATTTGCTATCGTCTTGGCCAACAACGTCTTACCCGTACCCGTCTCCCCTATCAACAAGACGTTGCTCTTTTCAATATCCACCTCGGGGTCCGACTCGTCCATACCCTGCATAAGACGTTTGTAGTGGTTGTACACCGCCACGGAGAGCACTTTCTTGGCCTCTTCCTGACCGATGACATATTCATCTAAGCGCTCTTTTATCTCCTTCGGCTTCAACAACTTAAGCTTGATCTCAGAGATATCTTTCTTGTGGCTTTCCGTCTCATGCTGACGATAGATGTCCATCGCCGCCTGCAGACAATCGCTGCAAATCAAAGCATCGAAACCTCCAATGACAAATTGGTCGCGAGGGATATCGCGACCACAAAAGCTACATACTCTATCGAGCTCTCTTTTTTTTGCCATTATTTGTTCTGATCCCGACCTAAAACCTGGTCAATCATGCCGTATTCCTTGGCCTCGGCGGCCGTCATCCAGTAGTCACGGTCGCTGTCCTTCCACACTTGGTCGTAGTCTTTTCCGGTATGGTAGGCGATGATTTCGTAAAGTTCCTTCTTGATTTTCTGGATCTCGCGGGCTTCGATCTCAATGTCGGAAGCCTGACCTTGCGCACCGCCCATAGGCTGGTGAATCATCACGCGGGAATGCGGGAGCGCGAAACGCTTGCCTTTGGCACCGGCGCACATGAGCACGGCGGCCATGGAAGCAGCCATACCCGTGCAAATGGTGGAGACATCGGGCTTCAGATACTGCATCGTATCATAGATACCCAAACCGGCATAAACCACGCCGCCAGGGCTGTTGATGTAGATCTGGATATCGCGTTCGGAATCCTGAGATTCGAGGAACAGCAACTGCGCTTGGATGATGTTGGCCACATCATCGTCGATTGGCACGCCCATGAAGATGATTCTGTCCTTCATCAAGCGGGAGAAGACGTCCAGCTGTGTGATGTTCATCGGACGTTCCTCGATGATGTAAGGAGTGATGTAGTTGCGTGTCTGTGACACGTAACGATCCATCTTCAAACTACTGATGCCGTGTTGTTTCAGCGCGTAATTTCTGAATTCGTCTCTCATAATTACTCTTTATCTGCTTTTTTAGTGGATTTTGCTCTCGTTTTTTTCGGTTTTTCCTCAGCGGGAGCAGCTTCAGCGGCGGGTTCTTCCGTCTTAGCGGCAGCTTTGCGCTTTGTCGTCTTTTTCGGCTTCTCTTCCGCAGTTTTCTCGCCCTTAGGAGAAATTTCATTCACAAAAGCCTTGAAATCGCCCTCTTTGTGTTCGATATTCATCTTTTTGCGCAAAACTTCCACTAATTTCTTATCATAGAGCAAATCGTATGCATTCTTCACATACTCCTGATTCTTCATTGCGTCAGCCACAATCTTATCTAATTGTTCCTTAACGCTTTCGGGGTTGAAATTGCCGAAATAGCTCTTGATGAAGTAATCACGGAAATAGTTCTCCACATCAGCGCGGGTGACGTTCACATCTTCACCTTCCACGATGTTGTTCTCCAAAATCTGCCATTGGAAAGAACGTTTGTACTGGTCGAATTGCTTCTCCAGATCTTCGTCTTTCATATCTTTCTGGACAGCCTTGATATAGCGTTTCATGAAATCGTCAGGCAATTCCACAGTGACGTTATCCAATAACGTCTCGATAGCCTTGTTCATGAAAAGGCGCTCGGTATCAGGTTTGTATTGCTCAGCCAGAACGTTCTTAGCGTCTTCCTTCATCGATTTTTCGTCGGTCACATTGCCGTTAGGATAAGCAGCCTTGAAGAATTCTTCGTTGAGTTCGGCAGGCTCGATGCGGCCGATGCGCTTGATGGTCAACTCGTAGGTGTAGGGATCGTCCTCTTTCAGATCTTCCACCTTGAGGTCGAAAGCGCGTGCGAAGAAAGGATCAGAACTGAAAGCCTGACGCATAGCGAGGGGCACTTTCTCATCAACTTTCTTGCCGATAAGTGCTTTCTGAGCATCTTCCTTCAGGTCTCTGATGAAGAAGAAAGCCTCTTTCTCTCCACCGTAATCTGCTGAAATGCTGTCGTTTTTCTCGATCGTGTCGGGAGTGACATACTTGCCATGACGCTCGCGAAGTTGATCGATATAGTTGGTGATTTCCTCTTCGCTCGGAACAACGGTGAAGTCTGTGATGACGGGCATTGCCTTGTAATCGAGTTTCACCTCGGGACGGAGAGCGTATTCATACGTGAAAACGAAATCCTCAGCCTTGTCGAAGTCCACTTTGGACTTGCCTTCGACGGGCATGGGTTCAAAGATATATTTCACGTCATTGTCCTTGAAGAATTTCTCAATCTGCTCATTGACAAGACGGTCCACTTCCATCACCAGGATGTTTTTGCCGTACATTTTGTTGATGATGCCCATGGGGGCGTTGCCCTTGCGGAAGCCGGGGACGGCAACAGTTTGGCGTTGTTTCTTCAACGCTTTATCCACGCTTTCAGCATAATCTGCTTTTTGGATTTCGATAACCAGTTCCTGCACTTGACCAGGAACATTTTCGTGCTTAATATTCATTGAATCAGTTTTTTATTATACAAACAAAAAAACATACAACACCATTCGGCATTGCATGTTTATTCTCTTTATTTCATCATTGATTATTCTTCGGCAGCATCGTCGGAAGTCGTCTGTTCGACTTGGGTGTTGGAGGTACCATGAATGCTGTTATATTCGCTCTTTGCCATGAAAGCGCACACGAAGCAGAGCAGCATGATGCCAGCAGCGAGACCCCAAGTGGTTTTCTCCAGAACGTCAGCAGTTTTGCGGACACCCATCACCTGGTTTGAAGAGGCGAAGTTGGAGGCCAGACCGCCGCCCTTAGAGTTCTGAATCAACACGACAAAGGCCAAAACTATGCTTGCCAAAATGATTAATACTACACACAATGTAAACATCTCTATACTTTTTAGTTGATATTAATTATAATTCTTTCAATCAGTTATCAGTCTCTTATACAAATTTAGTGCCAAAGAGGCTACTCTCCCATCATTTTTTTCAGTTCCTCAATTCGGGCGGCAAAAATACTATTTTTTTCGGGAAAATGCAACTTCAATATTTCGAACATCTGGATGGCACGATCATAGTATCCTTGCTCAGCGTAAATATTTGCCAATGAAACACTTACAATGCTCTGATCTTCAATGGAGCTCTCCATGCCATAGTCGGCTTCCGCGTCATGCACATCGGGGGAATAGATGATTTTGGGAGCGTCTTTGGAAAATTTTTCAATCAACTGATCAATCAGCACCTGACGGTTGTCGTGGTCGGGCGCAGGGTGCTTCACGAAAATGGGATGCAAAGGGGATTGTGGCTGGTGCTTCTCCTCCACAATGTTGAATTGCGGTTTCTCACGCACTTCCAACACTGGCGCAACATCCAGAGCAAGAGCATCATAACGCAACTTGTCGGGCAACGTGAGCAGCATTTTCGACGACTGTCTCCCCTGCCCTTTCAAACGCATCTCCCGCAGACAAAACAGGTTCAGGAACGATGACGCCGGATACTTTTTATGCCACTGCTGCAGCTTTTCGTTCGCCTCTTCGTTCGCAACCTGCACATAGTCTGTAAAAAAAACTTTCTCCATTCGATGAAATTTCAGCGCGCAAAAATACGTTTTTCTTGGATATGCCGCTCTGTTTCAACACTATTTCTCCAACGGCAACTCTGAACCCACAATCCGGCTTTCAATCTTACCATTGATGTTGATATCTAACCTGTAAAGCTGATAGGGGCGTTTTTTGGAGAGTTTCGGAAGGGTCATCTCATGTCTGAACAATCCTTTGACGGTATTGTAAGATTTGAATTTCTGTTTCGATGTTTTGCCGCAGGCCACCATCTTGCCGCCCTCAAACTTGACGGGCGTAATCATAATCACGTCGGGGAAAACGCCGTTTTCGGTGATGACATTGATAATGCGGTCTTGGGTGGCATAACCTGTGAGACTCAGCATGATCGCGTCTTTTTCACCATATAGCAATATATTGTAGGCTCTCAAAAAGTCTGTGATGCCGTATCCATAACCGCCTTCCACATCGGGTTCCGTGATGGCCACTCCATTCAACTTGAGATTGTGGTCGCCAGCCTTCTGCACAGCCTCTATGATTTCGTAATTACTCTTCTCGGGGAAGGCCTGCCACAGACAAGTGACCATACCGGAGAGCATCGGCGAGGAGAAGGAGGTGCCGTCGGCCATGCTGATGATGCCTACCGGCGTGCTGATGTAGGTGTTACGTCCCACGGCGCACGCATCGGGTTTGATGCGACCGTCGGCGGTAGGACCGAACGAGCTGAAATAAGCACGGTTATGCTTGATGTTCACCGCTCCGACCGTGAGAATGTCTTTTGCATCCGCAGGCGCACCGATGTACTTCCATTTCTTGGCTCCTTCGTTGCCCGCACTGTTGCAGATCAGCAGTCCCTTGGACGCCGCAATGGTGGCAGCTCGTGACGCGCGGCTCACCTCGCCCGTCAAATCGTCATAGGTGCGCTGATGGACGGAATCGTCAAAAGTGGTGTAACCTAACGAAGAGTTAAGTACCTGACAGCCAAGACTGTCGGCATATTCCAGACCAGCCACCCAGTTGTCCTCCTCAATGCGGTTCTCACTACGACTGTCTTCGGTCTGTGCGACATAAACCTGCACCATCGGGGCAGTGCCGACGAGCAGACCGGGGATGTAGGAGGCAATGCAGGAGAGCACCATCGTGCCGTGCGAGTGTTTGCGCATCGGATCCTTCTCGGGCTGCACGAAGTTGCGTGCACCCAAAAGCCGGTTGTCGTTGCGCAGGTTCTCAAAACATCTAATCGTGTCGATATTCTGGAATCCGCCGTCGAGAATCATCATCTGCATGTTCTCGCCACGGAAGCCCATGCGGTGCAACCAATGCACGTTGTTGACGCGGACCTGCAACTTGGCTTTACCGTAATCAAAATCGTTATTCTTCTCAATATCAGACTGATAAGAAAGCTTCGGCTGACCCGCATTTGGCGGGAAAACATAGGCCTGCTCTATTGGCGGTTCGGGTTCCTTCATTGCAATGGTGCGTTGCACGGAATCCACGAAGGGCAGCTTCTCGATGGCTTCCTTCATGTCCTCGCGCATGGCATAGACCGTCATGCCGTTCAACCACTTGGAGGTGGTGAAACAACGGGCCGCCGTGTCAAGCGCCAGCACTTGACGGACATATTCGGGATTCACGGGCAGGTCGCGCTCGTCAATGGCAATGCCGTGCGCCTTGCGCAATTCGAGTGCACGCGGCGAAAGGAAAGCAGCAGGGTTGTCAATGCTGTAGGGCGTACCTTTTTTGTCGGTAAACGCCACCCAGTATTTCGCCGGCGTCTGCGCAAACAGGTTCCCCGCAAAAAGCAGGGTGATGATACTGAGGAGGATGGGGTTTTTCATATTTTTTGGGGGTTAAGAGGTTAAGGGTTAAACGTTAAGGGTTAAGGGTTATGAGTTAGCAGTTAGTGGTTTTCTATCATACGTCTCACGTCACACGTCACGGCTAATAGCCCACAGGCTTTTCGTTCTTTCTCAAATATTCTTCGGCGTATTGGTAGAACTTGCGGGCCATGTCGCGGTTGCCGCGTTTCTCGGCTTCGCGGGCGATGCTGAGGTAGGACTCGTACACGCCTTCACGCGAAAGGAGGATGCCTTTGTAGTAGTCATCGTTGCAATAGCCGCTGGGCATATTGTTGCAGAAGTGTTCCAAAGCGAGGAAAACTTCCAGTGCCTCTGCAGAACGGCCGTTCTTCACTAAATCGCTGCCATGCGTGTAAAGACGGTCGTAAAGTTCCAACGTGAAATCGGAAACCGCCATCTCCTGCTCGTCAGTCAGGGTGGTTTGCACATAGACTTGGTGAATGAGATCGACACAGGGCTGGAACTGACGCTGGGCGAGCAGAATCTTGCACTTCTGCAGCATGGCGTCCGGATTGAGAGGATTGTACTGCAAAGCACGCTCCAGATTGTACATCGCGCGGACCGTGTCGCGATAGGACAACTCCTCCAGGGCCCGTCTATAGAACTCCTGATCCACCATCGCCTTGTGTTCCGCGAAAATGTCATACATCTGCAAGGCTTTGCTATGAACATGCCGGAAAGCCTGTTTCGTGGCGTAGAAATCCAGTTTGGTGTTCCGCACTAACGTGGTATTCAACTGCGCATCCACCTTGTCCATTTCCTTGAGGATATCCCGCAAGAAGAGGTAGTGCAGCGACACAATCTCGGGATCTTCATAGTCGAGCTCACCCAAGCGGCTGTCCCACTTTTGGAACAGTTTCGGCAGCGAATCCGCCGGCACCTGCGCGGTGGCGCTCGCCAATGCGATGAGTACAATGAAAAGGAGTCCGAGTCTCCGCATGTTTTTTTTTGTGTTTAGAAGGTTAGGGGCTTAGGGGCTTAGAAGCTTAGTAGCTTAGGAGTTTAGGAGCTTAGTAGTTTTTAATCACACGTCACTTGATAAACTCCTGAATTACCTGGTCCAATTCCTCTTCCGAGGGAGCGCCGACCATTTTTCCAGGTTGGGCATTGGGTTTGAAGAAGAAGAGCGTGGGGATGTTCTGGACACCCAAGGCCTGACAGATGTCCTGCGCCCGATCGACGTTCACCTTGTAGATGATGAATTTGCCCTTGTACTTCGCAGCCAACCGCTCGGTAGCAGGTTTCAGCTGCATGCAAGGACGGCACCAGTCTGCATAAAAGTCGACCATGCAAGGGGTGTTGCCCTTATAGCGCAATCCTTTGTTGGGATCGATGTCGGTAATCTGTGACAGAAACTCTTCAGAGGTCAGCGCAATGACCTTGCCGGAAAGATCCTCGGATTTCATTTGCGTCCCGTCATCCTGCGACGGATTCAGATGATCGTAACTGTTGACGGAAGTCTCCGCTTTCGTTTCAGCGGCGGTTCCTTGTTCGGTTTGGGGTTTCTGACCGCAGGCGGTGAGGATCATCGCTGCGCAGAAGAGGGTAAGGATTTGCTTTTTCATTATCTGTACATTATTTGGTTTCTCTACGTACTAACTGCTAACTACCAACTACTAACTGCTTAAAATAGCTGCCGCGCTCCTCGAAATTCTTGAACTG
>Ga0310690_10009687_pt1 | contig 12065 bp, 12 predicted proteins | sample AusTroGonzalo_MG_2_FD_207661 | JGI IMG/M metagenome (GOLD analysis project Ga0310690, IMG submission 207661) | Bovine rumen microbial communities from tropical cattle in Woodstock, Queensland, Australia - Gonzalo_04 (v2) (version 2) | ecosystem: Host-associated > Mammals > Digestive system >...
ACGATAGTCTTTCGGAGGCATCCACCTTTGTAGAAGTTATAGAGAAACGCCAAGGCTTAAAGGTTGCCTGCCTGGAAGGTATAGCCTACCGCAATGGCTGGATAACCGAGGAGAAGATGCGCGAGTTGGCCAAACCAATGCTCAAAAACCAGTACGGTCAGTACCTGTTGAAGGTTATTGATGAAATGAAGGAGGATGTCACATCCTTGAGCTTCACCCACAAGGAAATGAAAGGTCCTAAAGCCGATTAACGAATAGATGTAACTGATTGATAATATGACCACTTCTATCCTCCCCTATCAGAATGTTGATAATTAAGTAGTTGCAAATACTAAGAAACCTCGTAGTTCAAATCTTGAACTATATCGCATTATCTGCATGATAATGATTGTGGCGCACCACTATGTGGTTAATAGTGGGCTGACTGGTTTAGATGGGCCTTTAACGACAAATCCTACCGCAGCCAATAGCCTGTTCTTAGCTCTCTTTGGTGCCTGGGGGAAAACAGGAATCAACTGTTTCCTGATGATTACTGGCTATTTTATGTGTACCAGTAAGATTACATTGCGTAAGTTCATAAAGCTGATGGCTCAGATATACCTGTACAAGTTGCTGTTATACCCGATATTCTTTATGGGAGGTTATGAAACTCTCTCACCAATACGTTTTTTTAAACTTCTCATGCCAACTTGGGGATTGACTAATAATTTTACAGGTTGTTTTATTGGGTTTTGGTTAACTATCCCGTTCTTAAATATTTTGGTGCAGAACATGACGAAAAGACAACATGAGTTATTGCTTCTGTTGATGCTGGGGATGTACACACTTTTGGATGATATTCCCACGTTTGGCGTGGCATTCAACTATGTGACGTGGTTCGGAATCATTTACTTCATTGCATCATATATACGCTTATACCCCAACCAAATATTTGAGAGAAGAAAATTATGGGGCTGGATGACGTTTATTAGTGTTGTACTGGCAATAGTTAGTATTCTGGTTTTACGTCTCTTATTTGGTGGAAGATTTGCAGGTTATAGTTATTTCTTCGTATCTGATAGCAACAAGTTTTTTGCAGTAGCCGTTGCGGTCTGTTCTTTCTTGTGGTTCAAGAAAATGAATATCAAGTACAGCAAAGTAATTAATGCGTTTGGAGCTGCTACTTTCGGTGTATTGTTGATTCATGCCAATTCAAATGCAATGCGGACATGGTTGTGGAAGGATATGATAGATGTAGTGGGTCATTCTGCTCTGCCATTAGGTAACTTGATAATCTATAGTATAGCAGTTGTGTTGATAATATTTGTTGCGTGTAACATTATCGACCAATTACGTATAGCAACTGTTGAGAAGTGGTTTTTCAAATGGTACGATAGTAAGATTGCACCTAAAGCTGACAAATTTGTAAATAAGGTTTTACAGAAACAATAGTATTTATGGATAATAATCAAATCACCGTCACCTCGCCGTTGTTGCCCAATCTCGACGAGTTTAATCAGATGCTCAAAGAGATATGGGCGAGCAAATGGATAACCAATAATGGCCAATTCCATAAGCAGATGGAGAAGGCTCTTTGTGAGTACCTTAAAGTGCCGTACATCAGTCTCTTCACAAATGGGACACTACCATTGCTTACTGCTTTACAGGCCCTACGTATTACGGGCGAAGTCATCACTACACCTTATAGTTTCGTGGCTACCACCCACAGCATCTGGTGGAACGGCTGTCGCCCTGTATTTGTGGACATTGAGGAGGAAACCTGTGGCATTGACCCTAATAAGATAGAAGCTGCTATTACCCCAAAAACTACGGCCATTATGCCGGTGAGCTGCTATGGCAAACCCTGCAAGATGGACGAAATCCAAGCCATTGCCGACAAGTATGGCTTGAAGGTGATTCATGATGCCGCTCATGCTTTTGGCGTGTTTGTAAACGGAGAGAGCTGGGCAAGTAAGGGCGATATGATTTCGCTTTCGTTCCACGCTACCAAGGTGTACAATACATTGGAAGGTGGCGCTCTTGTGGTGAAAGATGAGGCCACCAAGAAGCGTGTCGACTTCCTGAAGAATTTTGGCTTTGCTGGCGAAACTGAGGTGGTTGCCCCCGGCATCAACAGCAAAATGGACGAGGTGCGTGCTGCTTACGGCTTGCTGAATTTGAAGCAGGTGGATGAGGCTATTGAAAAACGGCATCAAGTGGCCGTGAAGTACCGCAATGCACTGCGTGACGTCCCAGGCATCCGTTTCTTCGACGATATGTCTGGCGTGCGCCACAACTATAGTTATTTCCCCATCTTCATCAACGCAGAGGAATATGGTCAAACACGTGATGAGCTATACTTCAAAATGAAGGCCGATGGGGTGTTGGGTCGCCGCTATTTTTACCCACTCATAAGCACTTTCAGTACCTATCGCAGCTTGCCAAGTGCCGGTGCCGAAAACCTGCCTGTGGCCACCAAGGTCGCCAACGAGGTCATCTGCCTGCCGATGCATCATGAATTAACCGAGGATGATTTACACCGAGTATTATCTTTTTTCCAGAAATGAAACATTTAATTATTATAGGTGCTCGTGGCTGGGGTCGCGAAGTGTGTAATACCTTCAAAAAAACAGCGCCTTATCTCACAGGTGAAATTAAGTTGAAAGGATTTCTTGATGACAAGTCTGATGCTTTAGATGGACTTGCTGGAGAATGGCCTCCTATTATGGGACCTGTTGAGACATATGAAATTCAAGATGATGATGTTTTCTTTTGTGCAATGGGCGATTCTCATTGGAGGAAGCATTATGCAGAAATGATAGAATCAAAAGGTGGTATTTTTATTTCTATTATGCACCCCACTGCATTGGTAAATACTGTGGCTAATATAGGAAAAGGCTGTTATGTTGGCCCTTTTACTGCCATTTCGACTAATGTAAAGATAGGGAATCATGTTATGATTCAGTCATATGACAACTTTGGACATGATGTAGAAATAGGAGATTACGCTTCCATAGAATCTTACGTATTTCTTGGGGGATATGCTCAAGTTGGAGAATTGTCTACGATGCATACCAAGTCAAGTATCATCCCCCATAAATCTGTGGGAAAAGAATGTGTTGTTGGTTTTGGCAGTGTAGTAATGCGAAACTTTAAAGATGGCGTGCATGTATTTGGCAACCCTGCTACAAAAATAGACTATTAACAGTTATTCATTTTATCATCAATCAATTAAAATTTTAGAAAATGAAAAGTTTAGAAGAATTTGTTGAGCTCTTTGCAGAGCAGTTCGATGACACTGATGCCAGTGAAATCAAAGCTAACACCGTTTTCCACGACCTCGATGAATGGTCAAGCCTTATCGGTTTGAGCGTTATCGCTATGGTTGATGAAGAATTCGACGTGGCCCTTAAAGGCGATGACGTGAGAGGTTCCGTCACCGTGGAAGATTTGTATAACAAAGTAATTGCAAAACTCTAAACACATGGCATTTTTAGAATTCAAGAATGTTAGGATCGCCGGTATCTCAGCCGGCGTTCCTAAACAAGTGTTCAGTAACCTGACACCGCATGAAACAGATTGTATCTCTTCGGAATATACTCCCGAAGCTTTTGTCGAAACCACTGGTGTAAAGGAACGCAGAGTGTCTGATACACTCTGCACGTCTGACCTCTGCTATGCTGCCGCAGAAAAGCTAATAGCTGATTTGGGATGGGACAAAAAGGAGATTGATGCATTAATATTTGTGTCCCAAACCGCTGACTATTTCCTACCGGCCACAGCGTGTATCCTTCAAGACCGTTTGGGCTTAAGCCGTGAGTGTTATGCAGAAGATATTGCTCTTGGCTGCTCAGGTTGGGTTTATGGTTTGAGCAACGTTGCTTCTCTTGTTACCACAGGTGCCATCAAGCGCGCTTTACTGCTTGTTGGTGATGCTAAAAAAAGGATAGATGCAACGCACGACCCGCTGTTTGGGCATGCGGGTACGGCTACTGCTATTGAGTATGTGGAAGGTGCCAAGGGCTTCCAATTCCATTTTGGCACAGATGGTAGTGGTTATGATGCCATCATTATTCCTGATGGTGGCGCAAGAAATCAAGTAAAAATGTCATCATTCGACACTGAAGAAATTGAAGGCAAAATGATGAACCGCCTCCAGACCAGAATGAAAGGTATGGATGTTTTCTCATTTGGTATCACAACCGCTCCGAAATCAATCAAAAAGTTGGCTGAGAATTTCGGTTTTGATTATCTTGGCTACGATTACTACATCTTCCATCAGGCCAACATGAAGATGAACAACCAGATAGTGAAGAAACTGAAGATTGACCCAGAGAAGGTGCCGTCATGCATGTATAATTTCGGCAACACTTCATCTGCTTCTATCCCGATGACTATTGTTTCTCAACTCAAAGGAAAATTTGAGAATAAACCCACAAAATTCCTCTGCTGCGGTTTTGGTGTCGGTTTGTCATGGGGTACTGTGGCTTTTGATTCAGAAAGCATGGTTGTTTCCGATTTGGTTGAAGTAGAGGAGCAGGAAGGAGGTTCCCAATGGGTGTAGCATATAATCCCTTCTCTTTGGAGGGGAAAACTATTCTCGTAACGGGTGCCTCCTCTGGTATCGGACAGGAAACAGCCATTCAGTGCTCAAAACTGGGTGCCAAGGTTATCATCACCGCCCGAAATGAAGAGAGGTTAAAAGATACCTTGTCTCAATTAGAAGGAGAAGGCCATCAAATGATAATGGCAGAGCTAACCAACCAAGAGGATGTTGAACGTTTGGTGGGTGAAGTCCCTGCTTTGCAAGGGCTTGTGCTTTGTGCAGGCAAAGGCATGACCTCGCCATTCCCATTCTCAACCAGAGACAAGTATGATGAGATTTTCAATGTCAATTTCTTTGCACCAATAGAGCTGTTAAGACTCTTGGTGAAAAAGAAAAAACTTGAAAAGGAATCGTCGGTCGTATTTGTTTCCTCAATTGGTGGTATTGGTTCATTCTCTTTGGGCAATGGTGTTTATGGTGCATCGAAAGCAGCCATCAATTCCACTATGAAATTCTGCGCAAGGGAGCTTGCAACGAAGAAAATCAGGGTGAACACCGTGAACCCTGGCATGGTGAATACAAAGTTGATCCAAGGTGGTGCCATTTCAGAAGAGCAGCACAAGTTGGACATGGAAAAATATCCATTGAAACGCTATGGCGAGCCTGAGGACATTGCGTTTGGCATCATATATCTGTTGTCTAATGCCTCGTCTTGGGTGACTGGTCACTCATTAATCATTGACGGAGGTGTTACTATTTAAGAGCGATGAAATTATTAGAAAATAGAGTAACTTTAATTACTGGCGCAGGCCGTGGCATTGGTCGTGTGATAGCTGAGCAGTTTATTTCTGACGGTGCTATCGTGTATGCCAACGATTTGAACGAGTTTGAAATCCCGGGTGCCAAAACCAATTGCTTCGATGTGACTGATACCAACGCCCTCAAAGCGGGCTTAATGCAGGTATATAAAGCAGAAGGCCGTATCGACTGTGTGGTGAACAATGCTGCCATCATCCAAAACCAGAAGTTGGGTATGGTCACCAAACCCTTGCTGGAGAAGATGTATGCGGTGAATGTGTTTGCTGTGATCGACATGATTCAGATTGCCTCGCGCTTGATGGCCCGCACGGGTGGCGGCTGTTTTGTGAACATGGCTTCGGTGACGGGCGTGGTGGGTTCTCCTGGTCAGGTGGCCTATTCCGCATCGAAAGGTGCTGTGATTTCACTCACCAAGTCGGCTGCCAAAGAACTAGCTCCGATGAACATCCGTGTGAACGCAGTGGCTCCGGGCATTGTGAAGACTGAGCGTTTTGAGGAACTCTATGAGGCTACAGGCGATAAGATTAACGAACGTATCGAAAAGATAGCCCTTGGTCGCCTCGGTACCCCGCAGGACATTGCCAATGCTGTTTCATTCCTCGCCTCCGACCGTGCCAGCTACATCAGCGGCCAGATACTTGGCGTGGATGGCTGCGCCACTATTTAAGTTTCATAGGCCTTCGGCCGTTTCAAGTTTCATGTTTCAGGTATGGGAAAGGCAAAGCGTAGTTTCAAGTTCCAAGATTCAAGTTTCAAGAAACCGATTGCAACCACATGAGACCTGATACGAATAAAATGAATGACGACATGAAACATGAAACCAGCCGCGAAGCGGTGCTGAAACATGAAACTCCTCAAAACGTGAAACGCTTTGAGGATCTCAAGATTTTCCAGAAGGCGCGTGAACTTTGTAAGGAGGTTTATGCTAACACCAAGGAAGGTGAGTTTCATAAGGACGTTAGGTTTGTTCAACAGATACATGCTTCAGCAGGTTCTGTGATGGATAACATCGCTGAAGGCTTTGAACGTGACGGAAACAAGGAGTTTGTCAACTTTTTATATATTGCTAAAGGTTCGTGTGGTGAAGTGCGTAGTCAGATCATCAGAGCATCTGATGTTGGTTTCATCGACAACGACACTGCCACCAAACTTTACAATGATTGCCTTAATTTAAGCAAGTCAATTAGCAAGTTTATCAAGTCCCTTAAGACCAGTGGTCTTTCGGGCCTTAAGTTTCAAGATCCAAGATCCAGGTTTCAAGAAAGCGAAGCCGACGTGGAACCTGAAACTTGAAACATGGAACAATTCTAACTTGAAAACACCTGAAACTTGAACCCTGAAACTACTTGAAACTTGAACCCTGAAACTTGAAACAACAAAAATCATGTTTTTAGATTTAGACAAAAAGCCAAAAGACAAGGTGGCTGCTATTGATGATAGCGGACGCTCTATTACCTACGGTGAGATATGTGACTTTGCTCAAGAGTTTGCAAAGCAGCTTCCGCAGCGGTCGCTGATATTCATTCTTTCGGAAAATTGCATCGGTTCGCTGCTGGGCTATACCGCTGCACTGAGCAATCGTATCGTGCCGTTGGTGATCAGTGCCGCTACTGAGGAGGGTTTGTATAACCACCTCTACGAGTTGTATCAGCCAGAATACCTCTGGATGCCGCAGGCCAAAGCGGAAGGGAAGGATATTGTCTTCTCCGCCTGGGATTATTGCTTGGTGAAGACAGGCAAACAGCCCACACCGATGTATGACGAGCTTTCGCTGTTGTTGCCCACCAGTGGTTCCACAGGCAGCCCCAAGCTAGTGCGCCACTGTTACCGCAACATCGAGGCCAATGCCGACAATGTGCGAAGACTGTTCAAGTTGGATGGCACCGAAAAGGCCATGGCCATCCTGCCCATGCACTACACCATGGGTCTTTCATTAATTGCCTCTCATCTTTTGGCTGGTTCCACCTTGTTGCTGAGTGGCCGTTCGCTGTTGGACAAAGGCTTCTGGGCAACGCTGAAAGAGGCCACCAGTTTCACAGGAGTTCCATATAGCTACGAAATCCTGACCAAGATGCGCTTCACCCGAATGGACTTGCCCAACCTGAAGGTCATCACCCAAGGGGGCGGCAGGTTGACTGAAGCTATGTGGAATACACTGGCGCAATATGCACAGGACAAGGGTAAGCAATTCATCGCTACCTACGGCCAGAGTGAGTGTACTGCCCGTATGGCTTACCTGCCAGCCGAACTTGCTACGGAGAAGATTTGCAGTATAGGCATAGCCGAACCCGGTGGCCAGCTCTCCATTGTGGATGACAATGGCAATGAAACTTTCGAGGGTGAAGCACAAGGCGAAATGGTGTATCGTGGAGAGAACGTCACCCTGGGTTATGCCACCTGTCGTGAAGACCTGCTGAAAGGTGACGAGAACCATGGTGTGATGCACACGGGCGACCTTGCCCGACGTGATGCCGATGGCTGCTACTTCATTATTGGCCGCCTGAAACGCTTCCTGAAGATTTTCGGACTGCGTATCGGACTGGATGAGGTGGAGCGCATGATTAAAGAAGAATATAAGACAGACTGCTACAGCAAGGGCAATGACGAGAAGCTGATTGTGCTGGTCACAGACCCAAAATTGCAGGATGTGCTGCCTGAATATATAGAAGACAAGACCCATCTGTTCCATCAGAAAGTGGAGGTGCAGGTGGTGGATGCCATTTTAAGAAATGAAGCTGGTAAAGTGATTAATCAATAAAATAATATAGATATGACTAATTTAGATAAACTCAACAAAATTTTCTGCGAAGTGTTCTCGGTGGAAGAATCTGCCCTGAACAGCGAGTTTAATAACTGCAAAGTGGAAGGCTGGGATTCCGTCCACCAACTGAGTTTGACTTCTTCGGTCGAGGATGAATTTGACATCATGCTTGATGCGGAGGATATATTGGAATTCACTTCATACGATAACGCCAAGAAGGTACTGGCCAAATACGAGGTAGAACTTTAACCGTTAACCCCTAACCGCTAAACGAATATTTATGGCACTTTGGGAAATAAAAAATGTTGCATTGCGAGGCGTAACAGGAACGGTTCCCAATAATCCTGTCAAATCGGCCGAGTTGGACATCTTTACTCCGGAGGATGCCCAGCTATTTGACGACACCGTAGGTATTAAGAACCGTTATCTAGCCCCCGATGGTGTATGCGCTTCCGACCTTTGCTGTGATGCAGCTGATAGATTGCTTACTGGTTTGGGTTGGGATAAAGAGAGTATCGACGTTTTGGTGTTTGCCTCTGTTACGGGTGACTATAAAACCCCGCCCACTTCTGGTATCTTGCAGGACCGTTTAGGTTTGCCAACTTCAACCTTTGTGGTTGACCTGCCTATGGGTTGTTGCGGAACACTCTATGCCATCACTGTTGCGGGTAACTTGTTATCGGCAGGCACTGCCAAACGTGCGTTGCTGCTAATTGGCGATACTGCTTCGCGCATGGGATCGTATAAAGACAAGAGTCGAGTTCCGCTGTTTGGCGATGCCGGTATGGCGATGGCCTTGGAATATGACACCACGGCAGAAAAGATTGCCATTGAGATGAATACCCTTGGTTCGGGATATCAGGCTTTGATGACCCCTCACGGAGGCTATCGTCATCCCATAGACCAGGAGAAATCGTTTGTTGAGGAAGACTTCGGCAACGGCATTATCCGAGCCCCAAAGGATGCCCTCATCAATGGTATGGATGTTTTTTCTTTCGCCATCACCAAGCCACCTATTAGCGTGAAGAAGATGATGGAACGATATGAGTTGACTGCGGACAATGTGGATTATTTTCTCATTCACCAAGCCAATAAATTGATAGTTGACCGCATTGTCAAGAAGCTAAAATTGCCATTGGAGAAAGTGCCATATGACCTTCAAGAGTTTGGTAACCTTGGTGGAGCTTCCATTCCCATGCTGATGACTTACAATCTTGCCAATGAGTTACAGACGAGACCATTGACCTTGTTGTGTTCTGCATTTGGCCTGGGCCTCACATGGGGTACTATGCTGTTAAAGACCAAGCCAATGGTGATTTGTCCAGTCAGTTACATGAGTAAAGGATAACAAAAAACTTTTTTTCTTTTCGGAGCAGGGCCAAACTATCGTATAATTAATGGCAAAATACTAACTTCCATTAAGATGTTATCCTCACAAGTTTCTGACAACAAGCGGATAGCCAAGAATACTATCTTGCTGTATTTGCGGTTGCTGTTCTCAATGGCTGTATCGCTCTATACAAGTCGCGTCATTCTAAATACGCTTGGCATTATTGATTATGGAATATATAATGTGGTGGGCGGTATCGTTTCGATGTTCATTTTTTTAAATAGTGCTATGGTGACATCAACGCAACGCTATCTGACGTTTGAACTGGGCAAAGGTAATATGCAGCGACTTAAAGAAGTGTTCTCGTCAAGTATCTACATTCATGTCGCTATTTCCTTGGCTGTCGTACTTCTGACTGAAACTATAGGTATGTGGTTCTTCTATGAGAAGATGGTGATACCTTCTGAGCGAATGACGGCAGCAATGTGGGTCTTTCAGTTATCCATTCTAAACATGGTTATTTCGATTATGAGTGCTCCATACACTTCTGCCATTGTGGCACATGAACATATGGGTGCCTTTGCCGTAATTTCTATTGCCGAAGTGTTGCTGAAACTTCTCATTGTATATTTACTGGTCATTGGAAATGTTGATAAGTTAATATTATTTGCAATTCTATGCGCTTCAGTACAGTTGTTAATAAGGTTTCTCTATACCTACTATTGCCATAGATATTTCACAGAGACTAGGCATGTTTACAAGCCAGATAAACTGCTTATAAAAGAAATGGGTTCGTTTGCAGGTTGGAACATATGGGGAAATCTGGCTGCTATGCTCTATGGTACAGGATTGAATATGTTATTAAATGTATTCTTCGGTCCTGTCGTCAATGCAGCCCGTGGAGTAGCCGTACAAGTAGAGACTGCCGTTGCTAATTTTTCCGCCAATTTTCTAATGGCAGTTAATCCGCAGATTACAAAACTCTATGCGCAAGGCAATCTGAAGGAGATGCATACACTACTTTTCCGTGCGTCCAAGTTCACATGTTTTCTATTGTTTGCTCTGTCTCTTCCTATATTGCTTGAGACAGAAACGATACTCTCGTTGTGGCTAAAGGTCGTCCCAGACTATACGGTACCTTTTCTTCGTTTGTTGCTTTTTATTGTAATAATCGATAGTGTTTCCCGTCCATTGATGACGTCAGCAGCTGCTACTGGCAATGTCAAAGTCTATCAGTCTGTTATTGGTGGAATCTTACTGACAATTGTTCCTATTGCATACATTGTGTTAAGGTATGGGGGCAGTCCGGTGTCAGTATATGTTGTTCATCTCAGTGTAGCTGTTGTTGCTTTTATTACCAGATTGTTGATTATTCGTCCTATGATACATCTTTCAATAAGCGAATATGTGCGGAAGGTTATTCTCAAATGTACGCTGGTTTGCTGTGTGTCATTCGTTCTAAGCTTCACTTTTAAGACAGTTATTCCATCTGGCGTTTTATGGTCACTTCTTACGTGTATGTTTAGTTTTATTATGGTTTTAGGTACAACTTATGTTTTGGGACTTACACGATCCGAGAGGGCGTTTGTAAGGACAAAGTGCGTTAGTATTATCCATCGTGTTATATAACTGATTTTATGAAAAATATACCCCCCCCACACACATCCTATTCGAATAGAGTAGTCGAACGCTACTCAGGTATGGAATTGTTTCGCATAATAGCCATGTTTCTAGTGTTGGTTGTTCATGCTGGCTTTTTCAGTCTTGGTGCTCCGTCTTATGAAGATATGATGAGTCATACCACCTCTTCCTTTGCTAGAGTTTTCTTCCAATCTTTATCCATAGGTTGTGTGGATATGTTCGTGCTGTTGTCCGGGTGGTTTGGTATTCGTCCAAAGTTTAAGGGTATTGCGAAATTTGTTTTTCAATGCCTGTTCTTCTTGATAGGGATATATATTGTTTGTTTGGCAACAGGTCTTTCAACCTTTAGCATTAAGGGTGTTGCTGGATGTTTTCTTTTGCTGAAATGGAATTGGTTTATCAAAGCCTATTTGCTTCTCTACATTTTGGCTCCGGTTCTTAATACCTTCATAGATGGCGCTTCGCGAAGGCAGTTTTTGACGATTCTTATATGTTTTTTTCTTTTCCAGACAGTGTATTCTTGGGGGTCAGATGCTGCTGAATTTTTTAAGGCAGGGTATAGTACTATTTCATTTATTGGTTTATATTTATTGGCCAGATATGTTGCGGTCTTTAAACCTAAAATCTCAAACTATGGCAGATGGGTGTATTTGGCATTTTTTATTATTTCTGTTGTTGTTATGTCAGTTGCATACTATCTATCTGCATTTTTTCAACTTGATTATTTAACAGTCCGCATATTGCGATATGACCAGCCACTCGTTATTATTTCTGCACTCTCGTTAGTGGTATATTTTAGCAAGCTGGATTTTACGAGCAAGTTCGTTAATTGGGTTGCATCTTCATCGTTTGCTGTTTTTCTTCTGCATACTAATCCGAATCTGTGCAGGCAATATTTCTCACCTGTTGTTAGGTGGTTGTATGAGAATAATAATGGTATTGGATGTCTAACACAGATATTTCTTTTTCTGGTAATAGTCTTTATTATG
>Ga0310690_10009688_pt1 | contig 12062 bp, 9 predicted proteins | sample AusTroGonzalo_MG_2_FD_207661 | JGI IMG/M metagenome (GOLD analysis project Ga0310690, IMG submission 207661) | Bovine rumen microbial communities from tropical cattle in Woodstock, Queensland, Australia - Gonzalo_04 (v2) (version 2) | ecosystem: Host-associated > Mammals > Digestive system >...
ATTATCATCCATTTCACTATTCACTATTCGTTATTAACTAGCGAATGCGCTCTTACTTCTTTGGCTGCTGTCCGTTTCCAGTACCGCCTTGTTGCTGTCTGTTGTTACGTGGTCTTGGCATGAAGGGATTCTGAGCCTGCTGGCCAGCCTGTTCAGTCTCACCACCGCTGATGCTGAAGTCTACCAGCACCTCGGCACCCTCGCTGATGCCGCTGATGATTTCTGTCAGCATGCCGTTAGTGATGCCCGTCTCCACTTTGTGGGCCTTGAAGGTGTTGCCCTCCAGTGTCCATACCTTCAGGGGTGCCTCCACGTCCTCTATCTGCTCGCCCTTCTTCAGCAGTGCCTCGTTGGGCATGAAGCGCAGTGCCTTTGAGGGTACTGCCAGCACGTCGTTCTTCTCCAGCGTGAAGATGGTGACGTTGGCGGTCAGTCCTGGCTTCAGCTTCAGGTCCTTGTTGGGTGCAGAGATGACTACCTCGTAGGTTACCACATTGCTCGTAGTGGTAGCCTCTTGGCGCACCTGTGTCACCTTACCCTCGAACTTGTCGTCAGGGAAGGCGTCGACAGTAAATGTCACGCGCTGTCCTTCCTGTACACCACCGATGTCAGCCTCGTCGATGTCGGCAATAACGCGCATGTCTGTCAGGTCCTGTGCAATGTTGAACAGCTCAGGGGTATTGAAGGAAGCGGCAACGGTCTGGCCTTCCTCTACGCTCTTCGACAGTACCACACCGTCGATAGGCGAGGTGATGGTGGCATAGCCCAGGTTGGTCTGTGCCTTCTGCACGCTCTCACGGGCTGAGTTCACTGTCTGGCGGGCTTTCTCGTAGCTCAGCTTCGCACTCTCATAGTCGTTGGCACTCACCAGTCCCTTGTCAAACAGCGTCTGGTAGCGCTTGAAGTTTGCAGTCTCATAGCTCAGCGTGCTCTCTGCGCTGGTCAGCTCGGCCTTGGCACGGTTCAGCTCACTGGTCAGATTGGTACGGTCCAGCTCAGCGATGACCTGTCCCTTCTTTACGACGCTGTTGTAGTCTACATACAGCTTCGATACGATACCTGACACCTGTGTACCTACCGTCACTGATGTCACAGGCTCAATGGTGCCAGTGGCAGTGATGGTCGTGTGAATGTTCTGACGTTCAGCCTTCGTGGTCTCAAACGTCACTTCCTCCTCTTTCTTGCCACCCGAGCACATCCAGATGACGAGGGCTACGATGACTACTGCACCTATGCCCATCCATATCTTCTTATTCTTCATAACTGAAATATATAATTCGTATAATTCGTGGTCTTAAATATTGATTTGTTCTCCTTGGTAAAAGTGGAGTAGCTGTATGTTCAGTATCGTGGTGTACTTCGACTGCAGCTTGTTCTGTTGTGCCTGCAGCAGATTGGTCTTGCCGTTCATCAGTTCCACGATGTTCTTCAGTCCCAGTTGGAACTGCTCGCTCAGCAGGTCGTACGACTGCTGCTCACTCTCCACGCTGATCTTGGCGGCACGGAACTTCTGCTGGTTGCTCTGGGCGTCGAGCCAGAAGCCCTCAACGGTGGTGTACAGCTCCTTGCGGGTGTCCTGTTGACTCAGCAGAGCTTGCTCACGCTGTATCTTCGCCTTGTTCACGGCAGTCTTGTTCTTACGGCCGTCAATCAGTGGTACACTGATGCCCAATCCCACGGTAGCGTCGAAGTTGGTCTTCATCTGACTGCCCCACGCATCCGAGCTGCGTGACGATGTGCTGGTTCCTACACCGCCCGTTACGTTCACCGTAGGCATATAGCCACCCTTAGCCGACTTGATTTGCAACTCACTCTTGGTGATGGCCAGTTCCTGGCTCTTTACCTCCGGACGTGTCAGCAGTGCCTGCTCATAGACGTTTTGCAGTGAGGGAATGGCTGCCAATGCCTGCTCGTCGCTGGCCATCGGCATGGCAATGTCGAAGGCCTCGTCGGTAATCTCCAGCAGTTGCTTCAGCTGTAGCTTATAGCTGGCCAGATTGCTCTGTGCGTTCACGAGGTTATACTCGTCGGTAGCACGCTGGGCAGTCAACTGTGCCAGGTCGGCTTTCGACATCTTGCCGACTTCCAGCATCGTCTTGCCGCGCTCCTCATTTTTCTTCGATGCCTCCAGACTCTGGCGGTTCACCTCGATGGCCTCGTTCATATAGAGTATCTGCACATACAACTGTGCGATGCGCTCCTGAATGCTGTTGGCGGTTTCCTGAGCTGTCAGCTCTGCCTGCTCCTCAGCCAGCGCGTTCTGCTTCAGTGCGTTAGTGTTCTGACCGCCATTCCATACTGTCCACTGGGCATTGATGCCGTAGGTGCCACTATAGGAACCCTTCTTCACATCTATACCTTCCATCCAGGGGGAATAGGCCAGCGACTGGTTTGTCGTGGCTGTCAGCGAGGGCAGCAGGGCAGCTTGCGACTGCTTGCGGTCTTCCGTAGCCGACTGTTTCTTCAGTACGGCCTGCTTCAACGTGATGTTGTTCTGCATGGCATAGTCTATGCAGTCTCTCAGCGTCCACTGCTTTTGTGCGTGGGCACCGATGCTGGCCATAGCCATCAGAATCACAAATACCTTTCTCATGCTTTCTTTATAGTTTTATTTCAAATTTCTCGGTGCAAAGGTAGAAAATATCGACGAAATAGAAAAATAAAAAGCTGAATATTTTCGATTTGGTAGAAATAATTAACGAAAACCTCTATATTTATTCCTGTTTTATAGAGATAATATAATAAAAGGCTAACCTCACGGCTAGCCCTTATTACTAAACTAAACAAATACTTTATGTGGTTATATCCAAAACGGATGTGTAATATTTCTGGGTGCAAAGTTACTGCATTCTCAGCATCCGTGCAATACCTAATTTATGGTAATTTTATAAAAAGGAATCGGAACAGGCCGTTAAATGTTCTTAATTGCTAGCGAAATGGAGAGTAGTTACTCTATAATTGTGTACTTTTGCAGCCGATTATATTCCAAGAGATATGAAAAGACTATTGCTGTTTTCCTTTGCCCTGTTTGTCAGTGGCTTGCTGGTGGTGAATGCTCAGACGAGCCTTGCCGGTCGTACCTATTATCATCCCAATATCCTGGCGGAAGAGTTGAACAATGCCACCAAGGATCTGGACAAGAAGATGGCCGAGGCCAGGAAAAAGGCTATTGCTGAGGGTGAGAAAAAGAAAGGCCGTAAACTGACTGCTGACGAGATTGCCAAGATTGACAAGGAGCTCAAGGAGAAGAAGCAGCAGATCACTGCTGTCAAGAAAGGCATGAAGACAGCGCTCACCATAGAATTTCTGGACGACAAGAAGGTGGTTCTCAAGCCCGATATCAAAATCGACGATGATGCCCTCAAGGCAGCAGGCATGGGCTGGCTCAAGCGCAAGGCCCTGAAAGCAGCAGTCGCTGTGGCTCCTTCCTCAGAGAAAGGCACCTACATTGTCAAGGGCAATATGGTCATCATGACCGATAAAGACAATGAGAAGGATACCATGACTATCAGCAATGACGGCAAATATCTCACAGGCCGTTTTGATGGGGACGCACCAATTAAACTGACACGCACCAAGTAGACAACAGTATTTGGACGTGTAATAGTTGTACAAAGGAAAAATTCTCTAGAGAATTTTCCCTTTATACAGCTGATTTACAAGAAATTCTCTAGAGAATTTTAAGCGTATATAGCTAAAAAAAACAGGAAAAGAGTTGTGTTCAGAAAAGAACACAGCTCTTTTTCTTGTCTTAGATTTTGTTTAATGCCTGCTGGATATCTGCCAGGATGTCGTCGCAGTCCTCGATACCTACAGAGAGGCGGATGAGGTCGGGGGCTACGCCTGCCTCGCGCAGCTGCTCGTCAGAGAGCTGACGATGGGTGTGGCTGGCAGGGTGGAGCACACAAGTGCGGGCATCAGCCACGTGGGTCACGATAGCAATCATCTTCAGCGAGTCCATGAACTCTACGGCAGTCTGACGGTCGCCCTTCAGTCCGAAGGCAATGACACCACAGGAGCCGTTGGGCAGGTACTTCTGTGCCAAGGAGTAGTTCTTGTCGCTGGGCAGTCCGCTATAGTGTACCCATGCTACGCGCTCGTCTTTCTCGAGGAACTCGGCGATGCGCTGTGCGTTACGGCAGTGCTGGGGAACACGTAGGTGGAGGGTCTCCAGTCCGAGGTTCAGGAGGAAGGCGTTGTGGGGTGAGGGGATGCTGCCAAGGTCGCGCATGAGCTGGGCGACGAGTTTTGTCATATAAGCCATCTTGCCAAAGGCCTTGGTATAGGTCAGTCCGTGGTAGGACTCATCAGAAGTGGTGAGGCCAGGGAACTTGTCAGCATGGGCATCCCAGTCGAAGTTGCCGCTGTCTACGACGACACCACCGACCTGTGTGGCGTGGCCATCCATATATTTCGTGGTAGAGTGGGTGACGATGTCGGCGCCCCACTCGAAGGGACGGCAGTTGATGGGTGTGGGGAAGGTGTTGTCGACGATGAGGGGCACGCCATGCTTGTGGGCGATGCGTGCGAACTTCTCGATGTCAAGAATCTGACAGCCAGGATTCGAGATGGTCTCGCCAAACAGTGCCTTGGTGTTGGGACGGAACGCCTTGTCAATCTCTTCCTCGCTGGCCTCCTGAGAGATGAAGGTACACTCGATGCCCAGCTTCTTCAGCGTGACACCAAAGAGGTTGTAGGTACCACCATAGATCTCGTTAGAGGTGACGATATGGTCGCCAGCCTCGCAGATGTTGAAGATGGCATAGAAGTTGGCAGCTTGGCCAGAGGAGGTCAATACGGCACCAACACCGCCCTCGAGGGCAGCAATCTTCTGAGCCACCGCATCGTTGGTAGGGTTGGCCAGACGGGTGTAGAAGTAGCCCTCCTTCTTCAGGTCGAAGAGGTCGGCCATCTCCTCTGTGTTGTCATACTTGAACGTGGTGCTCTGGTAGATGGGGAGCACGCGTGATTCACCATTCTTGGGTTGCCAGCCTGCCTGTACGCAGAGTGTGGCGGGTTTCATTTTCTGTGTCATATTATATGTTATTATTCACTTTTCACTATTCACTAGGCCATAGGCCGCAACGAATTCGTCTTCTGAAATGATTTGTATGCCCAATTCCTTAGCTTTCTTGTTCTTGCCAGAGGTGGAGGTGACGTCGTTATTAATAAGGAACGACGTGGAACCGCTGACAGCCGATGCCACCTTGCCACCCTGCGACTCGATATAGGCCTTCAGCTCGTTGCGGTTCTTGAAGTGGTGTACGTCGCCAGTGATGACGAAGGTGAGACCAGTACAACGGTCGCCTGACGGAGATACGTCGGGAGTGGTGACGGATAGCTTCTCGATGAGGCGACGGTAGCGGGCAAGGTTGTGCTCGTTGCGGAACCAAAGGACAAACTGTGCCGACTTCTCCGGTCCGATGCCATTGATGTGGGCAAAGACATCCTGAGGCTCTGTCTGTGGAGCAAAGAGGTCTAACTGGGGACTGTCAGCGGCTGAACCGCTGACCGCCATATTGACCAGTTCGTCGAGGGGGTAGGCGCTGAGCAGGCGCTTGCAGACGTCGAGTCCGCAGAGCGGTATGTTGAGTGCATAGAGCAAGCGATGGGCCTGTACTTCGCGACTCTTGTCAATGCTGCGCATGATGTTGCTGGCAGACTTCTCGCCGAAGCCCTCCATGCGTGAGAGTTCCAGGATATGGCTGCGTAGCTCGTAGATGTCGGCATATTCGCTGATCCACCCCAGATTGATGAACTTGGAGAGCGTCTGTTCAGAGATGCCATCGATGTTCATGCCCTCCTTGCTGACGAAACGTGCCAGCTTCTTGAGTTGTTTGGCAGGACATTCGGCATTGGTGCAGTGGAGCGTCTTGGTGCCACTGACTTCGCTGACGGAGATTTTGGCAGGAGCATGACAGACGGGACATTCGCTGGGCACGATGAATGAGCCTACGCTCTGCTTGATGGCGATGACCTTAGGGATAATCTTGTTGGCCTTGATGACACTGATCTGGGTGCCAGGACCGCCAATGCCCAGACGCTCGCACTCACTGATGTTACATAGGGAGGCACGACGTACGGTGGTACCCTCCAGCTCTACGGGTTGGAAGATGGCTACTGGCGAGATGGTGCTGGCAGCACACGACCACTCAATCTCCTGCAGTACAGTATCGGCAGCCTCGTCCTGCCACTTGAAGGCCAGTCCGGCACGTGTGGCATGATGGCCCGTGACGGAGCCAGTCTGTGCGTAGGCAGTATCATCGTAGCAGACGACCAATCCATCGACAGGGAAGGGATTCTGCTTGGAGAGCACCTTTTCTGTGAAGCCTGCTAAACAGGCTTCCACGCTAGAAAGCGAGGGCTCTTCTACCCGCTGGCGCTCCACGGTCTTGAAGCCTTGCTGGTCGAGCCATGCCATACGGTCGCCCCAACTATTGAGGTCTATGTCAGTATATACTAAGGTGAAGGGAATCCAGCGGATATGTCGCTGGCGTACTTCGTCAATGTCTTTCAGCGTCAGCGAGCCAGAGGCTAGATTGCGCGGATTGGCATAGTCTTCGCCACTCTCCATGAGAAAGCGCTCGAAGTCTTCGTAGCTGATGACGGCCTCACCACGTATCACGGTGTGCCCCTTGTGGGCAATGGTCTTGGGAATGTCGCTGATAGCTTCAGCCAAGTGGGTGATATTGGTGCCGATGTGTCCGTTGCCACGTGTCACCACCTTGCTGAGCTGTCCGTTGTCGTAGGTGACGACAAGCGTCAGTCCGTCGAGTTTCCACGATATCCAGATGGGACGCTGTTCGGCCCATTTCACCAGGTCGCCAATCTGCTTGGTCTTGGCCAACGAGAGGGCAGCAAACTCGTGTTCCTCCTTCTGTCCGATGATGCTATCCTCCGACACTTTCTGCGTGGGAGAGTCGGGCAGGGTAGTGCCAGTCTCTGTTTCCAACCGCTTCAACTCGTCGAAACGGGCATCCCACTCATAGTCGGTCATGCGTTCTGCCTGTCCGTTGTAGTAGGCGTCGGAAGCCTCGTTCAACTCATTGATGAGTTGTTGCATGCGTAGTATTTTGTCGTCGGTCATAGTCGTCTATCCAAAATTTTGTGCAAAATTACGAAATAATTATCAATTATCAATTGTCAATTATCAATTATTTCGTATCTTTGCCGCAGAATAACCTAAAATACTACTAACTATACGTTTATCATGCAAGAACTGTTTTTTGAATTGCTGCGTGTAGCCATCGGACAATTGGACTGTCTGAGCAGAGGACCTTCCAATCAGGAGTGGGATGATATCTATAAGACAGCCCAGCGGCATGGGGTGTTAGGTGTGTGCTATAAAGGCGTAGAACACCTGTTCGAATTTGGCTTGCGCGCTCCTCAAGACCTAAGCATTGATTGGATGGCCGATGCTGAGACCATTCGTGAGGAGCAGGAACTGTTTGAGGCCCGTTGTGAAAGGCTCGTCAAGAAACTGGCAGAGCGTAAGCTTCGTGCTGCCGTGATGAATGGCCTTGGCGTACATCGTTATGCTGGCAATGATTTGCAGCATCTGGTACAGACTGCGTCCATCGATATCTTTATTGACTGTAACATGGATCGTATCATCAAGTTTGTCCGTCAGGCGGGTCAAGAGGACACCCATTGCAACTATACCTCGCTGGCATTGAACGTATGGGAGAATATGCCTGTGAACCTCCACTATCGCGTACTATCTATGCGTAATCCGTTTGTTAACAAACGATTGCAAAAATGGTTCGTGCAGAATAAAGACCAGATGTTCTTGCAAGGTGAGGATGATTGGCGGGTGCCTTCGCCAACGATGAATGCTATCTGTATGCTACAGACTTTTCAACAGTTGCTGCTTCGGGGAAAGGCAACGATGGGCTATCTGCTTGATTACTTCTATGTGCTCAGCGATGTGAAGGGCGCTTTCCAACCGTTCAAGGAGGGTGCTGATATGGCGAATACCCTTGAGACACTAGGGCTGACGCAGTATGCCGCTGGTGTGATGTGGGTACTTGAACATACGTTGGAACTGGACCGTCAGTACATGCTTTGTGAACCCTCAGAGGTAGAGGGACGCTTCGTTCTGCGTTGCCTGATGAGTCGCAAGCGCTCCTTCAAGCACTTGCTGCTACACTATCCGATGGAGATGTTGTGGCCGAATCGGTGAGTGGGATTTTGTGAGTGGTGAGTCGTTATAGGCTACCCTTGGTAGATGGCAGTTCGTAGTGGTAGACATCTCTGCGTACTGCCATTTTCAGTGCACGAGCCAATGCCTTGAAGATGCCTTCAATCTTATGGTGCTCGTTCTGTCCTTCAGCCTTGATGTTCAGGTTCATCTTGGCAGCATCGCTCAGACTCTTGAAGAAGTGCAGGAACATCTCTGTGGGCATCTCGCCAATCTTCTCACGATGGAACTCGGCATCCCATACCAGCCAGGGACGGCCTCCGAAGTCGAGACAGACGGAGCAGAGACAGTCGTCCATAGGTAGGCAGTAGCCATAACGTTCAATGCCACGCTTGTCGCCTAAGGCTTTCAACAAACACTCGCCCAGAGCCAGTGCTGTATCTTCGATGCTGTGGTGCTCGTCAACGTGCAGGTCGCCATTACAGTGTACGGTGAGGTCTATCATGCCGTGCTTGCCAATCTGTTCCAGCATGTGGTCGAAGAAGCCCAAGCCCGTCTGGATGTCGCAACGGCCGTTGCCATCGAGGTCGACCTTCACCCAGATATCCGTCTCTTTGGTGGTGCGACGAACCTCTGCGGTGCGCTCTCCGCCAAAGGCGATGGCAGCAGCCTTTTCCCAGCTCTCGGCGGCTAAACCGCCGAGCACACTGTCTATCTGCAGGAATCCGCAGCCGATGTTCTTGGCAAACTGGCGGTCGGTATCGCGGTCGCCAATGACGTAGCAGCCCTGGATGTCGTACTCAGGGTTGTTCATATATTTCTCTACCAGTCCCGTATTGGGCTTGCGGGTAGGAGCATTGTCTTCTGGGAAATGTGGGTCGATGAGGATGTCGTCGAACTCGATGCCCTCGCCACGTAGCGTGTCGAGAATGAAGTTGTGGACAGGCCAGAACGTATCCTCAGGGAAGGCATCTGTACCCAGTCCGTCCTGGTTGCTGACCATGACGAACTCATAGTCGGTATGCTGACGCAGGAATGCCAGACTGGAGATGGCGCGAGGTACGAACTGCAACTTCTCGAAGCTGTCAATCTGCTCGTCAGCGGGTTCGCGGATGATGGTTCCGTCACGATCTATAAAGAGTATCTTTTTCATTGTATGTCTAGTTTTTGTTGTTCATGTTCGAGTTCTTTGGCCTCAATGGTGCCATAGGCATAGTAGCCGTTGATCAGCATGGGCAGGCAGAGGTAGAAATACAGGAAACTGCACAGGACGAAGGTGATGAAGGTCATGGGCATCATGTACGATGGCATGCCCAATGGATCACCGATGAGTACACCCATCTGTGCCCTATAGTTGGCCAGGAAGAGAATGTGGGCAGGAAGCATGACAATCATTCCAGCCAGCAGGATGAAGAGAACGGTGAGGAAAAACACCAGGAATAATGGTCCCCAGTTTCCCATGCCGCGTCCATAGCCTTTCTTCAGTGTAGCCCAATAGCCTGCAGAGGGTTCCATGATATATTTTGTCATCACATACCACATCGGCAAGGCAAAAGGAATAACGATGCACAGAGGGATGCAGACCAACAGCGTGAGGAGCACACCCTTCAGCGTGCGTCCCATCATACATGTGCTGGGCTTCCACCAACTGGCGGGTACGGAGATGTCGCCCGTCTCGCTATGCTCTTTCAACAATGCATAGATGGTGCTGTGTGCCAAAGCACTGACGATGATGACTGCCAGAACAAGTGCGATACACTCAGCCAGCGGCACCAGATAGGGTTGCAGACTCTCTGCGAAGATGCCATTGTAGCGCTGGAGTTGCAGTTGGATGACAACAATCAGTTCTGGAACCTTGATGGCTGTCAGTGTGCCCAGTGCTGCATTGACGAGTGCATAGATGAGGGCTGTCAGCCATGAGGCCTTGAAGAATCTGCGAAAGGCGCTGATATATAGACGCATACCTGCCGAGAGGACTCTTCGGTAGCTACGCACTTTTTGTACAATAATTTTCTCTTGTTGGTCCATTTTTTTCCAATTAGTGATGCAAAGGTACAAAATAAAGTGAAAAGTGAAAAGTGAAAAGTGAAATTTTGCTGTTGCCATTTAGGATTTTTACATTAATTTTTGTATCTTTGCAGTCGATTATGAAAATATTACGGTGGGGCTTCATCGGATGTGGTGAGGTGACAGAAAAGAAAAGCGGGCCAGCGTTCTCTGAAATAGAGGGCTCCAGTGTCGTGGCGGTGATGAGTCGTCAGGAGCGGAAGGCACGTAGTTATGCTGAGCGTCACGGCATCCCCAAGTGGTATACCGATGCTCAGGAACTCATTGACGACCCTGACGTGAATGCGATATACATTGCCACACCGCCCAGCAGCCATGCCACCTTTGCCATTATGGCCATGAAGGCTGGCAAGCCCGTATATATTGAGAAACCATTGGCAGCGTCCTACGAGGACTGTGCCCGCATCAACCGCATCAGTGCGGAGACGGGTATCCCCTGCTTTGTAGCCTACTATCGTCGCTATCTGCCTTATTTCCAGAAAGTCAAGGAACTGGTGGATAATGGAACCATCGGTAAGGTCATCAACGTACAGATCCGTTTTGCCGTACCGCCCCGTGAACTCGACTATACCAAACCAGAAGAATTGCCTTGGCGCTTGCAGCCCGACATTGCGGGTGGTGGCTACTTCTATGATCTGGCTCCCCATCAGCTTGATTTGTTGCAGCATATCTTTGGTGTCATCATCGAGGCACGTGGTATCTGTGCCAATCGTGGCAAGCTCTACGAGGCAGAAGACTCGGTGAGTGCCTGCTTTGAGTTTGAGAGCGGTGTGCCTGGTAGTGGCTCGTGGTGCTTTGTGGGTCATGAGTCGGCTCGCGAGGACTGTATTGAGATTATTGGTGACAAGGGACTGATGAGTTTCTCTGTCTTCGACTATAAACCTATCCTGCTGCATACCAGTGAGGGAACCCAGGTGCTGGCAGTACCTAATCCACCGTATGTGCAGTATCCGCTTATCAAAAGCGTCTGTGAACATCTGCAGGGTATAGGCATCTGTGAGTGTACCAGTGTGTCGGCTACGCCCGTCAACTGGGTGCTGGACCGTATTTTAGGAAAGTTCTGAGCCAATGAAGAAAGTATTGCTGACGATATTGGCCGTAGTGGCTTTGCAGGCAGTAGCGCAAGACACGTTACAGACGGAACAGCCAGAGAAGAAGATGAGCTGGCTGCGCCGTACCATCCGTGGCTTCAGCTATATCGACGAGAACTATGTCGAGCCCCAGCACTACAACTGGTCAGTAATGCTTCAGGCTACACATACCTACGACTATTATCGCTTGAGTAAGAGTGGTTCTGACGGACAGTCGGTATGGCTGTCACCTGAGCCCAACTTTAAAGTAGGTCCCTATTTTGGTTGGCGTTGGGTGTTTGCTGGTTATACCTTTGACCTGAAACATGTCGATGTGAACATCAAGGACTTGAAACAGGAGATAGACCTCAGTATTTATAGTGCACAGATTGGTGCCGACATCTACTATCGACGGACGGGCGTTGACTATAAGATACGTCGTATTAATCTGGGCGAGAAAGTCAACACAAGTGTGATGGAAGGTGTGCCTTTCGATGGCATTAGTGTAGGTATTACTGGTGTCAACCTTTACTATATCTTCAACCACCAGCGTTTCTCTTATCCTGCCGCTTTTGCACAGAGCACCATACAGAAAATCAGTTGTGGCTCGTGGATGGTTGGCGTGACCTATACTCGCAACAGCATAGAATTTGACCATGAGAAGTTGCAGGCTACAATTGACGAGCATATGGGGGCGCAAGCTGTTAAATTGGACAGCGGACTGATGTTCAACAGTGTGAAGTACTATAACTACAGTGCCTCGGTAGGCTATGCCTATAACTGGG
>Ga0310690_10009689_pt1 | contig 12062 bp, 13 predicted proteins | sample AusTroGonzalo_MG_2_FD_207661 | JGI IMG/M metagenome (GOLD analysis project Ga0310690, IMG submission 207661) | Bovine rumen microbial communities from tropical cattle in Woodstock, Queensland, Australia - Gonzalo_04 (v2) (version 2) | ecosystem: Host-associated > Mammals > Digestive system >...
GAAAAACACCTGTCTGGCACTGTCCAAATTCTCGTTGTTCACACGATATACCAGCACAAAATGGCGGAAAACCTCCTCGGGAATGCTATGTCCCCAGCTGAAGGTGTCGCGGGCTTGCAGAGCGGTGCGTACCTGCCGCAAAAAGAAATCGCCGTCATAATCGGCCAAATCACTGAGTGGCATGTAGGCGTATAGGAACTCAAGCGCTTCCTTCTCCTCCGTGGTCAGTTTCTGATGGAAAACGTTAAACAAGGCCTCATCGCGTTCCTTTGCCAATTCATGCCGCTGCAGGAAGTCGTTGTGCACTTGCTTTCGATAGTCCTTGTCGCTGATAAAATGCTTTCCACAAGATGCTACTAACAAAGCTATTGCAATACCAAATAATAGTTTTCTTATCATAGTGTATAAATTCATAATTCATAATTCAAAATCCAATAATCTTCTCACCTTCTCACCCTCTAAACTTCTAACCCCTAACCTCTAACCTCTAACCTCTAACCACTAATCACTAACCCCTAAAAAATTAGCACATTAACTAATTAACTAATTTGCTAATTATCAACTCAATCTCTTCCGTCTGACTCGTATCCCCGTTCAGTTTGCAGCTGGCATGGACCTCGTCCACATGGGTAAGGCGGATGAGATCGGTTACATTGTCGCTGCCGATGCCGCTACCCGCCAGTATCGTGATGCGCCCGTGGGCTTGTCTGACGATAGCGGCCAGTGTGTCAGCTCCTTGCAGTGCAGTGGGTTGTTGTCCGGAAGTGAGAATGCGGTGAAAACCACAGTCAATTAGCTGTTCCAGAGCTATTTGCCAGTCCTTGCAGCGGTCGAAGGCCCGGTGAAAAGTCACCTGCATTGGGCCCGCCTCCTTCAAGGCTCGTCGGCATTTATCTACATCAATAGTCAAATCCTTGTTCAGAAAACCAATGACGACACCGGGAATACCATGTTCGCGGCAGAAGGCGATGTCAGACAAAATCGTGTCAAATTCTTCCTCGGTATAGCAAAAGTCACCGCCGCGGGGACGAATCAGCACAAAAGTTCGCAGGGGCAACTGCTCCTTACAATATAATATGTCCTCGTGTGAGGGGGTCAGCCCTCCCACGGACAGGTCGTGGCACAACTCAATGCGCTGAGCACCAGCCGTTGCCGCGTTAATGGCGGATTGACGATTCCCACAACATACTTCCAATAACATACGCGTTCTCATTAAAAGTGCAAAGTTACATAAATTTCTTGAATTATTTTCCGCTACTTTTCCCATGATGGAAAAGTAGCCAAAAGATCAAGCCGACGGAAGTGCAGCCGCACATGCCCGTTCCCCCCAACCGTCGGCGAGGCCTCCGCACGCAACGTTATAGCATTGTGCCATCTGTCTTCCAAGGACAATTGTGTGGACGCAACGTAGTCATCTGTATCCTCGTCCATATTCATGACATGTAGGGCTGTCACATTGTGGCAGCCGTGTGTTGAACCTGTTGAGGCTGCCGTGATACGACAGCCCTACATGATGCTACCTGATGTGCCCATGTGATGAGCGAGTGGCGCCTTATACAGACTTTCTACGGAAGATATCGTCGGCATTCCCTACGCACGCAGCAACATGGTCTGATGCATACCTCAACATCCTGTAGGGACGCGATTTATCGCGTCCGCTCCTGCATGTCGACAACGCTTGCGCACAGCCATCAATAGGCAGATGTTGCCCTATATGTTTGTATGTCGCCAATGTATGTAGGCCGTAGGTCTGCAGGATATGGTAGCTCAGGGTCAGGTGCGAAGCACCATTGCGGAGAATCGAATGATGATAGATAATTTCTGAAAAATAATTTGACCTGTGTTATTATTCGAAAAAAATATGTAACTTTGCAGCTGATAATGAAAGAAGGCTGTACCATGTTGAATACTTGCGATTTGGTTCGAAATGCCGTTCTAATTATTGGATAACAGAAAAAAACATCATAATGAAATTTAACACAAAAGAGGAATTTGAATTGTACGCTTTGATGTACGTCGCATCACTGGATTTTAGAGTAACAAAGGGTGAATTGGCATACATGACCAAGGGTGTGGCGACTGATACCTATCAGTATGTGTCGGAAATGTTCCAGGCAGATAATGATGCCGAGACGGTGGAGTCCATTCTTCAGGGCAGCGCCGCTTTCCTGCCTACCGACGAACTCAAGGCTGATTTTATCAACAAACTCAAAGGCTTGGCCAAGGTGGATAGCCTTCATCCCATGGAGGCCGCCAGTCTGTCATCATTGGAGAAGCTGATTTACAACAAATAAGCAACGGACTGAATGACGATTCCCGCTCTCTGGCTTCCGATGGCAAAGGTCTTCTGTAACGAATGTAATATCTGCGACAAAATCGAAATTCAACATATTTAAGAACACAAAAAACAATTATCATGATCAGCAAAAAAATGCAAGAGGCTATCAACGCCCAAATCAATGCCGAAATGTGGTCGGCTTACCTGTATTTAGCCATGTCAATGGATGCCAACGACAAAGGTCTGAAAGGTGTGGCTCATTGGTATCGCAAACAATATGAAGAGGAAATGGAACACGCTTTCCGTTTCGTGCATTATCTGGAAGAACAACTGGCGCGCGTCGAACTGAAACCCATCGAGAAATTCAAAACCAGCTGGAAAAACATGGCTGAGATGTTCGATGAGACTTTGGCTCACGAGAAAGTGGTGACTGGCCTGATCCACAAACTCTGCGATTTGGCTGCCAAGGAAAAAGACTATGCCACTGCCAATATGCTGCAATGGTTTGTCAATGAGCAGGTTGAAGAAGAAGCCAACGCTACCGAACTGATCGAGACGGCTAAGTGTATCGGCAACGACAAGGCTGCTTTCTACATGTTTGATAAAGAATTAGCTGCTAGATAGTTGATACTTATACATTCAACGAATATAATTTTAAAAAAATCCTGCTGAGAATCAGTGGGATTTTTTTTATTTTTGCAATTCAAAAATACAACAATATGGATCCGCTTTTGCTTATTTCGATACTTCCGGTTGTTATCTTGTTAGGATATATCTACCTCAAAGATAAAAATGAAAGAGAACCGTTGGGTTTGTTGCTGAAAGCATTCTTTTCAGGTACGATGGTGGCGTTTGTTATTCTTCTGTGGAGTATAATTGAAGATGCTATTGGCATCCATCTAACCGCATTTGCTGAAAATTCTGCAGTGTTGAAAAGTTTTTTCCAAGCGGCTATCCCAGAAGAGGGACTGAAACTATTGTTCCTGTATTGGCTGATATGGAAAAACAAAGAGTTCAACGAACATTTCGACGGCATTGTGTATGCGGTGTTCGTATCTATGGGTTTTGCTTGTGTTGAGAATATCCTGTATGTCTATTCCGGTGGTTTTGGAACGGGCGTGGTCAGAGCTTTGCTGGCAGTGCCGGGACATTTCCTCTTTGCGGTCATCATGGGTTATTTCTTCTCCAGAGCGCGCTTTACCCCAACGCATCGCAGCCGACTGCTGGCGATGGCCTTTATCTGTCCGGTCTTGGCGCATGGTTTGTACGATACCTTGTGTTTTACAATGGATATGTACGGCGAGACGGCTGGCTTGTCGTCCGTGTTAAATGTTGTGTTTATTGCTTTCGATATCAAGTTGTGGCAGATCGGCCTGAAGGCTATTCACACCCATTGCCATACTTGCGGTGCCAAGATCCCCAAAGGACAAACCAACTGTCCCTATTGCGAGCGTCTGGTTAAATTTCCTTGATTTTTTCTACCACCCATTCGTCGTCATACTTTTGTACGATGATTTCCAGCCGGGGGTTGACATTGTTTTGGTTTTTGATTCCCTGATGGTAATATTGTAGGAAATCATAGTTGAGCGCATTGCTGATTCGCACAATGAGCTGCACATCCATGCTCTTACGCTTGAATATGTTATACACATTGGTGCGATCGCAATGAATTGCTTCCGCAAACTCGTTGATAGAGATATTTCGCTCCTTCATTTTCTGTTTGACTACCGCGCCTAAATGAATGTCTCGCATGTTTTTTTTATTAAACATTGCAAAAATACATCATTCTCATATATGGTTTAATACGTGTTATTTATTTTAACAAATTCGTGAAAATGTTTCACTAAACACATGTGGAATGATAGATTATGGCGAAATTTGCACAAAAAATAGATATTTTATGGTGCATAAACATTTTGAATTCAAAAAACTGCTGGTTGCATTGGCAATCATACTTTTATCTTTAAATCTTTTTTCACAGGAATGGCATTACGAGATAACTTGTGCGGGCACAGGTGTTCAGGGTACCTATTTGGTAGAGGTGACCAGCTATGGCAAGACGGTTGACGCGGCATTGGCCCAGATGAAAAAAGATGCGGTTCATGGCGTATTGTTCAGGGGTCTCACCGGCAAATGCACTCAAAAGCCCTTGACGGGTAAGGCTTCGGTAGAAACTGAACATAAGGAGTTCTTTGACAAGTTTTTCGGCAAATCGGGTGATTATGCCAAATATGTCGTTGATGATCCCGGTGTGTCCATGGCGTCAGTTAAGGTAGGCAAGCAGTATAAGGTGACCAAGGTATTATCCGTAAAAAAAGACATGCTTCGCAGAGATTTGGAGAATGCGGGTATTATTAAGGCTTTGGGTTTTTAGTATAAAGTCAGGTAATAGTAACTAAAAATATGTACATTATGACTACGATGAAGAATTATTTATGTGCACTTTCGCTCTTGTTTTGTGGAGTGTTAGTGTCGTTTGCACAATCAGGAGGTTATTCCCTTCCTGCCATTGAATGTATGGGTGTTGAACTTGATGGTTCTCAAACCTTGAGAGTATGGGCATTGGGTCGTAATAAGGTGGACGCCCTTGAACAAGCTAAAAAGAATGCTGTTAGAGAGGTTGTTTTCAATGGAATAAGAAACGGAAGCAAGGAATGCAATATGCGTCCACTTATTTACGAAGTAAATGCGGAAGAGAAGTATCAGTATTATTTCAATGCTTTCTTCAAAGATGAAGGCGATTACAAGCAGTATGTCTCGATGGAGGATCGTCGTCCTTTTACCAACAGGAAAGAGAACACCAAGACTCAGGTGAAATATTGTGTGACGGTGCGGGTGCTTCGTGCCGAGCTGCAACAGCGACTAATAGATGATAAAATCATTAAACCTTGACGATATGAAACGAATTTTATTGCTTTTTACCTGCTGCTTTATGTTTGCAGCATTCCTGAATGCGCAGGATGTAATTTATTTGAATAACGGCAATGTGGTAAAGGGGAAGGTGGTGAAAAACACCGACGAGGTGTCCGTTGTGCTGGGTAATGGAGAAACGCTGACTTATCGTAAAGCGGAAGTGCGAGAGGTTCAGATTGGTAGTACTGAAGTGAAGACTCCCCAAGAACCTAAAGTTGCCAAGTATATTGACTATTCGGATTTGGACAAAGGCTGGTGGTGTGCCGTGGAGGCTCATGCTGGCGGTTCGTGGTATGGCGATTACCAAAGAATGGGTGTTTTTGCGCTGACATTTACCAATGGTTACCGTGTCTCGGAATTTATAAAGATAGGTATTGGTATTGGGGCCAGATATAATCTGAACCACGATCCAGATTATGAGATCTATCGCAGTGAGCATAAGATCCAGGCTCCGATGAGTGTGCCGATATTTCTTAATTTGCGGGGTAATATCATCAGCCAGAGGTCGCGTATGTGCGTGCCTTTCTGGAATGCCGACATAGGATATGCTGTTCTCGACAATTTCTTCTTTGATGCGGGTATAGGTTTCAGAGTGGGTGCCAAACGCCATAATTTTGTAATGAGTGCCAATTTTATGGGGCAAGCTATTAAGTATGTACCCGAAAACTCAAGCTTTGGCTATGGTCTTCTGTTTAAAATAGGTTACGAATTTTAATTTCTCATGATATGAAACGATCAGTCTTATTGACAATTCTTCTCTGTCTTGTTTTGAGTTTGTCGGCTCAAGAGAAGAAGCCCACCATTATGGTGGTGCCCAGTGATGTGTGGTGTAACCAGCATGGTTATATGACCACTTACGACAACCAAGGTACAAAGCAAAAGGTTCCTGACTATAAAGCTGCTCTCCAGAGTGATGCGGACCTTCTGTTGGTTATAGGAGCTATCAATACGCTGATGGCTGACAGGGGTTTCCCCTTGAAGAATCTTGAGTCAGTGCTGAAATCTATTGAGCAACGCACGGCTGAAGACAACATGACGGTGAGCAAAACCTCTGGTGCACAGATGGCAGAGTCGCCCCTCGACCGTCTGCGCCGCACAGCTAAGGCCGATATTATTATGCAGATTACCTGGACCATGAACACTACAGGTCCCAAGAGATCTGTTACCTATAATTTGCAAGGTATTGACTCTTACACTGACAAGCAGATTGCAGGTGCACAGGGTACTGGTGACCCCTCTTTCACCGCCGAAGTTCCGGTGTTGCTGCAGGAAGCGGTGGTGACCCACATGGACAATTTCTGCTTCCAGCTGCAAAGCTATTTCGACGATTTGGTGGCCAAAGGACGCGAGGTGTCTGTGGATATCAGAGTGTTTGACACGGGCGAGATGGACCTGGAAACAGAATTCAATGGTGTTGAACTGACGGAAATTATAGACGAATGGATGAATGCCAATACGGTGAACCACATCTTCAATAAGTCTGACGCAAGCGAGAACTACATCCAGTATGAGCAGGTGAGAATACCCTTGTACAAGGCCAATGGCGCCACTATGGATACTGAGTCGTTTGTGCGTAATTTGCGCACTTATCTGCGTCAGGAATATCAGATTCAGTCGAAAGTAATGACCCGTGGCTTGGGTAGGGCCATTTTGGTATTAGGAGAAAAATAAACACATAAATTTACCTGTAATTCTTGAATTACATTTTAGACATATAAATTATGTAGGGACGCAATTCATTGCGTTCGCAAAAATAACACAGAAAAAGAAACAATATGAAAAAGAATATTTTTATACTAATCGCTGTCATGACCCTGTTGTGTGTTGGCAAACTGTCTGCACAAAATGATTTCAAGGATGGCGAGTCACGCATAGCCTTGTCTATTGCATTGCCTGACCAGGCCGATCCGCTGCCCGATGGTGCCAGAACCTATCTGGTGAACAAACTGAAACAGGCCGCTGCACAAAATGGTTTAGCGGCGGAAGAAGGTTATACCCGTTTCTTCATCACGGCGGTGATTACCCCGATGAGCAAGGACATTGTGGCGGGTCCGCCCCAGCAGATTGCCCAGAATTTGGAGATAACCCTGTATATTGCGGACGGTTTCGACCAGAAACTGTATGCTACCACAACAGTAAATGCAAAGGGCGTGGGGACTAACGAAACCAAGTCATACATAGATGCGGTAAAACACATCAATACCAACTCGAAACAGTTTAAGGAATTTGCCGAAACGGGTAAAGCCAAGATAATAGCCTATTATGAGGCACAGTGTGACAATATCATCAAGAAAGCACAGTCATTGGCCACGCAGAAAAAATACGAGGCTGCCTTGTATGAGCTTACCGCTATTCCCGATGTATGCAAGTGTTACGATCGCGCTTTGGAAGCCACTGCTGATGTTTACCAACAGTATATTGACCACCTTTGTGATGTGAATCTGGCTCAAGCCCGTAGCGCATGGGCGGCTGAGCAGAATTCCTATGGTGCTAAGAAAGCCGGTGAGTATTTGGCCTATATCTATCCCGATGCCAAATGTTACAATGAGGCTATGTCTCTGTATCGTGAAATCAAGGGCAAAGTGTTGGATGACTGGAAGTTTGAGATGAAGATTTACCAAGACGATGTTGATTTGGAGAAAGAACGCATCAAAGCTTGGCGTGATGTGGGTGTAGCCTATGGCAACCATCAACAACCCATCAGCAATTATGTGAATTGGCTGTTTAGATAATTATTTTGAGTATTTAACCTTATAATTGAAAAGATGAGAAAAATATTAATAGTACTTTGGGCTGTGTTGTTAGGGCTGCCTTCTTTTGCCCAAAACCTCACACCTAAGAAAGTGGGTAAACTATGGGGTTTTGTAGATGATAAAGACTCCATTGTGATAGAACCAAAATATACGGCGATAGGAACCTTCAAAGGGTATTATACCTGGGTGAATATTGGTGGAAAGGGAAATCAAAAGAACCCTATGGGAGGCTTATGGGGCGTTGTGGACCGTTCGGGAAAGGAAGTCTGTCCTGTAAAATATAACTATGTTGACTTATGTGACGGTGAAGTGGTGGCTGTGAATATGGGAGGACGTCAGAAAAAAAATACTATTGTGGGAGGCAAATGGGGTTATGTGAATCTGGCTACAGGCAAGGAATGTGTACCTGTTAAATATGATCAGGTGGGACCGTTCAACTATGGAAATGTTACCTGGGTGTATAATGGCAGTGGCATAACCAAGAAAATTTTTACCTATTCGGAATTAAACGAGAAAGGAAAGTCTGAGAATTGCCGCCGTTTTGACATGCCATCGAACATTAAATTAAAAGATTGTTTTGTGGAATTGCCGAAGTCAGAGGCATGGGCATTGATAGACAAGTCTGGTACTGAACTTTCGCCATTTTCCTTTATCAGTGTGCGCGATTTCAAGAATGGTTATGCTGTCGTTTATAATAATGACGGATGTGGACTGATTGATAGTTTGGGACACTTGACCATACCATGCATATATAAGCACATGCTTGATTGTTATCCGGAAAAAGTGGTATGGGCATGGGAGGTACTCGATAATTGGAACTGGAATTATAATTGGAAAGTGGTTTTATGTTCGGCCGTCACTGGCCAAGTTCTCACCAAGACACGTTATAGAGATGGAACTGAGGTTTCTGAGGGTGTGGCATGGGCATTTGATGGTGATAAGTATGCTTTGATTGACGTTACGGGAAAGGAAGTGATAAAACCGACTTATTTAGAGGCATTTCCGTTTCGGAAGGGAGTCTCTTGTGTTTGGCTTAAAAACTCAAATGGTTTGAGAATGGGTTACGTGGATACCAAAGGAAATGTGATTGTGAAAGTAGAGTATAATAAAGTTCCCTTCCGTTTCGGAGATAAATCTCCGTTCCAATATCAGGGCGATCGTGTTGTGACTTGGGCCGAGAAGAGAATTAAAAAAGATTATCTGTATGAAGAAGAATACGACTGGATAGATTTGAGTGGAAAGATAATTTTGACAACACCCGAAAAAACATTCTCGATAACTGATACAATACCAAACGAATTGTGGGATTACTAAAATATGGAATTATGAAAAAAAAGAAATTATATATTGTTTTGTTTTTAATGGCTGTTATTGCTGTCTCGAACGCACAAAACGTAGCGAGTTATAACAGAAGTTCCTTGTATACCATCCTTGTGGTGGATCCCAAAGCAAGGATGTCAGATGAGATGATAGAGGCCTATATGGATTTGCCAGTGCCTGATAAGTTTAACAATCACAATCTGAGTTTGCGCTATGTTACCATGTCTATGTCGGATCAAAAAAAATCAAATAACTTGGATGAGACAATCGGAGAGTTTGCCAAGAAAAATCTTATTGCCAAAAGAATGGTAGCCAAATGGTTTAATCGAGATAGAGAGACCGGCGCATTTGACTTTTCTATGATAGCCGACAGGGGGTTGTACAATGCGTCTGCTTCCGACTTGGCTGTGGCAATGAAAAGCCAGCGAGGGAAAGCATTGTTGGCGGATGCTGGTGAACAGTTGATCGGCAACACTTTCCTAGTTGTACATAATGTTACCTATATTGATAAGCAGGAACAGGCGGAAAAAGCACAAAATGTACTTAATAAAATCAGTGCGGTTTCCAGTGCTTTTTTAGGTACCAATGTCGTATCTGTAGCCGCTGATGTTGGTTCGTTGATCTCTGAAGCTGTTGCGGGCTTTACTGTCAATGTGGATTCATATCTATATCAGCTTCAATGGGACAATGAGACTGCTGATGGTTTCTATTCTCAATACTACTATAGTAAGTCTAAAGTAAGCAAATCAAAAAAAGCTGCTTTTGAGGCGGAACGAGACATGTTTAAGCTGGTATATGTGGGCTCGTATTCGTCACGTAGTGATAAGGCCGTAGTGAGAGGTTGGTATAATGCTTCAGATGTGTTTAAACAGGTCCTTGCACGTGCCCTTGACAAAAATATTGTGGCTCTGCAAAAGAATTTCGAGAATTTTCAAGTGGTTGTGCCTGTTTATCAGGTAGAAGGAAATCAGGTTCTTGTTCAAATTGGTCTGAAAGAAGGAGTTAGTGCTACTTCCAGATATGAAGTGATTGAAAGAACTGAGGATAAAAAGGGAGAAGTTACCTATACTCGAAAGGGAGTCATCAGGCCCAATCCCAAATTGATATGGGACAACCGCTATATGGCTGATGAAGAAGATGCTGTTAATTCAGATTTAAATTATACCACTTTTGAGGTGGTGTCAGGTTCGGGTTTCTATCCAGGTATGCTGGTTCGAGAAATCAAATATACCAGTGGCAATTAATTTGCACAATCCATATATTATTCACCTTAAAATTATCATTATGAAAAAACTTTTATCGTTAGCTATTGCATTGTTTTTTTGCTTGGGATTAAGTGCCCAAGTGTTTGAAGGTACTTACAAAGGAAAATACTCCTTCAAGTATGAAACGGATCAGGATAAGATGGTTGAGATGTTCAAAGCCAATGTGGACAAGAATCCGGAAATTCCAGCCGCTTCAAAACCTATGGCTAAGATGATGGCCAAAGCTGTGGTGAAAAATTATGTTGCCCGTCAGGAAACGGAGCAACATATTACTTCTTTCCCTGATGGTAAATTCACCCAATATTTGTGGATTGACGGTAAAAACAACCGTTGGGTATCTTTCTGTCCCGAATTGGGGAGAGTAATTGTACGTTTCCCAGGAGAAGGTAAAGATTATATTATGTATCCGAAATTGGGTATTGGATGTAAAGTGGAATATGCTGCTAATGAGAGTATTAAAGATATGTTCACCACCAATCATGTCATGAACCCCAATAAAGATGCTAAAAAGATCAATGGCATCAACTGTATTCCTGCATTTCAGTTATACAAATATGCTGATGTGGGTGGAGATATGGTTGATACGGTTACCTTTAAGGGCGAATTATGTGTAATTTTCCCGGTAGAAGGATATGCACATGCAGACTATCAGTCTTTCTGTATCCAGCGCAATCTCTCCAATGAATTTTTGACCTCAACAGAAAATATTTTGAAAATGACTGAAACCAAAATTGATGAAAAGAACTTTATGATTCCTGAAGATAATATTGATATTATCGATACCAAGAAATTTGTAAAGCAAGTTAAGAAAATTGTTGATAATGGAGAAGTAGGGGAAAAAATGGCTATTCCTTATGAAGGCGAAGTTCCCGCTGTGGTTTGGGATATCGTAAAAAAATAGTATATGATGAAAAAAGTTTTGTCTTTTTCAATTTTAATAATGCTTGTGGGGACTGTCATCGGACAGTCCCTAACGGCAAAAAAAGAGGGCAAACAATGGGGTTTTGTCAATGAACGGGACTCTTTTGTGGTGGCTCCTCAGTATGATGCTGTTGGCGATTTTATTGGTGCATACACATGGGTAAATAAGGGCGGTAAGGTAAAGAAGAATAGTCTTCCAGTGGGTGGAAAATGGGGTCTGATAGATGAGAGCGGCAAACTGGTTTGTCCGGTGGAATATGAATTTGTGGATATGCCGTCTGATGGAATGGTGGCAGTAAACTTGGGAGGTGTGATGTCTGACAATAAGATAGAAGGAGGTAAGTGGGGTTTTGTGGATGTTAAGACTGGACAACTAGCTGTACCTGTTGATTATACTCGCGTTGGTGACTTTTATAACGGCTACGCTTGGGTGGTTAAAAATGGGAAATACGGCATGGTGAACAAAAGTGGAAAGGAAACCATCGTGTGTGTTTATAATGAAGTGACCGATTGCTATGACAATAAGGTGGTTTGGCTGAAAAAGGATGGTAAGTATGCATTGTCGTCTCCTAACGGTCAATTGTTGACCGAGTTTGTATATGTGGATTACAG
>Ga0310690_10009692_pt1 | contig 12061 bp, 4 predicted proteins | sample AusTroGonzalo_MG_2_FD_207661 | JGI IMG/M metagenome (GOLD analysis project Ga0310690, IMG submission 207661) | Bovine rumen microbial communities from tropical cattle in Woodstock, Queensland, Australia - Gonzalo_04 (v2) (version 2) | ecosystem: Host-associated > Mammals > Digestive system >...
TCTTCATACTGTCGACAGACAGACTCATGGTTACCACGAAGTCGCGGATGTTGGCGCCACCAAACTCTGATGTTGGTTTCATAATCTTCTGTACGAGATCGCTCTCGGAATTAGGAAGACTTACCACCTTGTTAAAGTTGGTCAAAGCGTAATCTTTGGTTACGTACATGGGGTGCTCAATAATCTTGATACCTTTGTCGCCGTAGATGACAGTGTCGCGCAGTTCTACGAATCTGTCCTGAGCTGCCTGGCTCAGACTACCGGCGTTGCTCAGCTGGAAGTCTATCCAATACATTCTCTTGCCATCCACCTCTTCATTAGGATCTACAACGGGCTTACCTGTGATGTCGTTCTCCCTGTCGCAGCTGAAGAATGTAGTAGACACGGCTGTCATGGCTACCAGTACGATTAAATATCTTAATACTTTCATAATTCTTATAAATTAAATCTTAATTCTAAATTACTTCTTACCGTTACGCAGCATTGGAGCGCCAGCGTTACTCTTATAGATAGCAGAGTTGAGTACGGCATCGGTCTGCTTAAAGTAGAGTCCGTCGATACCCTTATCGGTGTGATGATCGTATGCACTTGGCTTTTCGCCAACAAAGTACTGTGGGTTAGGGCTTACCATCAGATCGGTAGCCTTCAGACTCTCATCCAGATGCCATGCAAGCTCGTCGGTACCTGCGGGGTAGTAGGCATTGCCATCCTTAATCCATTTACCAGGAGCATTAGATGTTGCATTGAATGCGTTACCCAATGGCTGACCCTTCTTGTAATAAGGATCATTGGTAGTCCAGTTGTTGTAGATGTCGAATGTAACCTTACCTGAACCGTCTCCGCCCTGGATGTTACGGGTATCCCAACCGCCAGAACCCATGTTACGGTTCACGTCGGCCTCATCCTTGGTGTTGATAATGATGTTATCGTGGAAGGCGAGATATGATCCACCAGGGTTGTAACGGGTGTTAATGATAGCCGTGTTGGTACGGGTGTTGAAGTTTACAAACGTGTTGTGGTGAACATTAATGTTCCAGCGTACACTCTCATCCCACTTGATGTTACGGTTCTGGTCGGTAACAAGACCGCCCTTAGGACTATCGTAGAATACGCAGCCACTGATTTCAAGGTCTTCAAGAATGTTTGACTTTGGCTTACCATTGTGGTCGGCAAAGATGTACCAGTATCCACCACCATTCTGATCGAAGAAACCACAATTGTAGTGTACGCAGTCAATCATCTTGATGTGCTTGATGTTGAAATCATTAGAACCCTGGATACGGAAGAATCCTCGAACAATACCTTGGAATGTACAGTTGTTCCACTCGAGCAGTGTGACGTTGATACCCATACCATTAGAGTACATATTCATGAAATAGTTTCCGCTTGAGTTCGCCGTTCCCTGCTGAGCGCTACCATAGTTACCTGCCATAGGAACTTCAACGTCGAGATCCATGAAACGGACTGAGTCAACGTCGATGGGGATTGCTGAGTTTTCGCCTGATACAGGCTGACGACCAATCATGAAGTTACATGTTCTAACATCAGCACCAGTCTTATACAAACCGCCAAGCAAGAATTTTGCACGCTTACCCTGCTTCAGATCCTCAGGGTTGGTGCGGAGTGTAAAGCCCTTGTAGATAGAGATATTTGATGTTACATAATAGTTCTTGCCACCCTCTAGATAGAATACCTGGTTTTCGGCCATATTGCCAGAGATATAGTCGTTCAGAATGTCATCCAGCTTCATGGCGTTATACTGCGAAATGTCGTAAACGGCATCTGGAGCAATACCCTGTTCTTTATTACCACCAACTGAATCCTTATCCCATGCAATGTGCTTGATCAGTATTGGAGGTGCAGGGTCACCCTTGGTGCGCTTCAGTAGTGAGTTGTAGCAGGCATCGATGGCGATAGGAATAGTTTCATCCCATACGTCGATAGTATAGATAGCATTCTCCTGCAGACCGTCGAGATCAAACTCAACCTTGTTGTCCTTCCAGGCTGATGCTGGAATCTCAAACTTCTTCCACTTGGCAGGAACCACTGCATCTGGATTTGATGATGAAGGAGTCACAGTAAGATAGTCAACCTTCACAACAGTAGAGTCTGAATCGAGGAAGTTCCAACGAGCACGCATTTTTACTTTGTCTGCCTCATTATACGAGGCTATACTGCGGTTCAGTGATACGTGCATAGTAGTCTTGGTAATATCAGAGATCTGAACTACGAAAGGAACCCAGTCGCGGCTCTGTGTCTCCATGGCATAATAATCAGCCCACTGGCGCAGAGTGCCATAACCGTTCCACTTAGAGTTCATTGAATCATTTTTCCACTCAGCATCAGGCGTGTTAAGCACATTGTAAATACCCTGTTCTCCTTCATAGAGCGAGTAACCGCTTGGGTCGAATGAGTGAAGGGCACGGATGGCGAAACCATACTTTGTGCTGTATGGACAGTTCTTCAAGAGTAGGTCAAACTTCTTTGGGTCTGAGATGACTACATTACCGTCAAGTTTCTTGTCGTCTACATGAGTATCACACTCAATCCATCCCTGCTCACCGCTTGAAATCCACGAGAATGCAGCCCATTTCACTTCGTATGCCACAGCATCGTCAACCAGATACCAGTACATGTGGATATCGTTGTAATCCTCAATGGAGCAGAAGAAAGGATCGTCGCTCTTACCAGTGTTATCGTTGGTACGGAACATCGGACGGAACAAGCGGTTTTCCTCGTCTGTACCTATCACCTCGTCATCTTTACATGAATAGAATGACAGGGTTGACAGCAGTGCCAGGGTCATTAAAAATATCTTTTTCATATTGTTTTTATTCTTTTCTTTAGTGATATAAATGTTACTCATTAATATCCGTAGTAGTTCTTATATGCACCGCCTGAACGTGCTATAGCCTCCTCAGGATAGGGCAGCATATAGCGTACTGCTGGCAGGCTGTTAACAGTGCTCTGTGGATCGTCGGTGTTAACGTGGAATGGTGTTACTGCACCATTGTTAACTATGCGAAGACCACCAGTCTGCTCGTCGCCACGGATGTAACCAAAGAGTGAGTAGAGTACCTGGCCTCTTGGGGTACCATCGTTCGACCAGTCGGGGGTATTGCTGTCGCCGTTAGTCGTATACCACTGAACCTTATCGCTTGATGCATTAAGACCGGTGATACTTCTGAGTGCGATAGCCTTGGCATTGATGCCGTTAGCATCGAAGTATGCCTGTGGCTCCTCACTTGGTTGACTGCCTTGAGTGTAAGGATTAACAATGTAAACCATAGGCAGGCTGCTGTTGGGGAAGTAAGCGTGGCAGAGGTTGTTGACGCTGGTTCCGTTGTAGTTTTCTACGTATGTGTAATAGTAGTAAACATTATACAGCTGGCTGTACTCGATACCCTCGTACTCCTCAACCATATCCATATAGCTTGTGCTACCACCCATATCCTCAGCTACTGCCAGATAGGTCATGAATGTGTAGAACAGAGTCTCGGCATACTTGTTGTTGCGAACAAGGTCCTTCCAACGCATGTTCTCACCAGCAAACTCGAATTTACGCTCATCGAGAACTAACTTCAGGAAGTCCTCCTTAGATGTTGCTGCATTGATATAAGCATCTACCATTTCTGCCTGATTGGGTTGTCCACGGAAAGCACGATCGCGTACCTGCTTAACAGCAGCCTTTGCTGCATCAGTAGGACCACCGTTCAACTCGTTCTCAGCTTCGGCAAACATCAGCAGTACATCAGCATAGCGGATGTAGGCAAAGTTGATACCTGTAGCAGAAGTTGTGCTCTTGCCGAAACGGGTGTTACTCCAAAGCTTTGACCACTTGTTGTTGTAAATGGTGTAGATAGACGAACCGCAGATACGCAGGGTGGGTTGTCCCTGTGCACCATATCCCCACATACCGCAGATATAGTCGCGGCGCTGGTCGTTCTCGCCAAACTGATAGCGATAGAAGTAAGAGGTCTGTGAGCTACCCTTTGTCTCACCCCAATCAGAATTTGCATAGTCGGTATCAACACCAGTGTCAACGGTGCTGGCAGGTCCCTGCTGGTAGCCCCAACAGCTGTTTGCACCCATAGCGAATGGAATTTCGAAAATGGGGTCGTCGCCGTTGTCGGCCAGGAAGTTGCACTCGTCAATAAACACCTGGGCATAGCTCTTTGTCAGACTGTGACCACCTGCGTCGATGATTTTCTTGGTGTAGTCGCGAGCAATCTGGTAGTAGTCCTTATAGTTTGAAGGACGTGTCATGGTGTAGTTGGCTGCATCGCCTTCGTTGTGATTCAGTGAGTAACCACCAGCCTGCAGAGCCAGACGTGCAATCATAGCGTAGCATGCCTCCTGTGAGATATGCTCTGGAGCACCGAGTGTAGCGTCTTTATCGCTCTTCATATACTCTGCTGCATGCTGCAGATCCTTAATCAGTGCATCGCTAACCTCCTGACGTTTGGTTACTGTTGGCAGCAGATTGTCAGTCTTGTATGTAGCATCAAGAGTGAATGGAATATCACCATAGTACCACAACAGTTCGTGATAGAACATGGCACGCATAACCTTGGCTTCACCCATCATCTGTGTCAGGTTTGTAACAGCAGGAATGGTGTGACTCTCCAATCCGTTGGCAGTTTCTACAGCCTCAGTAGTAGTACCTTCCTCATAGAGGGGACTGTTCTCAAGATTATAGATAAACTCGTTGGCAGTCTCTACACCTTGGTAGAGGTTGTTCCAGAGTTTCTCTACATCGCTGGCATCGGTGCGCACGTCAAAACGACGGGGCTGTGTGCCTTGTGCTGATTCGTTGGCGTTTGCAGTAAAGTCAACGTCGCTGTTCAGCAGAAGGGTGGTGTACAGCTTATTGCCGAACGTCTCGTCTGACTCAATCTTCGCGTAGACACCGTTCAGGGCAGTATTGATGCCTGCCTCTGTGCTGAACACCTTCTCAACATCGGCAACATTGGTTGCTGGTTCAACGTCAAGATAGTCGTTGCAGGCCGTCAGTGACAGCATTGCTACACCACTCAAAAAAATCTTATTGAATTTCATATTGTTTCTTTTCTTTAAGTTTTCATTAGAATGTTACGTTTACACCACAAGATAAAGTACGTGCTCGTGGATAACGGTTGTAGTCCATAGAAGGTGTCAAGCCTGACTGTACGTCAACCTCAGGATCGTAACCAGAATAATTGGTCAGAATAAAGAGGTTAGAAGCAGATGCATATATGCGTACTTTATTCAAAGAAATCTTCTTCAAGATGCTGTTTGGCAGTGAATAGCCGATGGTAACATCTGAACAGCGGATGAATGAACCGTCCTCAACAAATGCATCTATCATGAGGTTTGTTGTCAAGTCAGCTGGATTCCAGTGAGTTGTATTGGCATTCAGTGTACGATAGTAAGTTGTTGGGGCGTAGTCAATATAAGTGTTCTTATAGAGACACTCACCTGAGAGGTCTACGTCGTTGTAAACATATCCGTTAGGAGCTGTATAGCGCCAACGGTCTTCGCTAAACTTAGAGTACACGTTCCAGAAGGTGTTCTGGTTACCAGAGTTGCTCGACAGGGCGTATGCTGTTGCATTGTAAACATCGAAGTCGAGCATATATACGAAGTTGGCTGTGAAGTCGAAGTTCTTCCACTGGCCTGACAGACCGAAACCGCCCTGCCACTTTGGAGTGGTGCGACCGATGACCTGCTTATCGCTTTTGTCAATCTGTCCATCACCATTGAGGTCCTTCAGCTTGATTTTACCAACAAGGGTAGAGTAGCCTGAGTTGTTAGAGGCAATAACACCATTACCATTATTACCCTCATAACCATCAGTGATTGTACCACCAACGTGGATACCGTTGATTGAACCCTTGCCGCGAGGTGTTGCCAGATAGCTGCTCGTCTCAGGATAGGTAAACTCATCCCATGTGTAGAGACCGTCGTATACGTAACCGTACATCAATCCGAGCTCACCGCCAACCTGAAGCAGGTAGTCCTGTTCGTCCTGAGATTTCCAAGCGCCGGCTTTCTCGTAAAGTACCTTGTCAGTAGCATTCAGCTGCTTGATAGTCATCTTGTTGTGACCCAGTGTGAAGTTGGCGCTAACTACATAGTCCTTACCGCGTACGATATCGCCGTTGATAGTTAACTCCCATCCATTGTTCTGTACCTTACCTATGTTCTGCATCTGTCGGCTATAACCCGAAACAGTTGGAATGATAGAAGAGTAGAGCAAATCGCGTGTGGTGTTCCAGTAGATTTCTGGAGTGATGCTCAAGCGCCCGTTCCAAAGTGAGATGTCGGCAGCAATATTGCGAGTGATAGTAGTCTCCCACTTGATGTCCTTGTTTGGATAGCTGCTTGGAGCGCCATAGTAAAGCTCGCCATTAGTAGTGCTCTCGCCGAAGCCAGGACCACCAGAGTTGTTGGTGGTATAGAGATAACGCCAGAGGTCGTCGCTGATGTTATTGTTACCTGCAAGACCGAAAGAGGCGCGAATCTTCAGAAGGTCAATCCATTTTACATCCTTCAGGAACTTCTCCTGATTGAGAACCCATGCACCAGAGATTGATGGGAACCAACCCCACTGGTTGCCTGGAGCAAACTTAGTACTACCATCGGCACGGAGTGTACCAGAGAGCAGATACTTATGATTGTAGTTATATGAGATCTGTCCGAAGAAAGATGCTGTACGGTTTGGGGTAGAGGTCAGCGTATAAGTATCATCGGCTGATGAGTAAGGCGTACCAAGGGCCATATTGTTCAGAGCAGTCTCTGCATCGATATCGCGATCGAAGAGGTGAGCTGTCTGCTTATTCTCCTTATACTGACTGTTATAAATCTCCTGTCCCAGCAAGAACGAGAAATTATGAAGCTCCTTCAGGGTCATGTCGTAGGTAGCGGTGTTAGTCCAAGTGTACGACTCTGATGTACGCTTGGTGAGTGCTGCTACAGGCCTCTGCTGGTGAACAGCGCTCTGGGCTGTAGAGGTGAGCCATCCCCAGTAACGCTCTGTGTCGCGGAAACCAATGGTATAATTGGCCTCTGAACGTAAACACAGACCCTTGAGTGGTGTCCATTGTAAAGCAAACTGGTTAGTAAATGTATAACCATGCTTTAGTTGGGTGTTGGTATTGATGTCTGATACAGGGTTTGTCAGATTGAATAGCTCTGCATCGGCAACACTCTCCATATCGGCATACGAACCCCATGAACGCAGACCAGCTGTTGGCTGATAACGCAGTACGCGGTCTACCAGACCTCCTGAACCGATGTTGGCACCACCTGCACCTTCGTCACGACGATAGGTGAGCTTAGAGTTGTAGGTCAGTTCCAGATTCTTTGCCAGTTTGGTGTTCAACTTCAAGTTCATGTTTGTACGGCGTACGCCAGACCCCAGAATGATACCGAGATCTTCTGACTGTGTCAGCGAGAGGTTGAAACGTGTTGACTCATTACCACCGCCAATTGTTACGTTGGAAGAGTAACTCATTGGATTGTTGCCCAATACCTGATCCTGCCAGTCGTTGGTATCCTGATAATAATAGAGATTGTTATCCCAAGGGTTACCGAAGTTACCGCGGAATGGACGAGACCAGTTAGAACGTGTACCACTTGCAGCAGCACGGTCATAGTGGAAGTCTACAAACTGACCAGTGTTCATCAGATCCATAGAACGTGTCAGCGATGAAACGCTCAGACGTCCGTTGAAAGTTACCTGAACCTTACCTGCCTTAGCTGACTTGGTGGTTACTACCACTACACCATTACCACCCTTTGCACCATAGATGGCGGTAAGGGAAGCGTCCTTCAAAACATCAATAGATGCGATATCCGTAGGGGGAATATCGTTGATGTTAGCAACCTGAAATCCATCTACAATGTAAAGTGGTTCGTTTGACTGTGTAACTGACGTTGCTCCACGCACGCGAATATTAATGTCGGCACCAGGCTGGCCGTCGGTAGTGGTAATCTGTACACCGGCGATTTTACCCTGCAATGCCTCAGCTGCTGAAGAAACTGGTACGATGGCCAACTTAGCTCCGCTAACAGAACCTACCGATCCGGTCAGGTCTTTACGGGCCTTGCTGGTGTAACCAACAACAACTACTTCTTCGAGAGAGGCGTTGTCGTCCTTCATGGTTACCTTCATGTTCTCTGATGCGGCAACTTCCTGTGGTATCATACCGATGTAGGAAATAACCACCTGTTTTGCTTTCAGAAGCTTCATCGTGAAGTTTCCGTCGAAGTCGGTAATTGTAGCGTTCTTGGGATTTCCCTTTTCTACAACCGTAGCTCCGATGACTGGCTCATTGTTTGAGTCAAAAACTTGTCCTTTGGCAATCGTCTGTGCCAGCACCTCGGGGGGAGCCAGTACGAAGAATGCAGCTAAGAGACATAGTTTACACAATCTTCTCATTGCTTGATTCATACTTTTTTTTGATTTTAGTTTTTAAAAAAATAATTATTAGTAGAATTTAAAACTCCTTCATTTTTTTTGTGATGTGGGGGAATACATCACGCACTCCCCCCATCAAGTTGTCATTTTCTCTATAATCAAACTTATGTATAACTAACATTCGACTTTTTTAACGCCGCAAAAGTACAGCGTTAATAAAAGAATGTGGAGTAAGATATAATCAAAAGCGTGTAATTTTGTGCCAATCACCTGATATGACACAAAATTACACCTTAGTTGGCAGAATTTTCTACCTTGTATTCTGTTGGCGTCATGCCTGTTTCTGCCTTAAAGCATTTGCCAAAATATTTTGGATCAGAGAATCCGCACTTGTAAGCCACGTCGTTAACTGTAGCACCATCCTTCAGCATACTGCAGGCCTTGCGGATTCGGGCTTCACGGATGAAGTCGAGTGGGGTAACACCCAACAGCATCTTCATTTTTCGGTTCAGACCTGAGCGACTGGTAGCTGTAGCATCAGCCATATCACCAATGTTGATGTTAGAGTCGCCAATGTGTTCTTCGATAAATTTCATGGCTCTCTGCATAAACAGCTCGTCTTCGGGTTTCATTTGGGGCTTTGCTGGTTGCTTTTCTACTTCCACTAAATCATTTTCGGTTGCTTTTTGGGTGTTGAGTAGTGCGAGATAAGCCTCGTGCAGTTCCTGCTGATTCCGTTTCAGCGAGATGATATAACGGCGGGTGTGCAGTATGCCCCAAACAAGGAGTACCAGCAAGAGGGCATATAGTAACTGTGCCCAACGTGTCTCCCAGAAGGTTGGCTTGACAATGATGGTTAGTGAGCGCACATTATCAACCCAGACACCGTCGCTGTTAGTGGAACGAATCTGTAGCTGATAGGTTCCTGGTTTTAAGTCGAGTAGTGTGATAGAATGATCATTGCCAATCTGGTTCCATGCCTCACTCTCATTACCTAACCTGAAAGCATATTGAATCTGGTTCTCTGCTGAGTAGTCAAGGGCAGCAAAGCGTAGCAGGATGTTTCGTTCCGATGGTGTGAGCACCAATGTATCGTGGGCATTGATAGTGTACTCTGTTTGTCTGTTTTCGATTGAAAGTCCCGTCAATGCTATGGGCGGAACAAAGGTGCTTTTTTTGATGTCTTCTCTACGGATGGTGAAAGCGCCGTTCTGCAAACCAAAGATGGTTCTTCCATCTGGAAGTATCGTAGGAGTGGCATCCGAAAAACGCATCTTTTCCCGACTGAAGAATGTCTCGTGGTTTTGCTGCTCTGAGTCAGGTTTCAGTATGATAATCTGATTGTTACTAACAACAAGTAGGTTATCGTCATCGGCAACTGCCGAAAGAGCTACGTCCGAAGGCAGACCTGTCGACGTGTTGAAATGGCGGAATTCCAACTGGTCGGTCAGTAGGTCCTCTGTCAGAATCTGGTTCACACCTCCGCTCTCAGTACATATATAGATGCGGTGTTTCTTGTCTTCGGCTACATACATTGTGGCGTTATTGCTGAGGCTGTTGCTGCGGTGTACATCCTTGGTGTGATGTTTGAACACAATCTGTTTTGGATCCTTTTTCGAGATATCGGCAATGATTAGTCCCTCGGTGGTTGCTGCCATGAGTATATGTCCTTGGGTTATGTGTAACTGACGTACCCGCAATCCAAGTACCTGGGAGAAATTCTTGCTATTGCCGTAGTGTATAAATGTGGGCTGTCCCGCTTGTGGATCGGGTATGCAGTTGATGCCTCCATCGAATGTCGCAATCCATAAGCGCCCGTATTTATCCTCTACCGAATAGTAATCGTTGTCGTTGCTAATCGAGTTGTTGTTGCCTGCTGCGTGTTTATAGCTGTCAATGGCGAATATGCCGTTGGCTGTTTCTTTCACTCGGAACAGTCCATCGGGCTTGCTGCAGAACCAGTAGGAACCGTGACTATCTTGCATGATGTGATAGATGGGCGAGCCGAATGATGTGTATTGACTATGCAGACTGCCATCTTTTCCAAGATAGCCTAACAGGTTGTTTTTCCTATCGTAAAGGCGCACAGTTGCATCATCGCGTGTGGTTACCCAGTAGCGTTGCTTCTTATCAACATAGAAGTTACGAACCTGTATCGTGTTGTGCTGTTCAAACCTATGGTAAGGTTTCTTCTCAAATGATAGTTTAAACGCGCCATAGCTGCTGGTAAACCAGGCGTTCCCTTCTTTGTCGGCGGCACGGAACGTGATGTTCTTGGCACCATCCCATTCAACGGGATAATCCGTTAGCAATCCTGTTGATGGATTCTTGTACATCAGTTTGCCATCAGAATAGATGAACCATTCTGTGCCATAGTTGTCTTTATACTGTTTGGGCTTTCCTGATTGGGCAAAAGCTACCTCTTGACGATGACTCCGGTCATAGTTTGTGAGTAGCTGCTTCTCCTCTGCTTCTGATAGTTTGAAGAACTTGTAAGTCCTGGTACAGAAGCCGAATACACGATTATCCACCAAACACCTGAGGTTGCCGTCTTTAGCCACAATGATGTCACGAATACGGTCTGATGGCATATCAATACCATCGCCCACTCTCGACTTGAAGCACACAAACTCGTAGCCGTCATAGCGATTCAGACCGTTCCATGTGGCAAACCACATCATGCCTCGCTTGTCTTGTACTATCTGGGTGACATACCATTGGGCCATTCCACTGAATTCATCATAGTGGGTAATGGTACATTGTGATTGGGCACTGAGCGGTTTGGCCCAACATATCAGTAATATTAACGTTAGGAATAAGGTTCTTTTCATTTTAGTAGTTTTGTTTTTCCTTTTTTGAAGTAGAAAAGAGCCGCGCAAATATGGGTGCGCGACTCTCTTTCTTGTGGTTAATTATCAACGGATTTTTAATACCAGCGTGGGTCGCCGGCCTTCTTGTCCTTCACGTTATCGTTACCGAGGGTGAAGTCGCCGTTAGCTGCATCCTTGAACTGAGGATCGGCAATAGTACCGCTCTTATCTACGAAGAGTGCGTTAGCGTTTGCACCAGAGGTAACAAAGCCGTCGGCCTCGAAGTAGAAGTTGTTGTCGAATGTAGGCTCAGCGGTATTCTTCTGGTTAGAGAAGTTACCAGCGCTGCTTGCCACGATGTTGTTGGTGAAGTTAATGCTGTTGCCCTTGAAGCGAACATAGAGAATACGCTTGCCGGCATCGTTACATGCACCAACGATGGTGTTATGGTCGAGTGTGATGACTGGAGCTACACCTGCAAAGTTGCTTGACTTATCGTCGTAGCGTACCAGATCACGACCCTTACATGAGTTCCAGATGGTGTTGTTAGCGATGTTGATCTTCAGGATGGCACCAGCACGGCAGTCGAACATATCACCACCATCGCACTCGATATTGCTGATAAGACAGCCTGTGATAGAGATGCTGTTGATCTTGGCAGCCTTGTTCACATAGTAGAATCCCTTGGTGTAGTTTTTGATCTCACTGTTAGTTACTGCCAGATAGTCGATATCCAGGGCATTAGTGAAGTCGAAGCACTGGCCACCGTCGGTACCTGTACCGTCGAGTGTCACCTGATCTATTGCTAATGGAGCCTCTACCTTGAAGCGACCCTTGATAACAGGATGAT
>Ga0310690_10009695_pt1 | contig 12060 bp, 11 predicted proteins | sample AusTroGonzalo_MG_2_FD_207661 | JGI IMG/M metagenome (GOLD analysis project Ga0310690, IMG submission 207661) | Bovine rumen microbial communities from tropical cattle in Woodstock, Queensland, Australia - Gonzalo_04 (v2) (version 2) | ecosystem: Host-associated > Mammals > Digestive system >...
AGAGGTGCCGTCATAGACGGAAAGGATATCTACATTGGGTTGTGTCTTGAAAACCAGAAAATTGACGCTAACCTTTTGGTCGTTGTGTTCGGGTCGGATGGTCATTTTATAACTTTCGTTGTTTCCATAATGTCCACAATCGCCTCCTGAAGGAAGGAACAATCCTCTGCAATCGGTCACGGTGATGTCGCCGTTTTGGATGGGGATGGAGTGATAGACATCGATGAACTTGCTTTTGGTCAGAGTATGGGTTTGACCGCTGGCATCGGTGACCGTCAGTGTGACACCGAACAAACCAGGCATTTCGTAAACCACCACGGGATTGCGCTCGGTGGAGGTGGATGGAGTGCCGCCTTCAAACTGCCATTCCCAGTGGATGATACGCAGCCCTTGGCTAAGGTCGTTGAATCTAACTGATGTTCCAACCGTGACCAATTCTTTCTCGGCAGTGAAGTCTGCAATTATAGGTGTGTTGGGAATGGGAATCAGTTGGACATCTTGTACAATGGCTTCGTTGTCGTTTACGGAAAGCGTAATCGTTTGTGGCTCATATCCGTAAGCGGAATAAGTGACAGCGTAAGTGCCGCCCTTGATAGGTCTATGATAGTCGCCCGTGGGCAAATGCGAACTGACTTCCGAGCCATGATGGTCGTGTCCCGCAATGCTGACGGTGGCCTCAATGGCTTCGCCCGTCTCGGCATCGGTGATAGTGCCGTGGATGCCGTTGAGGCATTGTTCCATATAACTCAACAGGCTGTTGTGGTTGTAGTTCCAGTACGTGGGCATCAGTGTGGCAGTGGGTATGTAGGCGTTAGAGGTTTCAATCGTCACTTCACGGCATTGGGCGTAATAGTTCATGTAATCTTGTCGGCTGCCAGAGATGGTGTACCAAACATATCCATTGACGATGCCGTTGTCGTAAATGGACATGTAGGTCGAGTCGGTGGGGTAACAAGCTTCATGGACAAGGTCGGCGTATTCGCGGCTGACCAATCTCCACCAAGCATCGTCAGGATGCAACGACGGATGGGTGTCCCAAGGATAGTTTACTACTTCCGAACCAGTGTGGAAGTTGGCAGTCATAGTGAACTTGTAATCTTGGGCGAGGTTCATAAGCCATTGGGTCTCATCTTGATAGCACCAATTATTGTCGGGATGCGGGCCTTTGTCGAAGTCGGGGTAATGGCGGTTGAGGTCAATTTCGTTGGCGTTCTCACGCCGTGCGCCATATACGGATTGGTTGCTGGTGTAATAAGTGCCATCGGGATTGGTGTTGGGGCAAATGAAGATGTCCAAGTTGTTGACTAAGTTCAAGATGCGGGCATCGTTGCTGGTGCAGAGTTCGTCGATGAGACGGAGCATCAGCATGAAACCAGTCGTTTCGTTGCCATGCATGGTGGAAGTGTAGAGAAACCGGGGCTTGCCGTCGGGTTGTCCATTGTTGATGCGGCAAAACATGAGTTTGCGTCCGCTGTCCAAAGTGCCAAGCTCGAAATAGGTGCAGCGTTCGGGATGTTCGGAGGCAAAGGTTTGCATCATGTTTTCATAGGCTTCGTAGGTCGGGTAAGCGTCCCAGTCGTATGTATCACGATTACTACCGTCCCACATGATGGGCTCTTCGAGCAACGAAGGTGGGGCTTGCAATTGCGGATGATAACCAAGTTCAATAAGGATCTCGTATTGGTTCTGGTTGGCGTAGCAGACCACGGTTTTGCCATCGGTGCCGTCAACAGAACAAATGTCACTGATGGCTTGGATTTCAGTGGGTTGGCTGACCGTGAGAGTAAAAAAGTATTCGCCACGACTTTGCATGAGGCGTTCCAGATCTTTTTGACTATTTTGGGCTAACAGATGGTTGCAAAGGAAGAGGGAAAGTGTTAGTAAAGCGAATTGTAACTTTTTCATTTTTAATGTTTTATGTTATTGTGTAATTGCTAATAAAAAAGGGGACACAAGCCTCTTTTTGCATCGTGTCCCCTTGGAATGTTGGTTTTATTCGATGACGATTTTCTCGATACGGTTTCCGCTTTCAGTAGTGAGCTGCAGGAAATAGATGCCTTTGTTCAAGCCTTCTGCCTTGATTTGGGTTTCATTGGTGAAGTTGCCAGAAAGGACTAATTGTCCAATGTTGTTGAAGAGCTGGTAGCGTACCTCTCCGTTGATGTGGATGGTGAAGTTGCCATTGTTGGGGTTGGGGTAGATGAAAGGCTGGCAGCTGTCTTCAGGCACCGACATGGGTTTGACCTCGATGGTGATTTCTTCAGAAGCGAAGTTGCCTTCTGTGTCAGTGACGGTGACTTTATAGGTGGATTCGGGGGCAACCCAAGGTGTAACGATTGGGTTGGTAATAGTCGGATCGCTGATGGTGCCATTGTTTCCAGCATTGGCGGGCTCCCAAAGGTAGGTGTAACTGCCAGAACCGCCTGTGGCGACGACTGAAAGTTGACTGGACTCTCCTAAAACAATAACCATCGGGTTGGCGCTGACTTGCAATGCGATCGGCTCGTAGTCTCCGACACAGTGAATGGCAGCTTTCCAACCGGGTTCAGTAGTGTAGTAGTCGGAGGTGAATTGGAAGGTTAAAGCACCTTCGGCGTTGGAGGCAGTTATGGTGCCTGGGGAGTCGGTGCCGGTATATTGCCCGATGTGAGCGGCGTTAATGGAGGTGCCGTCGTAGATGTCAAGGAAGTCGTAGTCGCTCTCCAACGCAAATTCTTCGAAAACGACTTCCAACATGCGCCCGGATGTAGCGGGCATGAAAGTCATGGTGTAGTTCTTATTGTTGCTATAATTGCCGTTCGGTCCGCCGTTGTCGTAGAACATGGCACTGCAAGTCGTTACGGTGCCGTTCTCCATGTTGTAGGACTCTCTGACGTGGATGTAATCGTTGCGGGTTAAGGTCTCGCTGTTGCCGTCGCCATCGGTGATGGTGAGGCTGACGCTAAAGTCGCCGACTTCGTTATAGGTGATGTTTTGTGGGTTTTGTTGTGTTGAAGTGGATGGTGAGCCGCCTTCAAATTCCCAGCTCCATGAAACAACCTCGCCAAACGAACCATCGGTGAAGTTGACGCTATGCCCGAGGGAGACATCCGTCGTTGAAGCATTGAAGTTGGCGACCATGCAGCTGCCGGGAACGAGTTGAACATTAAGATTGACGGTTTCGTAGTCGTTTATTGTAACATCAACAAATTTCGGACAATAGCCGTCCTTGCTGACGATGACAGTCCAGTTGCCGCCCTTGATGGGACGGTGGAAATCGCCGACGGGCAGATGGCTCTCCACTGTGGAATACTGGTCATCGTGGTCACTAATGGTGATGGTGGCTTCAATCGGCTCCCCAGTGATGGAGTCGGTCACCATGCCATGGATGCCGTAGATGCATTGGTTCATGAAGGCGAAAAGGGAGTTTTTGTTGTAGTTCCAGAAATTGGGCAGTTGATTGCCGTTGGGCAATTTGGTGTTGGAGCACTCGATGGTTAGTTCGCGGCATTGGGCGTAGCCATTCATATAGTCTTGTCTGCCGCCGCCAATCATGTACCATTGGGCGCCGTTGGTGATGCCGTTGTTGTAGTCGGTCATGTAATTTGGGTTCATCTCATGGGTCAGATCGGCGTATTCATGGCTGATAAATTGGTACCAAGCATCATCGGCATGAAGGGTGTAGGTGTTGTCCCAAGGATAATTCATCACCTCGGCACCGCCGTGATAGTTAGCCGCCATTACGAAGGCGTTTTCATCGGCAAACTGCATAAACCATTCGGTTTCGGTGGCGTATGGGTTTCCGTCCGGGTGAGCACTACCATGAGGGTCAGCGTAATTGCGGTTCATGTCTACGCCATTGGCGTTGTAGCGGGTGGCGCCATTCACGTTGTTATTGCCAGCATGATAGGTGCCATCGGGGTTGGTGTTGGGAGCGATATAGAGGTCGAGGTTCTCCATAACGGTCTGCACCTCGGGTTCGTTCGGGTTTTCAAGGAGATAGTCAATGAGGCGGAGCATCATGATCCAGCCAGTGGTCTCGTCACCGTGGATGGTGCTGGTGTAGAGGAACTTGGGCTTACCTTCACCCGAACCATTGTTGAGGTGCGCAACCATGATTTTGCGGTTGCTGGGCAAGGTGCCAAGCGTGATGATTTCGCATTTGTCAGGGTGGTCGGTGGCGAATTGGAACATCATGTCTTCGTAAGCCGAGTAAGTCGGGTAGCTGTCCCAGTCGTATTCGGCACGGTTGCTGCCGTCCCACATTTCTACTTTCTCTATCAGCGAAGGGGGCATTAGGAATGTTACCTCATAGCCGAGTTTTTGGAAATTCGCGAAATCGTAGTTGTTGGCGTATGCTGTGACCACATTGCCGTCAACGCGATCGACTGAAATGGCGTGGGCGATGGCGTTCAAGTCATCATTGCCATTCAGATTAAAGGTGAAATAATACTCATTGCGCTGCTGCATGAGTTGGGTCAGCTCTTGCTGGCTTTTTTGGGCGTAAATATTGCCGCAGAACACCACGGCCAGCAGCATGATAAAATAGCGTAAGGTTTTCATTTTATTTCAAGATTTCAAATTTAACTCCGTTGAATACTTCGTATTTCATATTTCAAAATTGTGGAGACGCAATCTTGCGTATCAATTATATGTTTTTTAATTGTTCCCATTCCTCAGTAATCTCTCCCTCCACCTTCTCGTTCACATGAACCAAAGGTAACCTCAACACATTCTGGCACAATCCCATTTGGCTCATCAGGCATTTGATACCTGCAGGGTTTCCATCGGCGAAGATGAGTTGGTTCATGCGTAGCATGGCGTAATGCAGCTGCAAAGCTTCATCGGTGCGTCTTTCTTTCATGGCATTCATCATACGGCTAAAAGGTTTGGTGTAAGCATTAGCCGCCACGGAAATCACTCCCGTTGCACCAAGAGCCATCAATGGTTGGGTGATGCCATCATCGCCAGAAAGCACATCGAAGTCGGTGGGCTTGTCGCGCAGTATCTCCATGATTTGCTGTAGGTTGCCAGAGGCTTCTTTCACAGCGATGATGTTGGGATGTTGAGCCAATTCCACGCAGGTAGTGGCTTGCAGATTCACACCCACGCGTCCAGGGACATTGTAAACCACCACGGGAACTGTGCTGGCATCAGCGATAGCCTCGAAATGGGCTTTCATGCCACGCTGGTTAGGCTTATTATAATAAGGTACAACGCTCAAAATACCTTGAATACTCGTAAAATCTTGGTTTTTAATGGCCTCAATGACGGCTTGCGTGTTGTTGCCACCCATACCGAGCATGATGGGCAAACGACCATCATTGGTTTTTAATATTGTGTTGATTACCAGTTTCTTTTCATCAGCCGAAAGGGTAGGGGCTTCGGAAGTCGTTCCCAAGACGACCAAAAAATCTGCGCCATTGTCAATGACATGGTTCACGATATTCGTCAAGGCTTCAACATCGATGGACTTGTCGGCCTTGAAAGGGGTTATCAGGGCAATGCCTGTTCCTCTGAAAGGGTTGATTTTCATTTTATACTAAGGGTTTTGTGGTTGAGGTCCTACCAAAGCTTGTAGGTAATTGTGTAGGACATGGACGTTTGATACAGGGTCGGCGGCGCGGCTGTTTTCAATGAGCAGGTCGTAAATTTCCTGATGGTTACTTCTGTGGAAACTGACCCTGAAATCAGCCTTTGGCAGGGTGCAAATGTAATCGCTAATGTCGGCGTTATTGCCCGCCATATTGATAATCATGTTGCTGAAAGGCAGCTTCTTAAGGAATTCGTGTTTTTCCGGTTTCAGTACGCTCATAAAGCCGAAATCCTTGGGTGTAATCTCGGTATAAAGGTCGCTTTGCAGGATGGTTTCAGACATCTGGTTGCAAAGGATGATGAAACCGCAACGGCCTGTCCCAAACAACCCTTTTACGCTACCTTCTATACTCTTTACGATGTTTTTGTCTCCCTCGTCAAGGATGATGACTATCGAGTTAATGCGCTGAATATTAGGAAATTTTACGACAGCTTTCTCGGCCATAAACTGTTCGAAAGCATGTCTTAACGATCGGTTTCGTAGGTAGGTGAAGATTTTCATGGGCGCAAAGTTAGTTTATTTATGCAAATTGAAACGATTTTTGGCGAAAAACCTTATTTTTGCAGATTTAATTTCCTTTTGCATCGGCATTTGGAGGGAACCCAAGAATAAATAAAAAGAATATGATTGTCACGATTTTAGGTAGCGGAACTTCTCAGGGTGTGCCAGTGATTGGCTGCACATGTCCCGTGTGTCAGTCAAAAGACCCGCGCGACAAGCGGCTGCGCACTTCCATCTTGATTGAAACGGAGCAGGTGACGGTGGCCGTGGATGCTGGCCCCGACTTCCGCCAACAGATGTTGCGAGAACACATCACCAAGCTGGATGCGGTGCTGATTACGCACGAGCATAAGGACCATATTGGCGGCCTCGACGACTTGCGTCCATACATTTTCAAGAGCCAGAAACCCATGCCGTTATATGTCGATGACACCGCTTTGCCTGAAATCAAAAGGGAGTATTCCTACGCATTTGACGCACATCCTTATCCAGGAGCACCTACTTACGAAATCCACCGTCTCGATGAGACACCTTTCGACCTCGGCGACTTGCATATTGAGCCAATCAAATTGAAACATTATACCTTGACCTGCTATGCCTTTCGAATCGGTAATTTCGCTTACGTTACTGATTTGAGCGAGATTTCCGAGGAAGCGATAAATAAATTGCAAGGTATTGAATATCTGATTATTGAAGCATTGCAGAGGAAAAAACATTATTCCCATCTCACTTTGGATGAAGCCATTGAAATTGCCAAAAGAGTGGGTGCAAAAAGGACTTGGTTCACGCATTGCAGCCACAGCATGGGTCTCTCTGCCGACATCAACCGAGAGTTGCCAGAAGGGATGATGCTCGCCTATGATGGATTGAAGATATTGTTATGAAGAATACGGGATGTATAATGATGTGTGGTATAAGGCAAATAGCAAGATTATTGTTACTCGTCGCTTGTGTTGGGTGTTTCTCCAGTTGCAAGCACGAGGTCGATCTTTATGCGGACTACAAGCAGGTTCCCATCATTTATGGGATTCTTGATGCCCAAGCCGACACCAATTTCATCAAGATTACCCGCGCATTTTATGCTTCTGGCGATGCCACGCAAGTTGCCATGAACCCTGATTCGAGCGAATTTCCAGGTCGCCTCAATGCTCGTTTGACGGAATACCTCAACGGTGAACCCACACGCGAAATCGTTCTTGACACCATCACCATCCACAATAAACAAGAAGGCGTATTCTATGCGCCAAAGCAAAAGTTGTATTACACCGCCGAGCCGCTGTGCCAAAACGCCTCGAACAAGCGTTACAGTTATAGGCTGACTGTTGCTTTCCCCAACAAGGACACGATTTCGACGCAGTGTGACATGGTGGGCAACACGGGCTTTAAGGTGCAAAGTTTGGCGTTCAATTTCTCAAAGGAGTATTTTGGCAGAAAAAGAGAATTCAGGTTCAAGCCAGCCGTCAATGGTGCGCGTTATGAGTTTCGATTAGGCTTTACCTTTTTGGAACAGCGCACCCCCGATGGCGATTCCGTTCCAAGAACAATGTATTGGAATATAGGTGCATACGATGATAGGTGGCTTTCCACTCACATGGTTGAGAATTGCTACGTCTTCAATTATTATCCCGAGGCGTTTTACAAAGAACTGAAGGAGTTTATTGGTGGCGATACGGCTGTTGTCGGGCTGAAACGCTACATCACCGACTATCCTATTGAGCTGACGATGAAAGCTTGTGGCTCGAAATTGCAACAGTATATCCATTACAACGACCCATCGCATTTGGTCACCCCAGGCGACCTCGAGTTTTCGCTCATCGAAGGTGGTTACGGCGTGTTCTCTTCGCGGATGACGCGAAAAACCAAACTGCGTTTGGGAGGAACTACCGTGCCTGATTTGGTCGCAATGACCAATTGGGGCTTCGTGTTCATCGGTGGCGGATACCCTGATGAGGATAAAACATTGGAGGAATTTATACAATGAACATAAAGGGGAAAAACGGACGCATGCGGTGCGTCCCTACAAATGAACAACATATATGGCTGCCACATTGTGACAGCTCTGCAACTGAATAACTGAACAACTAACAACTGGTAACTAATATGAATGCAACTTATTCCCAAAGATTAATCAAACTCGCAGACCTCAACCATCACCAGACCTTTTTCGCAGGTCGTTGCTCGGAATGGTTTCTGGAAAGCTCTTATTTTGCTGTGGCGCAATACGTTGATACCAAAGACACCGTCCTGCTTGTGCTGCACGGCATTGATTTCAAGTTTCCCATCTTCGCGGGCGACATTGTTACTTTTGAAAGCAAAGTCATCCATGTCGGGCGCAGCACTTTGACGGTTTACACGAAGATGTACCGCAGTCGCGAGCCTGAAAAAGTCGCCGCCGACGGCTTCGCGACCTTCTCCTACCTCGATGAAAACCACCACAGCAAGCCGCATGGCATCACCCTCACTCCTGAAACAGAGGAGGAAAAGTTTTTGCAGCAGCAAGCCATGGAGGTGATGGAGGACTCGAAGCGGAGGGCTAAGGCGATGAATGCAATTGCAAGATAGATTTCTCTCTTCTTTTTGGAAAAAATATTATTTTTGCAGTCAGAAAACATAGATTAGAATGGACAAACAACAGGTTCAAGAGATTGTTGCAGCGTATTTCGCCAACCAGCCCGTATTGAAGGCATGGTTGTTTGGCTCTTTTGCCAGAGGAGAAGAAACCCCATTGAGCGATGTTGACATTCTTGTTGTCCTCGACCATTCAAAACCTATCGGGCTAAAGTTTTTTGGCATGTGGAACGACCTTGAGGAACTGCTTGACAGAAAGGTGGATTTGGTGACAGAAGGCTCGTTGGCTCCTTTTGCCGTGGAGAGTGCAAATCGTGATAAAATACTGATTTATGAGAGAGCCGCTTAAAGACAGAAGTCGATTGGAGCATATCGTCAATGCCATCGACACTATTTTGAACAGAGCCAATGGCCTGACATACGAAGACTTGACTTCAGACAAAATATTGTTTGGAGGTATTGTGTATTATACCATGGTAATCGGTGAGGCTGCATACCATCTCAGTAAAGCATTCAAACAGAAATACAATGAAACAGATTGGACGCAGATTACCAAGATGCGCCATAATTTGGTTCATGGATACTATCAGGTTGACCCCGAAGTTGTTTGGTCTGTGATTCAAGATGATTTGTCGCCTTTGCGCGAACAAGTGACACGCTATATCGCTGAAACAGACTGGGAAGAATGGGAAAAGAACTATCAAGTTATTTCAGAAACAGCTGTGCATAAAAACCTTATCCAAACGGCTACCCGTATGAAAGATGACGGTATGACCGTACAACAAATTTCAAGATACACAGGTCTGACCGCTGAAGAGATTGAGGAGTTGTAAATACCATTCAGGTATGAGTGAGCCAGAAAGAATCAAATTGGCCGCAAAGATAGAAAAAGTATTTGATTCGGCCAAATAAGTACCCCTTTATTTGGCCGAATCATGGTAAAAATGGTCGCATTCGGCCGGTTTGATTGGATAATTGTGGTATAGGAAGGATATGGATGTTGCTACTTCACCTTAACCGTCACATACTTATATTCCTTCCCATCATCAAACCGCAGCAGATACTCACCCTTGTAAAGCGCCAGCTTGAACTCCTTTTCATCTTTGCCATACATATATTGGTCAATGGGAACACACTGCTCGCCTTCCGATTTCAGGAACGCGCTCACGCAACCCTCGGGAAAACCGTTTTTGTTGATGAAACGGCGATCGATGGTGTAAAGCACCTTGCCGTTATAGAGTTTCCAGTCGGGGATGTTGTCCTCGATGAAGCGCGTGCGCGGCAAGCAGCAGGTGACGTCCATGCCAGCGGTGCATGGGTAAATATGCTTCACCGTGTCGTAAAGAAAGACGGGCTCTCGGACGGGCATGTTGTCAATTAGGTCGTAATATACGGTCTGCAAAGAATCGGTTTCACCGTAGGGGTCATGGAAAAACGTACATTCCATAGTGAACGGGTCTATGCCAGATTGTTCCTTGAAATACCGTCCCATAGAGTACCATCCGTTGCGGTCGGCAATGTGTCCGAAACCGCCCAAAAGCAAAAATTTCGCTTCGGGATCTTTCTCAATAATGTTTGTGACCAGGTTTTTGGCCTGACTCACTTCACGGTCCACACCAAAACCGGAGCCTTCGTAAGGAACGAGCGTGTAACCCATGTTTAGCGCAGTCCTAAACAGATCTCCAAACACAGGCTCGTCGCTATACCACCCTGTCTCGCCTTTCAATACAGTGCGTCTTTGATTCAGCAGCGAGTCCGATGCCCTTAAAGTTTCAGCAGCGAGATAGCGGTAGCCGCTTTGATAGCATTTTTCCAACCAATTGATGACAAAAGCCCTGCTGCGGGGATTGAAGTGCATCTCATTCATCATGATGACGCGGTTGTTCTCAATGATGCTGTCCATCACTTCGGACAACGGGATGGCCTTCGCGTCCTTGAAGTTGTGGGCGAATCTCATTGGGTCGACAAACATGGTTCCAACAATCTCGGACTCTCGTTTTGCATCTTTGTATCGCCCGACACGTGAATACAAAATACCGAGCCATTCATGATAGCCATTTTCAAACTTTGAACCTATGTAAATGCTATCCATGTCAAGCAGTTTTAATAATGAGCGGTAACTGTACCCATCTTCTTTAGCAATGGCTGAAGGATGTTTTAGCGCGTTTTGCGCTTGCAGTTTCACCCCTCCCGTCATCAGCAGGAGCGCAAGCAGGGCGTAATTTCTTAACTTTCTCATAGTTCTTGTTGTTATATCAGCTTTATCAGTTCCTATCCGCCCCATCCCTTGTGTTCGGCATCATTCTGCCGGATGCACTGGGCGAATAGTCAACCCTAGATTTCTAAAATCAAACGACATATCGTATTCATTCCCTTCATTGAAAAAGAGCCACGCGCTTCCTGAGTCGTCAGGATATTCAGAATACAAAGAACTTGACCAATAATAGCCATGATAGCCTGATACGGTCGTCCCTCCCTTGAAACCAGCGAAAGGCAAAACAAGCCGATTCCCGTTCGGTCCGACAAAAGCCCAATCGTTTATCCCGTTGACATGAGGGCCGTCAAGCGTACAATTATCGATTAACTCTTTCCATTGCCTATATGTCGGAATATGCCATCCTCCACCCCATAAGACTGATGCAGCATCATCGCATTCCTCCAAAACCTTTAGATTATCTGCAAATCCTGGGTAGCCTTCAAACGGACTCATAAAATATTTCGTAAAGCTACTACCCCATCTACCATACTGATAGGTGTCCCAAGAATAATCCTCTTTAGGGCTGGTTTCACCCCAAGAGAAATAATCTCCACGCTCTTCAGGAGCCGCCGCTCCAATATTACAAGTAGCCCACAAGGTTCCGCTCGGCAGACCAAGGTCAACATAGTCGTGGTCATTAAGCGTTCCTGTTACCGTACTTCCATTGTCACTAGGTTTCGGGTCTTTCTCGCACGACGGCATAATGCAAACTGCCGCCAGTGCCATTGCGAATAATACTAATCTTTTCATGGTTGTAATTGAATAATAGTTAATGCTTTCTTCTATATCTTTTCCACCGGAAACCCCGATCAACCTTTTTTGTCGTTGCTCGATTTCTTTCCGACAAAATTACCAATGATAAATCCTACCAGTCCTATTACTCCGGTAAGCAATACGCTGATGGCAAGGTCTCTCCCCAGGGTCAGGGCAACGATGGAAGTCACAACCGCCACGCAAATGGCAAACAAGATAAAGTAGTGTTTTGCTTTTAAGTTCTTCATAATAATAACTGTTTGAGTTGAAATTTAATTCGTGTTTTATGGTATTATACTTTTCTCATTCTTACAAATAGAACCTGATTCCTCCCTTGATGTTGAACCGCTGCAAGCCTTCCCTGGAATTGCCCATGTCGATGACTTCTGTGTGAGTGCCGTCGTCG
>Ga0310690_10009696_pt1 | contig 12058 bp, 8 predicted proteins | sample AusTroGonzalo_MG_2_FD_207661 | JGI IMG/M metagenome (GOLD analysis project Ga0310690, IMG submission 207661) | Bovine rumen microbial communities from tropical cattle in Woodstock, Queensland, Australia - Gonzalo_04 (v2) (version 2) | ecosystem: Host-associated > Mammals > Digestive system >...
GGTTTATGAGGTAATGTTTCTGTCTCCCGACGGTTATTTTTCTTGGCTGTACGGTATAGGCGGCGATAAAAACAAAGAGGTCGCTTCTCATAAATTAGCGTCTATTTTGGATTTGGAAAAGGGTATAAAATCCTCTTTTGATGATGTTTTGGAAAGTATGGGCAATCACAACAAAAAAGAATTTTTGCAATGTATAAACAACTTGAAAAATAAAGGCGAAAATTTCTCTTGCGAGATACGCAGTAAAGATGACAAAAAAAGGATTATTGCTATCGGTATGCGGTCGCAAAATTCGGAAAAGGTGTTGTCGGATACGGTGTGGTTCAGGGATATAACCCTAATTTCCGATTCCATGGACGAGCTGTATTCACACAAACGTTACCTGAGTCGCAAATATGATTTTGTTAAGGTGATAATAGATAAAATACCGTTTCCTTTGTGGGGCAGGGATAAGGATTTGAAACTTACTTTTTGCAATCAGGCCTATGCCGATGCGGTCGGAGCAAAGGACAGTGAAGAAGCCGTTGATAACAAAACGGAATTGGCTACCGGTAAGACTTTGTTGAAAACACACAATTTGGCTATTGAGGCTTATCGTAAAAAGTCTTTGCAGAACATTAAGGAACATATTGTTTTGAGTGGCAATCGTCATTACGTCAATTTGTCCGAGCAATACCTGCCCATAGAGGAGGGCGATTTTAAATGTGCTACTTTGGGTATGGCATTGACAATAGATGATGAAGGGGAACTTGATGCGGAACTGAAAAGGCATATATCCGCTCATTTCGGGGTTTTGGAAAACCTTATGACGGCGATTGTTCTTTTTGATAAAGATGAAAGGCTTTCTTTCTATAACAAAACGTTTGTAAATTTGTTCGGTTTTTCAAGCGGTTGGTTGGACGAGACACCTTCTTACTCCGATTTCTTGGACGCACTCAGAGAAAAAAGAATGTTGCCTGAAAAACGGGATTTTAAGGCTTATAAAGCCTCTGAGCTGGAAATTTTCGGCAGTTTGATAGAACCTCAGGAAAGCCTGTTGTATTTACCTATGGGCAAGATTTTGCGTAGGTTTATGATACCGTACGGTTTGGGCGGATTGTTGATAAGTTATGAAGATATTACCGACAGAAAGGCTTTGGAAGCATCTTATGAGACTTCCTTGTCCACACAAAGGGCGACCATTAACAATATCAGCGAAGCCGTCGCCATGTTTGATTCGGACGAGAATCTGAGTCTGTACAATTCCAATTACCTGAATTTGTGGAAGTTTGAAAAGGCATTTTTGGACACCAAGCCTAAATTTACCGATATAATTGAAAGACATCGTCCGTTCTTTACCGATGATGATGCGGAATGGAATAAGTTAAGGACTACCATACTTGATGCTTTAAGTAAGGGAAAAGAAGCAAAGTTACGTTTTGAGCGACGAGACGGTAAAGTGCTTGATGTGTCCAAAGTACCTCTTGCCGACGGAGGATTTTTGCTTGCTTTTGAAGATATTACCAGACAGGTAAATGAAAAGGAACAACAAGAAGCACAAATTAACATTATGAGCAAAAAGGACAGGGTTTTGAAAAACTTTATATCCGCTATGTCATCAGGTTTTATACCTCCTTTGCGAGAGCTTTCCGACTTTGCAAGTAAACTCCCCAGCAGTGCTTTGTTTGTGGAAAAAGCAAGCGATATTGAAAATTCCTTTGCCGATGTTATGCGTTTGGCAAATGCGGAAATGAACGCGGCACCTTTGTCGGATAACGTTGTTGATGTTCCTGCCATGCTGGAAGAAATTTTGGTAAAGATGAAAGACAGAGCAAATGTCAAACTTATAACTTTGTCCTTGAATTATGATAAAGCACAACCGTTTAAATGCGTTACGGACAGGGAAAGGTTGTTTGAGCTTTTGTTTTATGTTACGGCTACTTCTTTGGGTATTTCGGGGAAAGGCGAAAGTGTTTCCATAACCGTTAAAAAGGAAGACAAAAACAATAAACCCTGTCTTAAAGTTATTTTTTCTCCCCACTTTATCCCCACGGATATAAAGAAAGCCGAAGACGAATTTTTGGGATTGGGTGCGGATTTGGCAAAAATGAATGCGGCTGATTTGTCTTGCGAAGTTAAAGTGGAAAAGATGACGGAGAGTTCCTCTTATTCTTTAAGTCTTTTGATACCGGAATAAGTTTTTTACTTTATGTTTTTTTTTGTAATTACCTCTTGCCAAGCCCGTGTGATGAGAGTAAAACACTTAACCAGTTTGTTTTTGAAATTAAAAACTGACGGCTTTGCCTGTCGGTTAGTTTTGTTTTTTTAAGAAAGAAGAAAAGATTAAAAATGATTACCAGTAATGATATTCGCCGCAAATGGCTTGAGTTTTTCGGTAGCAGAGGACATCAGGTTGTATCTTCCAGCTCTTTGGTGCCGAACAATGACCCTACTTTAATGTTTACCAATGCGGGTATGGTGCAGTTTAAAAACATTTTTACGGGTAAGGAAGTAAGAGATTATAAAAGAGCCACAACTGCTCAAAAATGCGTAAGAGCGGGCGGAAAACACAATGATTTGGATAATGTAGGCTATACCTGCCGTCATCATACTTTTTTTGAGATGATGGGTAATTTTTCTTTTGGTGATTATTTTAAAGAACAGGCAATAACCTATGCTTACGAGATGATTACCAAAGAATTGGGTATTAACAAGGATAAGCTGTGTTTTACCGTTTATTCGGAAGATGATGAAGCCTTTAATCTTTGGAAAAAGGTTGCAGGATGTGCAGATGAAAAGATTATCCGCATACCGACAACGGCTAACTTCTGGTCTATGGGTGATACTGGTCCTTGCGGTCCTTGCTCCGAGATATTCTATGATCACGGGGATAAGATTTGGGGTGGTGCTCCCGGTACGAAAGATGAGGACGGAGACCGCTTTGTTGAGATATGGAATCTTGTCTTTATGCAGTATGAACAGCTTGAGGACGGAACGAGGGTGCCTTTGCCTAAGCCTTCCATTGATACGGGTGCGGGTTTGGAAAGACTTGCCGCGGTGTTGCAGGGTACTCACGATAACTATGAAACAGATGCTTTGAAAAGCCTTGTTTTGGCGGCGGCCGATGAGCTTGGTATAAAGGATATTTACGGTCAGTATAAATCATCTTTGCGTGTGGTTGCCGATCATTTGCGTTCGTCATGCTTCCTGATTGCCGACGGTGTTACTCTTTCCAATGAGGGCAGGGGATATGTTCTTCGCCGTATTATGAGAAGGGCGATGAGACACGCTTATATGATGGGTGCAAAAGAACCTTTGATGTACAAACTTGTTCCCGCTTTGCAATCATTGATGGGACAGGCTTATCCCGAACTTAATACCGCAGGCGGCTTGATTACGGAAACTTTGCGGTTGGAGGAGACTTCATTCCGCGACACTCTTGCAAGGGGTATAAAATTGCTTGATGAGCAAACCGCAGGACTCGGCAGCGGCGACAGCTTGTCGGGTGAGGTTGCCTTTAAGCTGTATGATACTTACGGTTTTCCGCTTGACTTGACACAAGATGCACTTCGTAACAGGGGAATAAGCGTTGACGTTGCGGGCTTTAATGAAGCTATGGAAAGGCAAAGACAGGCTGCTCGTAAGGCTTGGGCAGGTTCCGGAGATACGGCAACGGAGGGTATTTGGTTCTCTTTGCACGAAAAGTTCGGCGGCACGGAATTTTTGGGCTATACCAATGATGAAGCGGAAGGGCAGATCTTGGCAATCGTTAAAGACGGTCATGAAGTTGCAGAGGCTAAAGCAGGCGACGAAGTTATGCTTGTTCTTAATCAAACTCCTTTCTATGGAGAATGCGGCGGTCAATGCGGTGATACCGGCATAATTGAAAATGACAAGGTAAAAATAGTCGTAAGTGATACACAAAGAAAAGTTGAAGGCTTGTTTGTGCATAAAGGCAAAGTTGAACTCGGTTCTTTAAAGCCTTCCGATAATGTTATTTTAAAGGTTTTCACGGATAAAAGGGCTAATATAAAAGCTCATCACTCCGCAACGCACCTTTTGCATGCGGCACTCCGCAAATTCCTTGGTCAGCACGTTGTGCAAAAGGGTTCGGAGGTTACGGCAGAACATTTGCGTTTTGACTTTGCCCATTCCAAAGCGGTTACGCCGCAAGAACTTATGCTGATAGAAGGTGAAGTAAATCGCAACATTATGGCGGCTTTGCCCGTTAATACGAAAATTATGAAGCCTGAAGAAGCGGTTAAGATGGGTGCTATGGCTTTGTTCGGCGAAAAATACGGTGATGAAGTCAGGGTCGTTACCATGGGTGCAGAGGATAACCCCGTATCAAGAGAACTCTGCGGCGGTACTCATGTCGGTAATACCGGAAATATCGGCAGTTTCCGTATTTTGTCTGAATCGGCTATTTCCGCCGGTATTCGCAGAATAGAGGCTGTCGCGGGTATGGAGGCTGTTCGTCATTCTCGTAACCAAGACGGTATGCTTAATTATTTGGCTTTGTGTGTAAAGGTTGCAAAAAATGCTTTACCTGAGCGTATAAACGTTTTGCTTGCCGAGAAAAAGGCTTTGGAAAAAGAAGTTGTTGATTTAAGAAGGAAACTTGCTTCCGGCGGTGCATCGGCAACTCAAGATGCTTTTGAAGAAGTAAACGGTATTAAATTTGCGGGTAAAGTTGTAAACGGTATTCCCGCAGGTGAATTGAAACCGTCCGTTGATATAATGAGACAGAAAATCGGTAGCGGAGTGGTTGCCTTAATCGGTACTGATGAGGGCAGAATTTCTCTTGTTATCGGTGTTACGCAGGATTTGACCGGTAAATATAATGCCTCTGCTATTGTAAAGGCTGTTGCGGAGACGGTCGGCGGTAAGGGCGGCGGTCGTCCCGATATGGCACAGGCAGGCGGCTTTACCACTGATGATGTCAACGCCATTATTAAGGCAGTAAGAGAAGCATTATAAATTTGTATTGTTAATGTATTTTTTAAAGGCGGGCAGTTGTTGCCCGTCTTTTTCTGCTTTACAAAGGAAATAGAAAATTGTATCCTCAAGGCATTGATGACTTTCAATTAAGGAGCGTTTTAATATGATATTTGAAAATAAAGATGTTCACTACCCCCCCGCTCGTTTAAGGCGGGACGCTTAGGGCTTTTTGGTAACAAATCAAAACATAGTAATAAAAAATACGGACAATTCGGTCGTTCTATGATTGAAATGCTTGGTGTGCTTGCAATCGTCGGTGTTTTATCGGCAGGCGGTATTTCGGGCTATTCTATGGCTATGCAAAGTTATAAGACAACCCAGCTGATTGAAAAAATACAACTTATTTCTTCAAGAGTAAGAGCTATGGTTAAAGGAAATGATTATACCGGTATGTATAACGGGCTTCTGACTGCTTCCGGTAAGTTTAGTGATGATGTTTTTGATAATCCTTTCGGCGGTATAATAAACTGTTATCCTTCGTCTGATAAAAATTCATTGGTTATTAACTTGGGAGAAAATATACCCGTTGAAACCTGCGGAGAAATACTGCAACAAAATTGGGGAAATGACAGTATATTTTGGGGCATTAATGTGGGAGGTACATTATTCCGCCCTCGTAACGGCAATTATCCTGTTGAAACGAGTGTAGCTATCAGCACTTGCAAGGGAGCAGAGAAACACGTTGAACTAATCTTTAAGTGACAAAATAAAACTTTTTTGTTAAACCAGAAATGGGTTTTTAAGAAAAATTTTTGTCTGGAGATTTGAATTATGGATGAAATCAGTAAAAGATTTGAAAGTTTTGCTAAAGGAAGCGAGGAATTCGGATCTTACAAGGATATCGGGGATACTTCCGAAAATGAACTGGAAAACAAGGCAGAAAATTTACGTAGAGAGATGCAGAAAAAGCTTAGAACTGATGTCATTTGTACGGTTGGAGATGACAACTCTACGGTGAATTTCCATTTTTGTGCCAGAAGTGAAAATAAGAAAGACTGCATTAGGCTTAAAAGCAGATTAAATAAAATGGGATTTGTAACAGATATGTTTGCACAAGATGGAAATTATGGCCCTTTGTATCATATAGATGCTGTTGTAAGAAAACAGGATATAGACAATGTTACCAAAAAAGTAGAGAAGAGCATGGGTGCTTTACTTAGAGGTAGGGCTCTGGGGCTGTTTCCCTCCAGAGTAAGTACAAGTCGTTTATAAAATTACCTAAAGATAAAGCGGCTTTTGTAAGTCGCTTTATTATTTATTGCTGAAATTATCTTATTTCTTCCGCTCTGCCGACGTCTTTTAAATAGTTGTTTATCATCTCCGATGTAACCAAGACTACACCCGACGGAGTGCGGTTAAAGTATTTTGCGTCAAATTCGGGGTCTTCACCGATAATCATTCCCCTTGGTATGCGACAGCCTGCCGCTATGATTGCTTTGTGAATGCGGACGTTACGATGTATTTCCGAATTGGGAAGCACGACGGAGTCTTCTATCAAAACAAACGAATGAACGTGAACATTGGTAAAAAGCAGCGAGCCTTTCACTATTGAACCGGATATGATACAACCGTTTGAGACCAAAGAACGAACCGCCATGCCTGTTCTTAATTCGGATTCAAAAACGAATTTTGCCGCAGGTAACTGTTCCTGAAAAGTCCAAATAGGCCAAGATGAATCGTATAAATCCAAATCGGGGACGACGTATGTTAAGTCTATATTCGCAGACCAATAAGCGTCAAGAGTTCCGACATCTCTCCAATAAGGTTCGTCAGAGTGATTGTTTACACAGCTTTTTTCAAAACGATGTGCGTACAAGCCCATATCATTTGCAGCCAAATAAGGAAGTAAATCTTTGCCGAAATCGTGGGAAGAATCGGGATTGACAGCGTCTTTCCTTAACAAGTCCAGCAAAAAGTCGGCATTGAATATATAAATACCCATACTTGCCAAAGCCTTATCGGGATTGTCGGACAGGGCAGGCGGATTTTCGGGCTTTTCAACAAAACTTATGATTTTGTCATTTTCATCTGTGCCGACAACACCGAATGATTTTGCACTTTCCAAAGGTACGGTCAGACAAGATACGGTAGCGTTTGCACCTTTTTCTATATGATCGGCAAGCATAACCGAATAATCCTGTTTATAGATGTGGTCGCCCGCCAAAATCAAAATGTATTTCGGGTTATGTTCTTCTATGGTGGCGATATTTTGATAAACCGCATCGGCTGTTCCCTGATACCAAGTCTCATCATCGGTTTGTTGTTGTGCAGGCCAAATCTCCACAAATTCATTCAATTCGGGCTGAAGAAAGCTCCAACCCTGTTGCAAATGCTTAATTAAAGTATGTGCTTTATATTGAGTCAATACGCCTATGCGACGGATGCCGGAATTTACACAGTTGGACAACGGAAAATCTATAATTTTAAACTTACCGCCAAAAGCTACGGCAGGTTTTGATTGATGGTTGGTCAGTTCTTTTAAACGTGAGCCTCTGCCGCCTGCCAAAATTAAAGCAAGCGTATCCTTCCTTTGTAAATTTATATTAGTACTCATAACCGTAAACCTGAAAAAAGCAATCGTCATACCAGCTTTAGGCTTAACCCAAACCAAAGCTATACAGATGAGAACATAAAAATATAAGAAAGTAAAGAGATTTTTGTTGTTAATCAGCTCTTAATTCATCTATAAATTCGGCTATCATTTGCAACTGTTCGGGAGTGGACAGATTGTGCTTGCCGCCAGGTATTTTTTCTACCCTTACGTTGTTGCCGCCGATTTGTGCTTTTATCTCTTCTGCGACTTCAAAAGGTACGCATATATCGTCGTCTCCCTGCATAAGAATCGTTTTTGCCTTTATGGGAATCGGGCGATCAAGCACAAGGTTGTTGTAACCGTCTTGTATTAAATCCATGGTAAACGGTTCGCCTTCTTTTGTATATTCACTGGGCAGGCGGATAAGTCCGTCTTTTTCGGCTTTTTCTTTCATATCTGCGGGCAGGGCATTCCACAACCTTACGGTGAAATCAGGTGCGGCAGCCAAGCCTAAAAGTCCCTTGATTCTTTCGGGGCGACGCATTGCCAGTAACAACATAATCCAACCGCCCATGGAGCTTCCGACAATAACCTGCTTACCTTCCGTTTCGTTATCCAAAATACTTAAAGCGTCGGTCAACCACATGGATATATTGCCGTCGGTGTATTGTCCGCTGGAGTCGCCGTGTCCTCTGAAGTTTAAAGAGGTAAAAGCGATTCCTTTTTCTTGGCAGTAATTCTGCACGAACATAGCCTTTGTGGAGTCTATGCTTGATTGTGTCCCGTGCAGATAAAATACAGCGGGATTTTCCCCCTTTATCTGTCTGAAAGAAACAAAAGAATCGGCAGAGTAGTTGTATTTTTTGTTTTCTGTCATCTTATATAATCCCTCGCATTATCAATAACTAAAAAGCAGGCATAACGGCAGGCATTAAAGACATTTCATCATCATCGTCCAAAATGTCCGGTACATAGTAGGTTTTTTCTTCTTTCGGTTCTTCTTTAAGTTTTTTTACCTGAGCCGGTTTTTTTACTTCCGGTGAATCCGGAGCTAAGTTTAACTCTGTTTTTTCCATGTGCCATTTTCTTGCTAATTTGTGAGCGGCAAGCACTTCCTCAGGCTTCATTTTTGCGGTAAGCTCATCTCTTTTGGCTACGGCTTGTGCACGAACTTCGGGAGTTCCGTAACCTGCCGCTATATTAAACCACTTGTGTGCATGCATAAGGTTGAGAGGTGCACCGATACGATTGGTGTCCGATAAACCCGTACCCAAAGCCATCATGGCTTCCGTATCTCCTTGGTCGGCAGCCTTTATCAGATACTTTACCGCCGTGGTATAATCTTGAGGAGTACCGTATCCTTCATACATCATTAAACCGACTTTCTTTTGTGCCTCGCTGTAACCTTTATCGGCAGATATACGATAATTTTCAAAGGCTTTTCCTATATCGGCGGGTTCTCCGACACCGTTTTCATACATAACTCCGAGATTATAAGCGGCTACGGGATTGCCTTTGCTCGCCGCATATTGAAACCATTGTTTCGCCAGCGGATAGTCGGGGGTAAAATCTTTACCGGAAAAATATATGGAGCCTATCTCTACGGCAGAACGGCTGTCATTTTGTTGTGCCGATTTATAGTAGTATTCCAAAGCCTTTGTAATGTTTTTTTCCGTACCGAGTCCAAGCTGTGCCATTCTTCCCATATAATAAAGGAAGTATTTTGAATCTTCGGTGTTTTCCAGTGGTCTGAATTCTTCCCAAGCCTTTGCATAATTTTTGGCTTCAAAAGCCGCAACACCCTCTTGCCAAGTAGCATTTGCCTTTGCCGTAAAAGCCAACATTACCGCGGTCGCAACCGATAAAACTTTAAAACTTTTCATAATTTCCAAGCCTGCAAAAAAAAATTAACACTTATCGTATTATTGACCAAGATGCGAAAAGAGTAAAGTTTTTAGTGTATGAGAGTTCTTTTTATTGTTTTATTGTTTTATGATAACGCAGGTAAATATCTTGTTATTTATTTGGGAGTCAACAGTGATTTTAAGGGTATTAAAAGGACAATCACGGTTGTAAATTCAAGCCTTCCCAACATCATACAAAAGGCCAGAATCCATTTTGCCGCATCGGATAGAGGAGCGTATGTTCCCGTCGGACCTATTATATCTCCCAAGCCCGGTCCCACGTTGGCAAGAGAAGCGGCTGCCCCTGTAAGTGCCGTCATAAAATCAAGTCCCATAAAGGAAAGAGCTAATGCAACAACTATTAAAGCCAAAACAAAAGTGGTAACAAAAACCACGATACTTTCGGTTATTTCTTCTCCGATGGTCTTTTCGTTGTATCGCAGAATGAAAACGCCGTGCGGCACCAGCATTTGCTGAAGTTTTTTAATTACACTCAAGAATAATATACCGATTCGGAAGTTCTTAATACCTCCCGCGGAAGAACCTGAACACCCACCCAAAAAGCTGATAAAAAAGAATAAAGTTAATGAAAAAGAACCCCAAGAGGCATAATCTGTTGCAACGTAACCTGTTGTCGTTATGATGGCTGTTACACTGAAAAGGCTTAATCTTACGGCATCGGCAACGTTATCAAAAATGCCTTTGTCCCATGCCCAGAAAGCTAAAAGCAAAGAGAAAAACAACACGACTGCAAAAAAAGATTTGATTTCTGCATTGCGGCTTATTTTTCTGCGTTTTCCTACCACTATGTAGTAATAGGTAATGAAAGGTAATGCACCTAAAATCATAAAGAAAATCAAAATCCACTCTATGGTTGCGGATTCAAAAAAACCGACGGAGTTGTCATAATTGGAAAAACCGCCGGTGGAAAGACAAGTCATGGCGTGAGTTACGGCATCAAACATATCCATTCCCGCAAGGTATAAACATATCGCACATAAAGCGGTAAAAGATATGTATATCAATATGATGACTTCCGTTACATTGGCAAGTTTCGGAAAGGCTTTTTCTCCCAGTTTGTCTGAAGACTCTGATTGGAAGATTTGCATTCCGCCTACGGACAATATAGGTAATATCGCGATTGCAATCATAACTATACCTATACCGCCTATCCATTGCAGGATTGCCCGCCACAACAAAATGCCCCTCGGTAATTCGTCCAAATGGGTAAGGGCGGTTGCTCCCGTTGATGTGATTCCGCTCATTGATTCAAAAAAAGCCGTTGCGAATCCCATACCGCTGTCCCAAAAATAAAAAGGGAGTGCCGAGCAGAAAACCGTCGCTATCCATACAACAGAAGTGGTAAGAAATGCTTCTTTTATGCTTAAGGATACCCAGTAATTATAAGAAGATGCAACGGCTAACAGACCGAAAAAAACCGAAATGCCTGAAGTGAGGAAAAACGCCTCTGCCGATTTTGCACCGTAAAAAATGTCAAAAACAGCGGGAATCAGCATAATGATTCCGAAAGCTGTTATAACCAGACCTGTTAAAAATACCGTAATACCGAGTCGCATATCGTTGTAAGCCCTTTTCTTTAAGGAATAAACGATATACTATACACACGATTGTGTAAAGAAAGGATAAACAGTTGTATAGCATTGATGATTTTTTGGGCGGATTGGTTCGCTTGAAACAGCCTGAAAAGGGATTAAGGACAACAAGCGATGCGGTTTTGCTTGCCGCTTGTGTTCCCGATTCTGCAAAGGGAAAGTTACTTGATGTGGGTTGCGGAGTCGGGATTCTTGCTTTATCAACGGCAAAAAGGGCTAAAGGAATAACAGCCGTCGGTGTTGATATACAAGAAGAATTGATAAGTTTGGCAAAAGAAAATGCCGCTATCAATGAGCTTTCCGACCGAGTCGCTTTTTTGTGCCAAGATATAATGGAAAGAGGATTCCTGAAGGGTGAAACTTTTGATTATGTGATTACGAATCCTCCTTTTTATGCGGAGAATCCGTCTGCCACACCCTTGATGAAAGCAATAGCACATCATGAAGGCGAATCGGGATTCTTGGCAAATTGGGTGGATTTTTCCGTCAGACATTTAAAGGCAAAAGGCAGGTTTATTATGCTGCATAAGGCGGAAAGATTGCCCGAAATTTTACCTTTATTATGTGAAAAGTTGGGAGATTTGTCCGTAAAACCTTTGTATTCCCGTAAGGGCGATTCGGCTTCTCGCGTTATTGTTTCCGGTGTTTTGAACAGTAAAAAACCTTTTAGGGTGCTGCCACCCTTGATTGTACACGAATCTGACGGCTCTTTTACCAAAGAAGCAAAGGCGATTCTGATGGGCGATTCTGATTCTTTTTGCGGTTTTTAGGATGGTTTATTGTATGATTTAAAACTTATTGCTATAATTTCTTTTCTTTTTTATCAATAAGTTAAGTGTAATAATCAATTTTTTTACAAAAAAGTTATTGACGTATGGGGTAGGTATGAGGTAGTGTTTGTTTATGCGCTGAGTTACGGTTGCTGTTTGGGATTAGGTTCTTGAGGTAATTGTGTGGCTTCTTTTATGGGGAGCTTACGGTTATTTGTTTCTGTGATTTAGTGTTAAGCTTTTGGTTACGGTTTAGTA
>Ga0310690_10009698_pt1 | contig 12057 bp, 8 predicted proteins | sample AusTroGonzalo_MG_2_FD_207661 | JGI IMG/M metagenome (GOLD analysis project Ga0310690, IMG submission 207661) | Bovine rumen microbial communities from tropical cattle in Woodstock, Queensland, Australia - Gonzalo_04 (v2) (version 2) | ecosystem: Host-associated > Mammals > Digestive system >...
TCCTTCAAAAACGAATCCCGGGACACTTTCGAGCGTTCCGGGATTTTAACTGAAAAGCTATGTACAGGACACACACTTGCGGGGAACTCCGCATTGAGAACAAAGGACAGCAGGTTACCCTGGCCGGATGGGTGCAGAAGGCACGCAAGCTGGGCGGAATGACGTTCATCGATCTTAGGGACAGGTATGGAATCACCCAGCTGGTGGTTGAGGCCGATGCCCCCGCCGCACTGGTGGACGCCGCAACTTCCCTGGGCCGCGAATTCGTGATCCAGGCCCGCGGCGAGGTTATCGAACGCCAGGCAAAGAATCCCAAGATGCCCACGGGCGACATCGAGATAAAGCTCGCGGAAATCACGGTACTCAACAAGAGCGCCGTGCCCCCGTTCACCATCGAGGACGAATCCGACGGCGGCGAGGACCTTCGTATGAAGTACCGCTACCTGGACCTCAGGCGCAATCCCCTGAAGAACGCCCTTATGCTGCGCCACAAGGTTGCCCACGAAGTGCGCAACTATCTGGACGCCAAGGGCTTCATGGAGATCGAGACCCCTTACCTCATCAAGTCCACTCCGGAAGGAGCCCGCGACTTCGTGGTGCCTTCCCGTATGAATCCCGGCGAGTTCTACGCCCTGCCTCAGAGCCCTCAGACCTTCAAGCAGCTGCTGATGGTAGCCGGTTATGACCGCTACTTCCAGATCGTGCGCTGCTTCCGCGACGAGGACCTCCGCGCGGACCGTCAGCCCGAATTCACCCAGATCGACTGCGAAATGTCCTTCGTGGAGCAGGAAGACGTTCTGAACACCTTCGAAGGTATGATGCGCACCCTGTTCAAGACAGTCCTGAATGTCGATATCCCCAACCCGCTGCCCCGCATGACCTGGTACGACGCCATGGACGGCTACGGCTCGGACAAACCCGACGTGCGTTTCGGAATGAAGATCCACGAAATCACCGACGTTGCAAAGGGTAAGGGCTTCGGTGTGCTTGACGGCGCGGCCTACATCGGCGCAATCTGCGTCCCCGGCGCGGCGGAATACACACGCAAGCAGGTGGACGAGCTCACCGAATGGGTAAAACGTCCCCAGGTGGGTGCCAAGGGCCTTATTTACATTCGCGTCCAGGCCGATGGCAGCTACAAGTCCTCCATCGACAAGTTCTATGAGCCTGCAGATCTGGAGCGCATCTCTGCCGCAGCTGAAGCTCAGCCCGGCGACCTTATCCTGGTCATGAGCGGTGACAACAAGCGCAAAGTGCAGACCATGCTGGGCGTCCTTCGCCTGGAGATGGGCAACCGCCTTGGCCTCCGCAATCCCAAGGAGTTCGCACCCCTGTGGATCGTGGACTTCCCCTTGCTGGAATGGAGCGACGAGGATGGCCGTTTCTACGCAATGCACCACCCCTTCACCGCCCCCAAGCCGGAGCACGAAAAGTGGTTCTACAGCGACGCCAAGGAGGATCTGGAACGCGTGTGCGCCAACGCCTATGACTTCGTGCTCAACGGCACCGAACTGGGCGGCGGCTCCATCCGTATCCACAACGCCGATATGCAGAAGCGTATGTTCGAGGTGCTGGGCATCGGCCCGGAAGAAGCGGAATACAAGTTCGGCTTCATCATCAACGCGTTCCGCTTCGGCGCCCCGCCTCACGGCGGCCTGGCCTTCGGCTTCGACCGCGTGTGCGCCCTCATGGGCGGGCAGGACACCATCCGCGACTACATCGCCTTCCCGAAGAACAACCAGGGACGCGACGTGATGATTGACAGCCCGTCGGCCATCGACCAGAGCCAGCTGGATGAGCTCCAGATTGCCCTGGCCCCCGCGGAGGCGTGAAATGCAACAAGCTGAAAATCAGCAATTTATGCAAAATGTGTCCGGCAAAAAGCCGGACACATTTTTCGTAATCAACTGTCACACCGGGCGTTACATTTCACGCTCTATGTGAGCAAGTTTGTAAGGTCGATGAAATCTTCGACGGAAAGGACTTCCGGGCGGAGGGTGAACACCGGCTGCGCCAGGAAATCTGTGAGCTGCTCAACAGACCATCCTTCGCGGGCGGCTTTGGCGGCGGCGAGGGGCTTCAGCGGGTTGCGCATCATCTTGCGGCGCTGGCCGAAGGCGGTTTTCACCACGGTCTTGAAGAGTTTTTCGTCGCAGCCCAAAGCGACGCGGGAGTTACGCCGCAAACGAATCACCGCGCTCTCCACCTTGGGCGGGGGCGCGAAGCAGCCGGAGCCCACGGAGAACAGGTATTCGATGTCGTACCAGGCCTGAAGGAGCACGGAAAGGATGCCGTAGGTCTTGCTGCCGGGCTTTTCCGCCAGGCGTTCCGCCACTTCCTTCTGGATCATGCACACCACCTGGGGAACGCTGTCCTTGTGGTCCAGTATCTTGAAGAAGATCTGTGACGATATATTATAAGGAAAGTTGCCGATTATGCGGAACGTTTCCGGGAAGATCCTCTCCAGCGGAAGCGTGAGGAAATCGGCCTGGAGCAACCTGCCCTGCATGCCGGGGAAGTGCGAGAGCAGATAATCGACAGATTCCCCGTCAATTTCCACCAGCTTCAGGTCGATGTCGTCCCGATCCAGCAGATACTGGGTGAGGACTCCCATTCCGGGGCCCACTTCCAGCACCGGAGCGACGCCATCGGGCTCCAATGCATCGACAATGGCTTTCGCCACTCTCTGGTCCGTCAAAAAATGCTGCCCTAATGCTTTCTTTGCTCTAACTTCCATAACGTTGCGAAGATACAAAATAATTGACTAAATTTGTAGTCTATGAACAAGAAGTTACTTAAAAGCATCGGCATAGCCGCGGGAATCGTGGCGTTTTTCATCATCCTCAGCTACGCTTTCGTCCCCCAGGTCCTGGGCGGCAAGATCGTTAACCAGAGCGACATCTCCGGGTACATCGGAATGGCGCAGGAGACCAGCCAGTGGAACAAACAGCATCCGGAAGACCCGGCGTACTGGAGCGATTCGATGTTCGGCGGGATGCCAACCACGGCCATATCGGCCCCTAAAAAAGGCGACCTGACGCAGCCTATTTACGATTTGCTGCTATTGGGCAAGCGGCCGGCCACATATCTGTTCGTGGCGCTTCTGGGCGCTTTCCTGATGTTCCTGGCCTTTGGCGTGAGCTGGCCTCTGGCGGTTGGCGGCGCTATAGCCGTGGCCTTCTGTTCATATAACTTCCAGATTATCCAGGTGGGCCACAACACCAAGATGCAGGCGATAGCATTTATGCCCTGGGTGCTGGCCGCGCTGGCCTGGGCGTACCGCAGCGCATTCAAGGGCAAAAAGGCCCTGGCGCTGCTTGCATCGGCCCTTTTCGGCCTGGCGGTGAGCCTTGAGGTGAAGGCCAACCATCAGCAGATAACCTATTATCTGGCCGGGATGATACTCATCTACGCCCTGGTGCTGTTTGTCGATATTGTCATCTCGACCAAGCGGAGCGCGCGGAGAGATCTCCCCGAATCCCCCAACCGGATGAAAGCCTTCTGGCTCACATCGGCCCTCCTGCTGGTGCTGGGACTCGCGGGCGCAGCCACAAATGCAAACAAGCTGCTGCCGCTTGCCAAATACACCCCCAACACGATGCGAGGCGGAAGCGAACTGGCGGAGAACTCCGGCGGCCTGGACCTCGCGTACGCCACATCCTGGAGCTACGGCTGGCAGGAGCTTCCCAACCTGATGATAGCCAACTGGAACGGCGGCTCGTCGTCCCAGGCGGTGAATCCCAACAAGTCGGAAACCATCAAGCTCCTGCGCCGAAACGGGCAGAATACCCGCGAAATCGCCAAGGCCCTGCCAATGTACTGGGGCCCCCAGCCCTTTACGGCCGGGCCGATGTACATAGGAGCAATAAGCATATTCCTGTTTATCCTGGGCTTGTGCGTGTACAAGCGCAAAGAAAAATGGTGGCTGCTGGCGGCAACCCTGGTGGCCGTGTTTATGGCGCTGGGCAATCATTTCATGATATTCACGAAGCTGTGCTTCAACGTGTTGCCTCTGTATAACAAGTTCCGCACAGTGTCGATGGCCCTGGTGGTCCTGCAGGTTTCAGTGCCCCTGCTGGGCATCCTCACGCTGGACCGGATAGTCAAAGGCGACATCGACAAGAAGCAATTGCAGAAGGGCCTGATGATAGCCGGCGGCATCACCGCCATATTCTGCGCCCTGGGCTGGCTGTTCCCTGGTATCGCGGGCAACTTCAGCGCCTCGTCGGACTCCGGAATGCAAAGCGCCCTTGTGGAGGCCCTGAAGGCCGACAGGCGGATGCTTCTCAAGGCCGATGCCTTCACTTCGCTCATCCTCATCCTGGCCACCGGCGGATTGCTCCAGTGGGCGGTTATGCCGTCCAAAGGGACGAATCGCAAGCTCATCGCCGGCATCGGCATATGCTTCCTCATCGCCGTGAACCTGTTCGTCGTGGGCCGTCGCTACCTCAACGCCGACCATTTCACCACGCCCCGCGACTTCAACAAAGTCTTCGCGGAGAGGCCTGTGGACAAGATTATCTGTGCCGATGAGGACCCGTCGTACAGGGTGCTGGACCTCAGCGTGAACGTATTCAACTCGTCGGTGCCGTCGTATCGGCACAAGAGCATCGGCGGCTATTCGCCCGCCAAGCTCCAGCGCTATCAGGACCTCATCGACAGGTACCTCAGCAAGGAAATCAACGGCCTGTACGGCAGCCTGAACAACGCGGAAACGATGGAGGACGTCGAGGGCTATATGGCCTCCGGAACGCCCGTCCTGAACGCCCTGAATACGCGATATGTGATTCTGGCCGATGATTACCCGCCGCTCGTGAACCCCTCCGCCCTGGGCAGCGCCTGGTTCGTGAGCAACGTGACTCCGGCCGATACGCCAGCCGATGAAATCAAGCTCATCGGAAGTGTGGACCTCGGCCGTTCCGCCGTCATCGGCGCGGACTTCCTGGAGGGCATCGGCCGCGATATGGCCACGATTCCCGACGGCATCGGCGAGGACGATTCCATAGAGATGGTCTCCTATACCCCGAACGAGCTGCACTACCGCTACCACGCCCAGGTGAACCGCCTGGCCGTGTTCAGCGAGATATATTATCCCAACGGCTGGAAAGCCACGGTTGACGGCATTGAAATCGGCGTTATGCGTGCCGACTGGACGCTCCGCGCTGCCCTTCTGCCCGCCGGCTCCCACGAGCTGGTGATGCGATTCTCTCCGCAGAGCTATCGCACCGGCGCCAACATTTCTCTGGCCTGCTCGATCCTGCTGCTGCTCCTCGTGCTTGGATCGGCAGTCTTTGCAATCAAGAAATAAATTCATAGCATATGAGCAAGAAATACGAAGCACCCCTCGCGGTAATGGTTCCGATGATTCTGGAACTGAATGTTTGTCTTAGCGGCGGCGGAACGGAGGTTGTTGGCAAAAGGACGGAATTAACCGACGACGATTTCGAATAGGAGGGCCGAGGGATGAAGAAACTTTTTCTTTTTGCTGCAGTTGCAGCCTTCGCCGTGTTCTCCTGCACGAAAGAGCAGAATGTAGTAGAGGAGCCGCCGGTGCCCCAGCAGGAGTTTGAGGAGCAGGAAACCGTAGTGATTACTGCCGTTACGGAAGCAACCAAAACCACTCTCTCGGCCGATGGGGACATTTATCACGTGCTGTGGTCGGCCGGCGACCAGATCAAGGTCAACGGCTATGTTGAAACCATCGCCACGGAAGGCCAGCCCGCCGGCTACGGCCCCGGTTACGACAAGGCCCAGTTTGCCGGAAGCAAGCCCATTCAGAATAATGTAAGTCCAAGGTATAGAGCCATTTATCCCAGCTTGGCCACGGACCAGTATTTCAATTTCATCCTTCCCGCGGAGCAGCCTTATGTTGCGGACGGCATCGACGCATTCCCTATGTACGCGGAATCCGACGACCTGAGCTTCTCCTTCAAGAACCTGTGCGGCATTATCCAGATCAAGCTCAAGGGAGAGAAGAGCGTAAGCTCTATTTCCCTGGCCGATAAGGGCTCCGATCCAAAGCCGATGAGCGGCCGCTTTAACGTGGTGGCCGATGCGGCCGTGCCCACCACCGGCACCAACGGTACGGCGCTGATCTGCGCGACGCCGGTGGCGCTGAACACATCGACCTTTACTTCCTTCTTCATCACGGTTCCCGCCGGGGAATACGGCAAACTGCAGATTATCGTTGAGGCTTCGGACGGTACAATCTGCACGCTCAAGAGCAAGAATCCCGTGACGGTGGAGCGCAGTATGATCACCCCCATAAGCATCTCCAACCCCAATTTCAAGGACGAGACGGCGCAGATTACGTATACCACCACCAATACAAGCAAGCCGAATGTTTATGCCGCCGGTGCCGATGCTTCCGTGTTTGGTGACGGCCTTAGCGTCGTTAGCCACGACTACAACGCAGACACAAAGACCGGAGTAATCACCTTCTCCGGCACGGTGACAAGCATAGGTTACCACGCCTTCCGCTCAAATTGTGGCTATATCCAGACGATGACCATTCCCAATACGGTCACATCCATCGGCGAGAGGGCGTTTGAAAGCTGCTCGAACCTTGTGAGCGTCAACTTCCCGAGCAATCTGACCACAATCGGCCCTTATGCCTTTGTGAACGCCAACAAGTTTGTGCCGGATGACATGTCGCACATAACGACAATCCGCGAAGGTGCATTCCAGGCCACCAATTTGAACGGGACGCTCACTCTCGGAAGCAATTTCACCAGAATCGATTATGATGCATTCCGGAATACCAATATAACGGAAGTCATCATCGACCATACTCCGGAAACGTTGGGTACCGGCGTTTTCCTGAATTGCAGCAAGCTGACCTCCGTTACCTTCAATGACGACATCGACATTCCCGGCTATATGTTTGAGAACTGTCCCAATTTGTCGACGCTGACATTTAATGCCAATGTGCCAACTATTGGAATCCAGGCGTTTAATCTTTGCCGTGCGCTGAAGACACTGACTCTTCCGTCGTCGTTGACTTCAATCGGCCAGAGTGCGTTTGCCAATTGCAGCGGGCTGGAGACCATCGACTTCCCCAATAATCTCTCGTTTATCGGGAGGGGGGCCTTCGCTCAGTGCACGTCGCTGGAAGAACTTGTCCTGCCCTCCGGCCTTGCCACGCTGAACGATCGGGAGAATTTCTCCGGCTGTACGTCGCTGACTACGGTCGTTTTCCCGGCGAACGAAACTTTCCACGCCATTCCTTATCTCTGTTTCGACGGGTGCACCAAGCTTGTCACCACATCCTTCCCGGCAAATATAACCAGCATCGGCGGGCTGGCCTTCAGGAACTGCGGCTTTACGGCGCTTCCTGACGGATGGGGAAGAAAGACTATTACTTATGGCGATGAACCTTATTACGGTTGTCCAATTGCGTCCATTACTTTCCCGGACGACTGGACGTCGGTGCCGAACAATTTCTGCTGGGGCTGGAAGAGCTTGAGCGAGGTTCATTTCGGTACGGGAGTGACGTCGATTGGCGGCAGCGCTTTCCGCTCTTGCACCGCACTTACTGACGGCAGCAAGGTGGTTATACCTGCTCAGATGGCGTCCATCGGCAGTTATTGCTTCGCCAGCAGCGGGCTCACCAGCCTGCCTTCCGGCATCAACCGGGCGGACATCACTCTGAGTGATCACGTATTTGCCAGCACGCCGCTTCCTGCGGTGGATATCTCGAACTGGACAACTGTGCCTAACGGGACATTCAGCGAATGCGCATCTCTCATCAGTGCCACGCTGGGTGGTTCTCTGGCATCCATCGAACAATATGCTTTCTACAAGTGTACGAATTTCAACACCGTGAGCCTGCCGGCATCGGTGGCGACGATGGGCAATTACTGCTTCGCCTATACGGCCATTGCCGATATCCCTGCAGGGCTTCACGATTGCTCGATGGGTGAGCACATTTTCGAAGCGACGCCGATGACCAGCATCACCATGCCGGCCGGTATGACGACGATACCCAACTATATGTTCGGCGGTTGCAGCAGCCTCACAACGGTGAATCTCAATGATGTAACAACCGTGGGGAATTTCGCCTTCACCAGCTGCACCCTCATCAGTTCGGTTTCTGCCCCCAATGTGGTTACCGTCGGCGAGGATGCATTCTACCGCAATTACGCTTTGGTGTCGATTGAACTGCCGTCGGTGGTTACGGTCAAGGGCAATGCCTTTACCGAGGCTTCGCATCTGGAGACAGTGGATTTGGGCTCTCACATCGCCTCCCTGGGCCAGGACTGCTTCAACAACATCCAGACGATGCAGGCGATCTACATCCGCAACGGTGCGGCGATTGTGTCTTTGGCAACGCGTTTCACCAATTACCCTGCACATCCCAAGCCTACGATTTATGTGCCTCAGGCGCTTCTGGATTCGTATAAGGGCAACGCGGCGTGGAGCCAGTACAAGGACTATTTCGTCGGCCTGGATATTCCCGTTTCTGTGCCCCCGATTACATCTATGCAGCTGGGAGACGGCAGCACGCCGTACTACAGCATAGATGGCGTTGTGGGCGCCTTCAACGAAAACGGAGGCACGCTTACGTTCCTTGCCGATAACACCTGCGAACTCACGTTCTCCGGCACATCCGGCATCATTGATATGAACGGCCATACGCAGAACAAGGTGTTCTGGATGCAGAACGATTCCGGCAGCATAACCATCCGTAACGGCACGTTTACCCAGACGAGCGACTGCTTCGACGGCAAGACGGGCTTCAACGATGGCTATGGCGGAACTGTTATCCTGGAGAATATGACCGTGAAGGGAACTCTGTGGACCGACAGCCATCCGTTTATAATCCGCAGCGGCGACTACAAGCAGATCCGTAATATGAAGAAGACTTCCGTAACGTCCGCCGGTTCCGGTACCGTAACCATCGAAGGCGGCCGTTTCAACAGCTTCTATAATTACAGTTCCAGCGGCTGGACATACGGCGACTACTACATCTCCGGTGGCAAGTTCGCGTTCGATCCCACCACGGGCACCAATGTGACAATCGTGAGCGGCTACCACGTGGAGTCGAACACCGATTCCGACAGCTCGACATACCCCTACAGAGTCGTCGCGGACTAAATTATTTGTATCTTTGTGAGCTAAAGTTTATCTAATATGAAAGTTGCAGTTGTGGGAGCCACCGGGCTCGTGGGCTCCAAGATGTTGGAAGTGCTGCAGGAGAGGAATTTTCCTGTGGACGAGCTGCTGCCCGTGGCATCGTCGCGGTCTTATGGGAAGAAAGTGACGTTCCAGGGCCGCGAGTGGGAGGTGATGAGTGCCGATGAGGCCATCGCACAGAAGCCTGCGCTGGCGATTTTCAGCGCTGGCGGGGCCGTGTCCAAGGAGTTGGCACCGCGATTTGCCGCCGTCGGCTGCTATGTGGTGGACAACTCTTCGTGCTGGCGTATGGACCCGGAAGTGCCCCTCGTCGTCCCGGAAATCAATGCCGATGTGCTTGAGAAGGGCCGATACATCATCGCCAATCCCAACTGCTCCACGATTCAGATGGTGCTGCCGCTGGCGCCGCTGCACAAGGCTTTCGGCATAAAGCGCATCGTCGTATCGACATATCAGAGCGTCACCGGCGCGGGGCAGAAGGGCGTGAACCACCTGCTCGGCGAGCGGGAGGGCGGTCCACAGGGCTCGCACTTCCCTCACCGCATCGACCTGAATGTGATTCCCCATATCGACTCGTTCCTGGATGACGGTTTCACGAAGGAAGAGGCGAAGATGCTCAACGAAACCCGCAAGATCCTGCGCGATCCTTCCATCGGCGTTTGCGCTACAACTGTGCGAGTGCCTGTGATGGGCGGACATTCGGAGAGCGTGAACATTGAGTTTCATAAGCCCTTCACGCTGGAGGAGGTCCGTCGGCTTATGGCCGATATGCCCGGCGTGGTGGTAAAGGACGATCCTTCGAATAATGTTTATCCGATGCCTCTGGACGCCTGGGGCAAGGACGAGGTGTTCGTGGGCCGCATCCGCAGGGACACTACCGTGGAGAACGGGCTGGTGCTGTGGTGCGTATCGGACAATATCCGCAAGGGCGCGGCAACAAATGCGGTGCAGATAGCCCAGGTGCTTCTGCGTAACGGCTGGCTTGGAAAATGATCGACCTGGAACTATTCAAGGAGATTCTCTCCATAGATTCTACTTCGGGGCAGGAGGCTCCGATGGCGGAGTTTCTGTATGACAGGCTGGAGGCGCCTTTGAAGGAGCGGCTTCCGGAAGGCAATCTGTTCTTTAAATGGGGCACGCCGCGCGTTGTGTTCTGCACGCATATGGACACGGTGCCGCCGTATATCCCGCCCGTGTTTGAGGCAGATCGCGTTTTGGGCCGCGGCTCTTGCGATGCCAAGGGGCAACTTATATGTTTGTACACGGCTTGCAAGGAACTTGAGGCTTGTGGTTGTTCTGATTTCGGGCTGCTTGTTTTAACGGGCGAGGAGACTGGTTCGTGGGGAGCCAAGGCGTTTTCCAAGTTGGGATTCTCGGCTCCGTACCTTATTATCGGCGAACCCACTGAGAACAAAATGGTGAGCGCCAGCAAGGGCACAAAGTCCTACGACCTCACGTTCCACGGCAAGGCCTTCCATTCCGGCTACCCGGAATACGGACTTAGCGCAGTGGACCTGTTCCTGGATTTTATGAAGTCCCTCCGTATGATGACGTTCGGCAACGACCCCGTTCTGGGCAAAACCACCTGGAACGTGGGTATGCTGCATAGCGACAATCCGCAGAACATCCTGTCGCCGGAACTCACGTGCCGACTGTACTTCCGCACAACTTTCGCTTCTGATGCGGCCGTTGAGGCCTTTATGAAGCAGGCAGCATCGGCCAATGTCGATGTCGTGGCCCGCGGCGGCGATACTCCCGCACGCTATTTCACGCTTGACGGCTTCGAATCCGCCCCCGCGGCGTTCGGCACCGACGCCCCGCACCTGAGCGGCTTTGCCCACAAGGCCATCTGCGGCCCAGGCACTGTAAAAGTTGCCCATCGCCCGGACGAATATATTCTTTTGCAGGATATGGAAACCGCCGTTGAGCAGTATGTACGTATGTTTAAAGAAATCTCCAGATGATTAAAGTTGTCATTTCAGGATACGGCCGGATGGGCCACATGATCGAGGCGGAGCTCAAGCGCCGCGGCATAGAAATCGCCGCAATAAGCGAGGATATCTGTTCAGTACCGGCCGATGTGGCCCGCGGGAGCGTGTGCATCGACTTCACCTGGCCCCAGGCGTTCCGCGCCAACTACGAGTTCATCGCGCAAAACTTCAAGGCGGCCGTGGTGGGAACCACGGGGTGGAACGATATTGAGCCCCAGGTGTTCAAGGCTTTTGAAGAGGCGGGCACAACGCTTATCTATGCGTCCAACTTCTCGCTGGGCGTGAATGCGCTGTTTGCCGCCGTCACCCGCGTGTCCGGCCTGCTCAAAGGCGCTGGCTACGTACCCTCCATCGAGGAAATCCACCACATCCACAAGCTGGACGCCCCCTCCGGCACGGCCATCACTCTTGGCGAACTGGTTGAGGAAGGCCTCGGCGTGAAACCTTCTATCACTTCCGTCCGCGAAGGCGAAGTCCCCGGCATCCACACGGTTACGCTCGCTTCCGAAGTGGACAAACTCACGTTCACGCACGAAGCCTTCTCCCGCGAATGCCTCTCCCGTGGCGCCGTCGTCGCCGCCCTCATGACCGAAGGCCTCTCCGGTGTCCACAAATTCAGCGACCTGCTGTAACCTCGCGCACGTAAAACGCAACTCGCTGTGTATCCGCGGCTTCTGTAAAGTCGACTCAGCAAATCGCCGAGTCGACTTTTCATATCTCGTTGATTATCAATCACATCAACTTTACGCTATGTGTCGGCCGTTTGCGCCTGGCGGGTAAGTGGTTGTGGCACAGGGAGTTAAGGGGGTTGCCGGTGCAAATTCTATTGCACCGGGAAATAATTAATTCACTGATTATAAAGAACTTAGCCGCCAGGCATGTCAACTAGAAGATTGAAGCGATTTCGGTCAGTATAGATTCGTGAGATGTC
>Ga0310690_10009700_pt1 | contig 12056 bp, 9 predicted proteins | sample AusTroGonzalo_MG_2_FD_207661 | JGI IMG/M metagenome (GOLD analysis project Ga0310690, IMG submission 207661) | Bovine rumen microbial communities from tropical cattle in Woodstock, Queensland, Australia - Gonzalo_04 (v2) (version 2) | ecosystem: Host-associated > Mammals > Digestive system >...
CTGCAACACCTGTGAAGCGATGGAGAAATGGGCTGACGGCGAGGCAGATACGAAGACACCTCCGACGGTCTCGTCGCCAAGCATCTCGTCAAGCGAGGCTGTGCCCTTGATGCCGGGGAACTTCTGCTCAATCAGCGCGGCCTTGCGTTCTGAGGTGACACAGATGTACTTCAGGGGAACCCCCAGATAATGCAATACTGGGTACAGGTTGCTCAGCGAGTGCTGGCCCATACCCACAAAGGCATACTGATGGCGGAACGTCTGGGTGAGATAGCGCTCCGTACGCATCTGCTTGTATCTGGCTATCAGCTTTTGTATCATTTCCGGATTTCTTCGAGGTGTTTGCGATAAGTCTGTCGGGGGTCTGCCGTCCACTGGTAGGGGCCGTAGAACTTCTCTATGAGCCACTTGGGCAGCAGGCGCTCCATGTTACGGACAAGGATGATGTCATACTTGCGATGGAAGTTGATCCAGCACTTGTTACAGTCTGTGGAGTAACGGCACTGGGTCTGACAGGCCTCTGCGCCGTTGAATATCTCGTCGAGCGTGTGCTCGTGGATATTCCCAAGCGTGACATCAAGATTCTGGCAGATAGGTACATCACCATTGCTATGGATGACCAGACTGCTCATAATACTCTGGCAGCGTAGCTTCAGATGGCCGTTGCGCCACTCGTCATAAAGGGCTACGAAGTCGTAGTTTTCCTGCGTGTCGTGGATATTCTGAGGGATCTGCTTCACAAAGTCAGAGGCAGTCATCAGTTCGCTCGTGGTATCAAAGAAGGCCATCGTGCCATAGATACCAATACGCACGTCGATATGGTACTTCTTGGCCACATCAATGACATAGGCCATATCGTCGAAGGTATTCCAGGGCGACAGGCAGAACATCAATGACAGGGGCACCTCATCCTTCAAGGTTTCAATCACCTCGATGACGCGGTCATGACCGTCGCGTCCGCGCATCTTCTCATAGGCCTCCTTACCGCCATCAAGGGAAACAAACAGGTGCTTCGGGTGATAACGGCGCACCGCCTCAATCACCTTCTGCGGCAGCAGACAGTTGGAAAGCAGTGTGTAGTTAGGATGGTTATGCTGGAACCAGTCCATAATCTCCCCAGCCTGAGGGTGCAGGATGAACTCGCCACCCTCCAGTCCGACAGTGGTCCGCTTGGTCACGCAGCGGCTCTCCATGATGCGCTTGATGTCGTCGAGCGAGAGGTGTTCCACCTTCTTCTGCCAGATATTGCAGTGCTTGCACCGCGACTGACAGGCGGTCGTGGAATAAATCATCAATTGCGAGAGCCACTTATGACGGGGCCTTGCCAGATTGTTCAGATAGAGCAGCCCATTATAGGCATAATCATAGACACTATACATATTATATATTATATAAGCTATTCCTTAGGAGTGAAAACAAGCGTCCAACGGTAGAGGTTACAGCCAACAAAATTGCCAAGTACCTCGGAGAGATAGACGATGAGAACCGACGGCTGCATCAGTTGATCACAGGGTGACACCAGAAAATAGAAGGCGTCGGCAATGGAGTGGGCAAAGCCGCAGAGGATGAACACAGGAACTCCCAAGAGCAGCGTCAACATCTTACCCTTACGTGCAAACTCAACGGCAGTCGTCATGATAAATCCGCAGCCGATGGCCAACAGGAAACAGGCCCACGGACCCTTGGCCAGACGTCCGGCCAGAATCTTGGCTGCAGGCTCAACACAGTCGGGCTGGGCATAGCCAATCATCCAGGCAGTGAGCAGGCATCCCACGATATTGCCGAAGAGCACGACTGCCAGCATCGACCAGTCGCCCTGACGACGAATAAAGCCGGCTGTGCCTGTGTACAATTTCAGACCATAATAAACCACGGTGGTCAGTCCAAAGGCAAAGAGCACGGCACCAGCCACGCCGCCTACACGCAGATTGACTACACAACCGATAGAGATACAAATGCCAGCCAGAATAGCCAACGGAAATGTTTCACGCAGTAATTTGTCCATATTTCTTCTTTTTATTATCTTTAACGCGCCTGTAAAGGTAAAAAAAAGGAGTCAGATTTCTCTAACTCCTTAATCCTTTGCGCTTCAGGATGGGCTTGAACCAACGACCCCCTGATTAACAGTCAGGTGCTCTAACCAACTGAGCTACTGAAGCAGGTTTTGCTGTTAAGCGGGTGCAAAGGTACGGCGTTTTTTTGAAACCACCAAATATTTTTGAAACTTTTTTGTAAAAAAGGCTGCATTTTGAGGAAATGCAGCCTTTTCACCTATTTAGAAATCCATGTGATCGAGTGAATCACTGAAGTCCTTGGGCTCATGATTCTCCTTTGGAGCCTCCTGCTGATCCTGGTTCTCAGGACGTGGACGACGGTCTCCATGACGCTCACGACGGTCACCACGATCCGGACGACGGTCGCGACGCTCGCCACGCTCAGGACGCTCACGGCGCTCACCACGGGCGGGACGCTCCACATAGTCAGCGGGCTTCTCAATCAGCACACGGTGAGAGAGCTTGTACTTACCGGTCTTGGGATCAATCTCAAGAAGCTTCACCTGAATGTGGTCGCCCTCCTTGATACCAGCCTCCTCGACGGTCTCGAGGCGCTTCCAGTCGATCTCAGAGATATGGAGCAGACCATCCTTGCCAGGCATGATCTCGACGAAGCAGCCATAAGGCATGATGCTGCGAACCACACCGTCGTAGATCTCACCCACTTCGGGGATAGCCACGATAGCCTTGATCTTGGCAATGGCAGCATCGATGCTCTCCTTGTTGGGAGCACTGACCTGCACGTGACCCACACCGTCGGCCTCATCGATGGTAATGACGGTACCGGTATCCTCCTGCATCTGCTGGATGATCTTGCCACCAGGGCCAATGACGGCACCAATGAACTCCTTGGGAATATCGAAGGCCTCGATACGCGGTACCTGAGGCTTCATCTCTGCACGAGGCTCGGCGATGGTGTCGGTGAGGCACTTCAGGATGTGCTCACGACCAGCCTTGGCCTGCATGAGGGCCTTCTCGAGAATCTCAAACGACAGACCGTCGCACTTGATATCCATCTGAGTGGCTGTCAGACCGTCCTTCGTACCAGTGGTCTTGAAGTCCATATCACCCAGGTGGTCCTCATCGCCGAGGATATCGCTCAATACGGCATACTTCTCTTCACCGGGGTTCTTGATCAGACCCATAGCGATACCGGAAACGGGCTTCTTCATAGGTACACCAGCGTCCATCAGGGCAAGGGTACCGGCACATACGGTAGCCATTGAAGAAGAACCGTTAGACTCCAGAATCTGGCTGACCAGACGAACCGTGTAAGGGAAGTCCTCAGGAATCTGACCCTTCAGACCGCGCCATGCGAGGTGGCCGTGACCAATCTCACGACGGCCTACGCCGCGCTGAGCCTTAGCCTCACCTGTACAGAACGGGGGGAAGTTATAGTGCAACAGGAACTTCATATAGCCATGCTCCAGCACATCGTCGACGAGCTTCTCATCGAGCTTCGTACCAAGCGTACAGGTTGACAGCGACTGTGTCTCACCACGGGTGAAGATAGCACTTCCGTGAGGCATGGGCAGGGGAGAGACCTCGCACCAGATGGGGCGGATGTCAGTGGTCTTACGGCCATCGAGACGGATACCCTCATCGAGGATGCAACGACGCATGGCGTCGCGCTCCACATCGTGATAGTAACGCTCCATCATAGCCTCGTACTCGTCCTTGCTGATCTCAGAGTCAGCGGTAATCTCAGGATGAGCCTCGAAGTATTTCTCCTTGAAGTCCTCGAGAATCTTCTCGAAGGCATCGGCACGCTCCTGCTTCTCCAGGGCCTGCTTGGTCACATCGTAGGCGGGCTGATAGCACTCCTTGTTCATCTGCTCACGGAGAGCCTCATCGTTGACCTCATGGTCGTACTCGCGCTTCACATCCTTGCCCAGCTCCTTGGAGAGCTCAGTTTGGAGTTCGCACATGGGCTTGATGGCATCCATCGCAGCCTTGAGGGCACCCAGCAGATCCTGCTCGCTGACCTCCTTCATCTCACCTTCCACCATCATGATGTTCTCAGCAGAGGCACCGACCATAATGTCCATGTCGGCCTCCTTCATCTGCTCGAAGGTAGGATCGATCACATACTCGCCGTTGACACGTGCAACGCGGACTTCCGAAATAGGGCACTCGAAAGGTATATCCGAACAAGCCAGCGCTGCAGAGGCAGCAAAACCGGCAAGTGCATCGGGCTGGTCAACACCATCGGCGCTGAGCAGCATCACATTGACGAATACTTCTGCGTGATAGTTGCTGGGGAACAGCGGACGGAGCACACGGTCCACCAGTCGGGATGTGAGGATTTCATTGTCTGAGGCCTTGCCTTCGCGCTTGGTGAATCCACCAGGGAAACGGCCAGCGGCACTGTACTGTTCACGATAGTCTACCTGCAGAGGCATGAAATCGGTTCCGGGAACTGCATCTTTTGCGGCACAAACAGTGGCCAGGAGTACGGTATTGTTCATGCGGAGCATGACGGCACCATCGGTCTGTTTTGCCACTTTCCCGGTTTCAATGGTGATGGTTCTGCCATCAGCCAATTGAATGGTCTTTGTAATTACGTTCATCTTGTTTTAAAACATCTAAAAATAAAAAAAATCGGTGCGACCGAAACACTGTGGTCGCAAAAACAGCCGCAAAGGTACACATTATTATATAATTAAAAGAATAAATAGCGATTATTTTTCGTTTTTTATGAAAAATGTGCTACCTTTGCACCCGCAAAACGTAAAAACGATAAAGAATATGAAGCATTATCTGAAGGCAGCCGCCCTGTCACTGGCTGCACTCGCTGCTGCCTCGTGCAGCAATAATCATTTCAAGGTGGAAGGCCAGATTTCAAACGCCACCGACTCTGTGCTCTATTTCGAGAATGTCGGTTTGGAGGGCATCAACGTGCTCGACTCCGTAAAGCTCGGCGACAGCGGTGACTTCTCGTTCAGCCAGGAAGCTCCCCAGGCCCCTGAGTTCTACCGCTTGAGGATTGCCGATCAGATCATCAATGTCAGCATCGACTCTACCGAGACCGTCAGCATCAAGGCCCAGTATCCTCAGATGGCGACAGACTACGAGGTCAGCGGTTCCGACAACTGTCTGAAAATCAAGGAGCTGGCCCTGAAGCAAATCGGTCTTCACCAGCAGGCGATGGCTATCCAGCAGAATACGGTCCTCGACGTAGACGCTGCCAACGACAGCATCCTCAAGCTCATCGATGCCTATAAGAACGATGTCAAGAACAACTACATCTTCAAGGAGCCGATGAAGGCCTACAGCTATTTCGCGCTCTTCCAGACACTTGGCAACTGGCTCATCTTCAATCCCCGCAGTAATAAGGACGACATCAAGGTGTTTGCTGCCGTGGCCACCAGCTGGGATACCTACTACCCCCACGCCGAGCGCGGACAGAACCTGCATAATATCGCCATCGAGGGGATGAAGAATATCCGCATTGTGGAGTCGGAACAGAGTCAGGGTATTGATGCCAGTAAGGTAAAGGAGGCTGGCGTACTGGATATCGACCTGACCGATAACCACGGTAAGATGTGCCATCTGACAGACCTGAAGGGAAAGGTGGTCATTCTCGACTTCCACGTGTTCGCCCTGAAAGACTCTCCTGCCCGCATCCTCATCCTGCGCGAACTCTATAACAAGTTCCACGCCCAAGGGCTGGAAGTGTTCCAGGTGAGCTTTGACAGCGATGAACATTTCTGGAAACAGCAGACTGCCGCCCTGCCCTGGATCAGTGTGCGTGATGCCGATGGTGCTGACTCGCAGCTTCTGAGACTATATAATGTCCAGACCATTCCCGACTTCTTCATCATCGACCGCGACAACAATCTGGTGAAGCGTGCTGCACAAATCAAGGACTTAGAGGCCGAGATTAAGAAGCTCCTCTGATGATTTAGATAGAAATATGCAAGAAATTCTGCGATTTTCTTGCATATTTCAAATCTTATGCTTACCTTTGCACCCGCAAACAAGAAAATGTCGGCATAGCTCAGCTGGTTAGAGTATCACCTTGACATGGTGGGGGTCCTTGGTCCGAATCCAAGTGTCGACACAAAAGCCGCAGGATTTCCTGCGGCTTAATTCGTGAAATTCGTGTAATTCGTTGTCTTAAAAGCTCTCTAACCAGCCTTTCAGTTCAAAGACCATCTGGTAGTGGTACTCGAAGCTCTCGCGATAGCCCCAGCCATGACCACCCGTTGGGTAAATATGGATAGAGGCGGGTACGTCGTGACGATAGCACTCTGAATAGTAATTAAACCCGTTGGCGGCTGGCACAGCATGGTCATCATCGCTCAGGGCTATGAAGGCACGAGGTGTGGTACGGTTCACCTGGATGTCGTTGCTATAAAGTGTTTCCAACCGCTTCATCTCCTTCCTGGAGCGGTCGTTACCCAAGAAACTGTCATGCGACCCCTTATGGGTAAAAGCCGGATCCATCGTGATGACAGGATAGAAGAGAATCTGGAAATTGGGAGCAGCGTCACCCTTAGAGTGCGTGGCAATCGTAGAGGCAAGGTGTCCGCCGGCAGAAAAGCCCATGATACCCACGTCGTTACGGTCGATATGCCAGTCTGCAGCATGACGGCGCACCGTCTTCATAGCCTCCTCCGCATCAGAGATGGGAACCTTATAGTTGCCATGCGGCATACGGTACTTCAGGACGATGAGGGCGATGCCCTGATTGTTGAAGAAAGTAGCCCACTGATGCCCCTCATGGTCCATCGCAAGGTGCGTATAGCCTCCACCCGGGCAGCAGACAATGGCACGACCCGTGGCTTTCTTCGCATCGGGCAGGTAGATGGTCAGTTCCGCAGTATCCTGCGAATCCCCATTATCGTTCGGTGTCCCCTTAGGCCATAAATTCATTTTCGTCCCTTTCTGTGCACATGCCGCTAATGACAACATCAGCAGCAGAATAGTAGTTACTGTTTTCAACGTTTTCATACTTCATTTTGTTTTTTATGGCGCAAAGTTAATCATTTTATTTTTATTTTTTGTAACTTTGCAGCAGAAAACTAAAAACTCATGCAAAAATGAAGAAGATTCTGACGATTCTGATGCTCTTAGCCTTGACACTCGGTACGCAGGCCAAGGTAAGACTGCCGCACATCATCGGCGACAACATGGTACTGCAACAACAGACAGATGCCCGTCTCTGGGGCTGGGCAAAGCCTGGCAAAACCGTGAAGGTAACAACCTCCTGGAGCAACGAGGCCGTGACTGCCAAGGCCGACAAAGATGGTAAATGGCTGGTAAAGGTCAAGACCCCGAAGGCCAGTTATGCCCCCCTGACCATCACCTTCGATGACGGCGAAACCACAACCATCAATAATGTCGTCAGTGGTGAGGTATGGGTCTGTGCCGGACAGTCGAACATGGAAATGCCCGTAAAGGGTTTCGGCATGTGTCCTGTGAAGGACTACAACCACCATGTGCTCGATGCGGTGAACTCGAAAGGCGTGCGTTCGGTGAAGATTCCCAGCATCATGCGCAGTGAGCCTCAGGACGATGCCCTGTGCGAGTGGCGACAGTGTTCGCCAAAGACCGTCGGCGACTTCTCGGCCACTGGTTATTTCTTTGCCCGTCTGCTGAGTCACACCCTCGACATCCCTGTTGGGATCATAGAAGCTAATAAAGGAGGTACGCGCGCAGAGAGCTGGCTGACAAAGGAGAACCTGCAGAAATACACCAGCGACCCGACAGACTCCGTGGAAATCTGCAAGAAATGGGCACAGAACGACTACCACCGTTCGTTGCTTTGGGGCAACGGCACCTTCAACCCCATCCTGAACTACACCGTCAAGGGCATCCTCTACTATCAGGGCTGCTCGAACGTAGGTGACCCTGGCGACCAGTATTCCCAGCGCATGAAGCTGCTCGTGGAACAATGGAGAAGCCAATTCGCGCTGGGCGAGATTCCCTTCTATTTCGTACAGATAGCCCCGTGGGCGTATGATGACGGCGACCTGAATGCTATCAGCAGTGCCCTGCTCCGCGAACAGCAGTGGAAAGCTTCACAAATCATTCCCAACAGTTCACTCGTCTGTACCAACGACCTCGTCTATCCTTACGAGACAACCCAGATCCATCCCGCCCAGAAACAGGAAGTCGGTGAGCGTCTGGCCTTTACGGCCTTGAACCGCGACTACGGCTTTGAGACCATCCAGTACAAGAGTTCTTCCTACAAGGATATGACCATCAAAAACGATACCGTCTTCATCCACACTCAGGACAACTACTGGTGCGATACCCCCTTCGAACAGATGGAAGGCTTTGAGGTGGCTGGCGAGGACAAGGTGTTCCATCCCGCCATAGCCAGGCATTTCTGGCAACCCGGCGGTGGTTACTGGGATGAAGCCATCATCATCACCTCACCAAAGGTAAAGAAACCCGTAGCCGTGCGCTACTGCTTTAAGAATTTCCAGATTGGCAATGTCAAGAATGGCGGCAATCTCCCCTTATTCCCTTTCCGTACAGATAACTGGTAATCGTATGCAACATCCCTTAGACCTTTTCCATTTCTGTCCGAAATGTGGCAGTGAGAATTTCGAGATCCACAATGCCCTGAGCAGGCACTGCAGCGATTGCGGGTTTACCTATTACCAGAATCCACGGGCGTCGACAGCCGCCTTCATCCTCAACAGCCGAAACGAACTGCTGGTGGTGCGTCGTGCCAAGGAACCGGCCATGGGCACCCTTGACCTGCCCGGCGGCTTTGTCGACAACGAAGAAACCGCCGAGCAAGGCATCATCCGTGAGATACAGGAAGAGACTGGCATCGGTGTCAAAGAGGTCTGTTATCTCTTCTCACTCCCCAATATCTACCGCTACTCCGGCATGGACATCCATACCCTCGACATGTTCTTTATCTGCCATGTCGGTGATGATGCCGTTGTCAAGGCTGCCGACGATGCCGCCGAGTGTATGTGGATTCCCCTTCGCGAAGTTTATGTAGAACGTTTTGGACTGCGTTCTATCCGGCAGGCCGTACACACGTTTCTACAGCGAAATAGTTAATAAATCAAAAATTCCTATATATATATAAGGTGGTAGAGAGTTTTTTGCTTACTTTTGCACCCCAAATTCAAAACAAAGACAGATAGTATGCAGAAAAATCTCGTAATTGTGGAGTCTCCTGCCAAGGCGAAGACGATAGAGAAGTTCTTAGGCAAGGACTTCAAAGTGATGTCAAGCTACGGTCATATCCGGGACTTGAAGAAGAAGGAACTGAGCATCGATGACCAGACGCTTGAGCCAGAATACGAAATCCCTTCAGAGAAGTTAAAACTCGTTGCCGATCTTCAGTCGAAGGCAGAAAAGGCCGAAAAGGTCTGGCTCGCATCCGATGAAGACCGCGAAGGAGAGGCTATATCCTGGCATCTGTGCGAGGTACTCGGACTGGATGAGAAGAAGACAAGCCGCATCGTTTTCCACGAAATCACCAAACCCGCCATTTTGGAAGCCATTGAGCATCCGCGCCATCTGGACATGAACTTAGTGAATGCCCAGCAGGCCCGTCGTGTGCTCGACCGCATTGTCGGCTTCAAACTGTCACCCGTGCTATGGCGCAAGGTGAAACCGGCCCTGTCAGCTGGTCGCGTACAGAGTGTGGCCGTACGTCTCATTGTAGAGCGCGAACGGGAGATCCTGAATTTCAAGAGCGAGGTCTTTTATAGCGTAAACGGTGTCTTTGCCATTATCAACCCCGACGGTTCGGCCACAGAGGTAAAGGCCACATTAGGCAGCCGATTCAAGGACCACGACGAGGTGATTGCCTTCCTGGAGAAGTGCAAGGATGCCACCTTCACTGTGGAGAGCATCAGCAAGAAACCACTGAAGCGTACACCTGCACCCCCCTTCACCACTTCGACACTGCAACAGGAAGCCGCCCGTAAACTTGGCTTCACCGTCAGTCAGACCATGATGCTGGCGCAGCACCTCTACGAGAATGGACGCATCACCTACATGCGTACTGACTCTGTTAATCTTTCAAAGCTCTGTCTTGGTGCCAGCAAGGAGGAGATTACCAAGCTCTACGGTGCAGAATACAGCAAGACACGCCAATATCATACCAGTTCCAAAGGAGCTCAGGAAGCCCACGAGGCTATCCGTCCCACCTATATGGACCAGACGGAGATTGAGGGCAACTCGCAGGAGAAACGTCTCTACGACCTGATCTGGAAGCGCACGGCTGCCAGTCAGATGGCCGATGCCGAGATTGAGAAGACGACAGTGACGATTGCCATTAGGAATCAGGAGTCAGGAGTCAGGAGTCAGGAGGAATTTATCGCCCAGGGTGAAGTTGTTAAATTCGACGGTTTCATCAAGGTCTACCGCGAGTCCGTTGACGATGAGGAGGTTCAGGATGACTATATGCACATCCTTCCCCCGCTCAAAAAAGGCCAGGAACTGACACGCCGTGAGATTCTTGCCACGGAGAAGTTCAATCAGGGTCCCCAGCGATACACCGAAGCCAGTCTTGTCCATAAGTTGGAAGAACTCGGTATCGGTCGTCCGTCAACCTATGCGCCTACCATCTCTACCATCCAACAGCGTGAATACGTGCAGAAAGGTGACAAGAAAGGTGAGGAACGTCTGTATACGGTCGACACCCTGAAAGGCAAGCAGATCACTCAGAAGAAACGTAAGGAGATGATCGGCTCTGACAAGGGAAAGTTGCTGCCTACCGATATCGGTATGGTGGTCAACGACTTCCTGATGAAGCATTTCAAGGAAATCATGGACTACAACTTCACAGCAAAAGTAGAACAGGACTTCGACAGAATTGCCGAAGGCAATGAAAAATGGAAAGACATGATGAAGTCCTTCTACAAAGATTTTGAACCTGTTGTGGAGAAGACCATGAACAGCCGTCAGGAGCATAAGGCCGGTGAACGCCAGTTGGGTAAAGACCCCAAGAACGGCCGTCCCGTATTTGTGAAGATCGGCCGCTTCGGCCCCGTCATACAGATCGGTACCGCCGATGACAAGGACAAGCCCCAGTTCGCCCAGTTGCCCAAAAACATGTCGATGGACAGTATCACCCTGGAAGAGGCCCTGGAGTTATTCAAATTGCCCCGTACACTCGGCGATTACGAAGGCCTGCCCGTTACTGTCGGCGCCGGACGCTTCGGTCCATACATACTCTATGACAAGAAGTACACGTCACTCCCCAAAGACGAGGATCCGTTGACTGTCTCGCTCGAATCAGCCATCCAGCTGATTGAAGAGAAGAAAAAGGAAGATACCCAACGACATATCAAGCTCTTCAAGGAAGATCCGAAACTGGAGGTGCTTAACGGCCGGTATGGTCCTTACATCGCTTACGACGGCAAGAACTACCGTATGCCCAAAAGCCTGCACGAGAAAGCAGCCGAGCTAAGCTACGAGGAGTGCATGAAGATTGTCAACAATACGGTTGTCAAGAAGGAGAAATGATTCGTATCATCCTCATAGGCTACATGGGCGCCGGCAAGACCACCATCGGCAAGGCTCTCGCAAAGGAACTGCATATTCCTTTCTACGACCTTGACTGGTATATTACAAGTCGCATGCGGAAGACCGTTGCCCAGATTTTCGAGGAACGTGGAGAAGAAGGCTTTCGTCAGATAGAACACAATATGCTCCACGAAGTAGCCGAGTTTGAGGATGTCATCATCAGCTGTGGCGGGGGAACACCCTGCTTCTTCGACAATATTGACTACATGAACCAACAAGGTCCGGTCATCTATCTGAAAGTAGAACCGGAAACGCTTTACAAGCACCTGAAGATGAGCAAGAATGACCGCCCGCTACTCCGGGGCAAGTCACAGGAAGAGCTCATCGCTTTCATCCGCCAACAACTCGAACAACGGGAACCCTTTTACACCAAGGCCCGCTATACCCTCGACGTCACCCTGATGGATGACTATTCCAAAATCAAGAACAGCGTAGCTCAGGTTAGAAAGTTATTGAATATATGAAGAAATGGACCATTGACGACTCAAAGGA
>Ga0310690_10009706_pt1 | contig 12052 bp, 20 predicted proteins | sample AusTroGonzalo_MG_2_FD_207661 | JGI IMG/M metagenome (GOLD analysis project Ga0310690, IMG submission 207661) | Bovine rumen microbial communities from tropical cattle in Woodstock, Queensland, Australia - Gonzalo_04 (v2) (version 2) | ecosystem: Host-associated > Mammals > Digestive system >...
CGTGTTCTTGATTACAAGCCGACATACGCCTCGATCATCGAGGAGACCAAGACCATTGACTGTCCGTCGGTCGACGCCAGCATGATTGACCGAGTGTGCAGTCCGAAATTCATGTCAAGACCAGATATCATGACGAAGAAGGGGCTAGTATGAACGAATACGAAGAACTGTTCAACAAGGTAAACGAGCTGGGCGCTCAAGGCAAGTTTGTATTCATCGTGGACGCCGTTCACGAAATTACCGACGATGCCTTGCGTCAGAACGTAAAGGGCTGCCAGTTCCAGCTGTTCCACTTTACGACCATAGAAGATACCTTCCAGTGGCTGACAAGGCTTATCGACCAGTGTACGGACGACGCGAAGTCGAAAATGGCTATCGTCCTTTACCATCTGGAACAGCTGGTCTCCATCCCGGTTCTGATCAATGCGCAGCAAGTCACCACTATCATGCGCAAGATCATGACTCCGAACGGAGCTATCAGCGAGCAGAAGCTTTCCATCATGGCCAAGCGCATGCTTGCGAATGTTCTCTCCCAAGCAGAAGCAGCTGGCGTGACTGTCGAACACATTTTTGATTATAAGGAGATTCCCAATGGCTAATGAATCCAATCAGCTTTCCGCTGACAACCCACTCGTGAAGATTGACTGGAATGAATTCCGTGGAACCGGATTGCTCCGCTTCGTCAATGCATTCCTTCACATCTTCGGCTACGTGATTGTAATGGAAGTCGACGACGACGACGGCACGGTCAAGTCCGTCTATCCGGCCAAGACCATCTGGCGAGGTTTCACTCAAGAGGCAATGTCCGACTCGTACAAGAAGGTCGCCGAGCTCATGCACCGTGACCACGAGGAAATCCTCAAGTTCGCCAAGGAAGAGTGATGACGCCGTTCTTCGACTACGAGCGCGACCCGGTGCTACGAGCGCTGACCGAGCACATCTGCCGTATACGAGTGGCTTGCTTCAATGCGGCCACGCACGGCGGAATTGATACGGATATCGATGCGCATAAGCGGTACATAAATATGTTCAATGAGACTGCGGATCCGTATTACCGGATGATGACGCAGTACATCGCGACGCGACCGTACTCGACGTACGTTCTGTCAGACGAGGAATGGGAACAAGTTAAGAATGCCGAAGAGACGTTTGCTTGCATAGCAGACGACTTCAGCAAGAGGATCGAAGATGAACTTTCTAGCAGAACTCAAGAGCCTACCGAACCCGGCGAAGTACCGTCCGGGAAGAGCCATACGCTGTATCGAAGACTTAAAGAAGGCGTTGGACGATGGATACTATCTTTACTGGATAGATACCGAAGGAAATGACTATCTCCGCCAGTTCGACTATGTCGGCACGTTTGGCCACACCAAGGCCGATGATGCCAAGCTGCACGAGATCGAGGAACATATCGCTCTTGTCAGCAAGCTGCACGAGATGCACACCCAGATAGCGAACGTGAGGATTCACTTATGATTAACGCCAAGGATCTCCGCAACAAGTATTTCCCCAAGGACGATGCCGCGTTCGTCGATGCGATGAACGCGATCGAGAAGCAGATTATCGCGGCTGCCGAGGCGAAGGAAGAATCCGTTATCGTGGTAGTCCCGGCGCTCATGAAAAAGCGTATCAAGGAAGAACTTGAGAATGAAGATTATACGGTAAGCTCGTCGGCAGTTACGGTTGATCCAGAACCGCTTCCCGACGACAAGTCGTACATTACCGTATTCTGGCCGGAAGACCTAGTATTTTGGGAGGAGAACCATTGACCAAGGAAGCACGATACAAGATGCTTGAAGACTCTTTCAAGGAGAGTCTTGAAGAGGACTGGCGAGGGAATCCGCCAGTCGAAGCCGATTTCAGAAAGTTGTTCGACGAAATGGCACCGAAGCTGTCCGAGATCGAGTTTAATGACTGTTTCGTAGACATTTCGGTCATGCGGCAGTGGCTGGACTTCAACTTAGTTTGCCCAGATGAGTTGGTCATTACGGCGTGCCGATGTGTAGGCCAAGAGGACGACTCCGTGATGTACAGCGTGTCGCACCACAAGGCAACGCTGATTATCCACCATAACCAGACGGTAGATAGCCTCGTGGATGCCGCGAACAAGGCCATCAAGCTGGTTTCTGAAGAAAAAGTTTCAGAAACCACTTGACAAACTCGAAATTAAGAGTTATATTTTCTGTACAAACCAAACAACATGAAGGTACAGATGAAAACGAGAACCATTGACACCAGCAAACCCATCAGAAAGCCAGTCGAAATAACTGGCTTCCCAGAAGCACTCGACTTCGTGACCAATCTGCAGCTTGCCGAGTTCGAGGAGACCTTGCTGGCTAAGCGCGTGGAGGAACTTCCGATCTCCATGCTCATGTCGTTCGTTGGTCACCAGTGGTGGTCTCGCATGCTTGCTACTCGCGCTTGCTATTACGGATTCGTGGACTACTGCAAGGAAGTCACCGACAAGATGATTCTCGACAACCGAGTGTTCACTGGTTTCATGTGCGATGCTGGCGGCTGCTGGACTGATCCCACAGGCGTCGTGGCCATCGACTGGGCGCGTGAAAAGATCCTTCTCGGCCCCAAGGAAACTTCCTTCGCCAAGATGACGGTCAGAGAGTTTGACGACTTGCTGTCAAGCGACGCCGCGTCCATCTATTGGATTCCCGGTACTGGGGAACGTAATCCGACCGCGCCGTCCGACTGGAATTCATGGTACGGCAAGTACAACCGTGGCGGCATTTCCCACGACCATTACTATCGTGTCAATAGCCATAGCTTGGGTGACGGCGCTTGCGATAACATTATGGACAAGGACAAGCCGTGGTTCCTCCTGAAGGAAGAATGGGAAGAAATTCTCCGCAGACGAGCAAAGATCTCTCGTCCGAAGACTACGGCAGAAAAGAAGGCCGTGATGCCCAGTCAGAAGGGTATCTTCATGATGTCGTGGATCGACACGAGAAACGAAGCCATGCCGAGATCCAACATCCGTCGTATCGACTCCGTGAAGGTCGTTCCGTTCACCGATGAAATTAAGAAAGACCGTAGTGCAGATACTTCCAGACTCATGGAAGAGGTCTACGACGAAAAGCGCATGAGAAGAATCACCGACTGGGCGAAGGACAAGCAAGTTGTCAAGGTGGATTGCAGCGAAGTGTCCGCCGACTTCGGTTCTATCGAAGCTGGGCATGCCGTCGAGTATTTCCGTCTGTGTAACTGGATTCCGTTCGACGATCCGGAGATCATGCGCCGAACATATTGTCCTACTGAAAAGATGCCGATGGAAAGAGTCACCGAGTACACCACGGCAACGACCGAATGGTTCACTTGCAAGAAGGAACTCGTCGAACAGATGTACCAGAAGTATCTGAGCATGGATCCGTCGAAAACGGTGTCGGATCGATTTACCGAAGTCGAGGATATGCTGCGCAAGGCCGACCAGAAACCGAAGGTTAAGCTTCCGGACGACGGCGTGTACGATTCTGACCGTAAAGTTCCGTACGTCTATAGCGACCACGCTGGTAACTTGGTTGTATACACCGCCAACTGGGACGATACTCATGTCAAGTGCAGTCCTTATTCCAAGAAGGCAGCCGACCAGTTCTACAAGACGATCAAGTCGATGTACGAAGGCAAGTGGGCATGGCATAGAGACAGTGCCGTCCGTATCGACCGAGTGGTAATGAAAGAGAAGTGCCACCGTACAGATGTGTTCAAGAAGGAACTCAAGGGTGACTACATGTGGCCGGAAATCACAATGTATGGCCGCAAGATTGATATCTCCAACATGCGTCCGAGTGAAAACGAACACTATTCGACTACTGTTGCGATGAGAGATCGCTATGACATGAAGAAGATCACCCTCGACAATGCGTTGAAGGAACTAGAAAAATACATGACGGTTACCACTTTCGACGAGATTGTCGACCGCTGCAAGAAATCTGGCCAGAACGCATCCAGCATCATGCGCCACTGCTATGACGAGTTCGTCAAGGGTCTCCGCGACTTGATCGACGGCAAGTCACCAAAATTCAAGATCAAGTATCCTTCGGATACTCTCAAGGGAGAATGATTATGGAACAGAAATATGATTACGCTGCTGTGACCGCTGCATACAAGGCGGAAATCCCTCGGCTCAACGAATTGCTCGCTCCGTATGGTCTGGAGTCGTCTGAAAGCTGTGTGTATTTTAGCTATGGAGATGACAAGGTCAAGATAACCCTATATGACAAAATCGTATACAATGCTGTACTTTATCTGTATCTTTCTCCAGTGCCGATGCCAGCAGAGAAGATGTTCGAGGACAGCGTTATTGTCGATGCCATCCAGCGATACAAGGACAATGCGGCTTATATCGAGAAGTTCCAAGTGGAAACCGGAATCATTGTCAAGAATAAGCCGAGCGTGACCATGTACTCGCAAGAACGGTACGACAATCTGTGGTATGACGAGCGAGCAGCTGGGTTGATCAAGCTCTACATCACAATGGCAGACCTTGCCAAGTACCTTGACCAGCTGAAGGACAAACCAGAGTTCAAGACCTACAAGCACTACATCCTCGACATCATCCGCCGTGGGTATTCTGGCCGAAATGGCGCACCGTCGCCGAATTCGGAAATACTGGTCGCTCCGTTCGACAAGTTCGTCGAACGCTGCTACAACAAGAAGCTGGAACAGAAGTACAATGACTTGGCCGTCGACTTGATCCAAGAGGCCCTTGGATCCAAACACAAGGGTAAATAGTATGTGCCAACCTAACGGCGATAATGTTGGACTTCAGCTTACCAAGGCCGAAGTCATTGCATTGAGTGTCTATTTCATCGACAAGGATAACGACATCGAGGGATACGATATCGACGAATTGGTCGAGCGTATCAAGGGTCTTGCAGATAAATATAAAGGACAATGATTATGGACGTAGGATCACAGAACGCATATCCGTCTTGCTCGTTGAGCAACTTTGCCGCACACGAGTTCGTCATCGACGGAGTCAAGTGCGCTTCTATGGAAGGCTTCTTGCAGTCGCTGAAGTTCTCCAATCCGGACATGCAAGAACATGTATGCTCCCTTATCGGCATAGCCGCCAAACGCGCCGGAAAGGGCAAGAACTGGCAGAAGAAGCAGACGCTGTACTGGCGTGGCGAAAAGATCGGACGACGTTCCAAGGAATATCAAGAACTTCTCGACCGTGCCTATCTGGCTTTGTTCCAGAACCCAGGATTCCGCTGTGCGCTCCGTGCCGCCGGAAATGCCACTTTCACGCATAGCGTGGGTAAGCGCAAGGAAGGCGAGACTGTCCTCACTATCCAAGAGTTCTGCCACCGTCTCAACTGGCTCCGTGACATGCTGCCGTCTGCAGAGGCCGACAGCGTGGAAGCGGTCAAGAAGCTGTGGTAAGGAGATTGTATGAATGGATCAGAAATGATTGTTGCCGTGGTTATTGTCGGTGCCTTGCTGGCCTTCCTTTGCTGGGCGTCAACTAGGGATCCGAAAAAGACCGTAAAGCTGGATGCGGAACTGGGCACGGTAGAAATCGTCGAAATCGACGGCCAGTATGCGGTTCGCCAGTACGGTTATTATGCTGGATACGGCAAGCCGATGCAGATCGACATCAACCAAGGCAAGGAACCGTTCGGTAGCGGCTGGTTCTGCTGGGAGAATCGATACGGCGTTAAAACGCCTATCACGTTCGACAAGAAACCCGAATGGAGCTATGTCGATGAGCACGGCTATTCGACCGGAGTGTGTGGCGTCGCGGATGCTCCAAGCAATTATGCTCTATGGTCGTACGAATTCGCAGAAGAGGTTGCTGAGATCGCCAAGGCTCATACGGGGCATCAGCGCGAGACTTTGGAAGCTGCACGTATCAAGAGCCAGGAATTTGATGAATGGCTTGAGAAAGGAAAGACCGCAAAGGCCGTCAAGCGCCTCTAGGCGTCGTGGTCGGTGATGGCGTCGATCAGCATCGACATGACGCTGAATCCGACAAACAGCACGATAAACGCCAACGCAACGAGGGCGCCCGGTGCCATAAGCCAACAAGAAAAGGCTTCGCTGCTTTCTCCGGCATGCTGTGCAGCATACAAGATAACAGATGTAGAAATATTGTCGCTCATAACTATCCTTCAGCTTATCCAAAAGATAGTATCATACAAACGAAAAACCAGTGACATAGGTCACTGGTTGATTTTTATCACATATTACACTTCTGCGGCGTCAATCCAATGGTCGAGTATAAAGGTGCCATCGGCTTTTGTCAGCATGGTTTTACCGTCCTTTTCTATCTCAAATTCTCCAGTACTATTATTGCGCTGTATACTATCGCACACAAAGTCAAAGAGCCACTTATGAGTATCCATATTGATGACGTTGTATTTAGCGGTGAAGTTGTCCGTTCTGAATGCGACTCTCCACAGCCCATCGTCATATGAATGCAAGCTGAACACACGTTCATCATTAAGTAGATAATGATCTGGATGCTGATAATCAAGCAGATCGGAGTACAACTTACCGTCTTCCTTGCGTACTCTTACGTGTTGCACACCATCGCAGTCGTCGAACTCATGCGGACAGAACCATCTGGACAACGTTAGTTTACCTGTAGAAGTATCGAGAATATTAGCTATGTATCCACTGTACGTCTTTCTAAGAGTATCTGGTTCATATACGACTACATATCGGTCACTATATGGTCGCACTTGTTCGGCAGTTACATCCGAAATCTCGTTCTCGTTCTTATCAAGGAAATGATACTTTCCGTCTTCCTCGATAGCTGCATAGATATTGTCGGTAACCAGCCTTGGCAAGCCACAGTACCAGTTTTTAAATAAGAACTTACCAGTTTTATCCATACAGTTATAACGATCGCCGTCACGTAACGTTATTAGACCAGACTTGGGATTATTCGGCGAAATTGCGTTATACCACTTGTCTAATAGAGGCTTCCCAGAGAAGTCAAATAGATTGCCCACGCCTCCACTAAACGCAGCCAATTTAACATTATTAAAATTTGTATGATCTAAAAATACAAAGTAAATTGAATCCATCCATTCATCAAATACCAATGACTTTCCGTCTGGGGCAAGCACGTTGCTCTGGTCGCCCAGTTTTATAATAGCCCAATGATTCCATGCGTCATCCACCGTGATATAACCACATTTTAATATATCTTCACCTTTAGCAAGCAGTTCTTCTACGTCTTCTGGTACATACAAATTTAATTTACGGCGTTCTTCTGCGTTGTAATACGGGCAGACCTGATAGAACGGAGCGCCAAGCAGCAATGACAATTCCTTCGCATTGAATCTGTTGTCACCAGGGCGGTTCTTGGTGTTGTCCAGTTCTGGGTCGTCATCATGGTTATAACGGTTATTACAATGTTTCAACTTATTTCCAGGCCCGACGTCAATTCCGAGCATTGACTGACCATATCCTTTATCACCCGGCTGCAGTTTTTCAAATCCAGGCTTGTATGCTATGTACAGCCTAATTTTACCATTATTGCTATAGTAGTCAAAAGTATCATCATACTCGGTGTGGCACCAGCCACTTTTCTTATCGCCAGGGGAAAGTTCAGTATATTTAGCAAACTTGTTCGCAGTTGCAAAATCCTTCAGCTCGACAATCACATAGTCATTCGGAGTATATTTCAATGATTCCAGTTCCGTCATTTCATGATTGCCTTGCTGTTTGACCGCATCGCCGAACTTGTTGACAAGCATGTCATACGTCATCATTTCGCCAGTACTTTTATCCGCTAGGAATCTGGTGTATGAGTCCTTATGAGCGATTGCTATGTAATGAACTAGTTGCTTGAGAAAGCTCGCCTTTTGGCTCAACTCATTATGCGGCTTGTACCTAAATAATCGGTCAGAATCCGGCTGGCATATAACAATTCGAGCTAGACCCGGTGCAAAGTAAACCGCATCGTTATTACGTAGGTCAAAATCGCCACGGAACCAGTTCCACAGCCAAGCAATCCATTTTTCTTCAGGCTCGTCTGGACATTCATTGTTCATTTCATTCAATACGTCAACGTGGATGCGTCTAAGTATCTGCGGATCTGTCGATCGAATCAGCTTACGGAAGTAATTACCGGCGTCGCCTTCAATAGACTCGAACAAAGCGTTATATAGAGCCGTTACAGATTCGGTGACGGCGGTACGTGGAAGATTCGATAAGTATGTTGCGAACTGGAGATTGATCATGGCTATACTGATTCAAGTATAACCACAGTTTATCAATCCGCTGACATGGTGTCTATATTTTGCTATATTTTGTTATATGAAACCGAACAATATCCTTCTATCTATACATCCAAACTGGGCTGAACTCATCTATTCCGGCGAGAAACAAGTGGAATGGCGTAAGTCCATGCCTATGACCGCCGACAAAAACACACGAGTCTACTTGTACGAGACCTCTCCAGTGCGCAAGATCACTGGTTATTTCATGTGGGACAGAGTATATATCTGCGATACGTACAAGTGCGACAAGTATACTCCGCTAGTGATGATGGGGAAGGTTCCATTGGATGCGCTGCATAAGTATCAAGGAATCGGCTATCAAGCAACCGAATCGTGCTTGGTTGCGTGGAAGGTAGGTAAGGTGGTTCGTTTCGACAAGCCCTTTACGCTAGAAGATTTCAACCGTAAACGTGCGCCTCAGAGCTGGTGCTACACCGACATCAATATATAGGAGACAGATCATGGCAAACACTTTAGAACTGCTTAAAGAAATCCAAGACGGCATGGACGACTACCGCAAGGCGGCTGACGAGTCCATGAAGGGATGGGAAAAACAACATCAAGTTGAAGACAAGGTAATCCGCAAGGTGTTGACCTTGGTCAAGGGACAAGAATTTATCGACAAGGTTGACAGCTTTGTCGGTCGTCGCATCATGAAAGTAGATGCCAACGGCGGCGTCACCATCATGACGGTCGAAAACGTACGGTTCGAAAAGTGGGAGATCGTCTTCTACGGAAATGGCGTCAAGTACACTGGCAGCTCTACCGCATGGGCCGAAGACCGTCTTGAAGTGAAGTACAATTCGGTTGACGACGAACTCCAGACAGTTTCGATTGCTGAATCCGTCGACGTCGAAGAAGTCATCCGTCGCGTCGAGGAAGCGAAGAAGGAAGCCGTAGACAAGGCGGTGCAGCGCATTAGCCAGTTCTATGACGACTCTATCGAGACCATCAAGAAGCTCTCGCTCAATCCGACAAACTTGCGCGAAGACACCCACTTGTGCAGCCGTGGCGACGGAACGGACAAACTCGGCGAAATCTGCCAGTGGAGCTGGCGTGAACTTATCCGCGACTTCGGTAGCGATGAACAGAAGGTCGAAGTGTTCCGTAACGACTGTCATGACGAGGTAGAGAATGTCGGTTAAGCAGCGTCTCATGTGGCTCCACTTGTGGGTCATCACGATCATGGCGTTTCCGTTCACGGTGGTCGCCTTCTTGATTAGCATGCTCGCGCTTGGCTTACTTTACCTCGCCAAGGCCGTATTCATGCCAGCATACTTCTTGTACTGGGTGCTGGGGCCAAAACCTAAAGAGGTCGCGGAATACAAGATAATCAAGAATTGGTTGTGTGACTTCTCCGAGTTCTTGCTCGACAAGGCGGACTGGAAATAACTTTAAAGTAATTCATTCAACACAGAGGAATAAAACTATGTTAATTGATCAAATCAACAACGATATCATTGCCCACATGAAGGCGAAGAACTCAGTGGATGCCACCATACTGAAGACGCTCAAGGCGGACATTCAGAAGGTCGCCATCGACTCAAAGAAGGACATCGACGACGCCATGGTCATCGACGTGGCCAGCCGTACTGTCAAGCAGTTCAACGACGCCCTCGACATGTATGTGAAGGCGAACCAAACGGATCATATAGCGGAAACCCAGCACCGCCTCGATGTCGTGAAGGCTTATCTGCCGGAACAAGCGTCCGAAGACGATGTAATCGCCGCAGTAAACGAAGTCAAAGCCAAGGTCGGTGCCACTACCAAGCGCGACATGGGTCTCATGATGAAGGAACTGTCGCCGATGTTCAAGGGCAAGTTCGACCAGAAGAGACTTTCCCAGCTGGTCAGTTCCGTGCTTGCTTAATTTGGACTGGAAATAAGAAAAAGGATCGCTTCGTGGCGATCCTTTTTTATTAAGGTACTTTAATGTATTTGTTGTACTTCAGCTCGTTCTCGACGTCGATCAGCTTCTTGCGGTGAGCCTCATAGCATTCGATGAACGCTTGCGCTTTCTCCGGAGTATTGAAGCTGACTACGTTTCCGTATCCGCATAGAGCATAATAGTTCTTGTCGGAAACATGCGGATACTTGCACCACCTAAGATCGCTTTCGAGAATGACCAACCAGCCTCGGACAAACCAGAAGAGTTTTTCGTTGTACAGTGGCTTATACCGCCACTTTTCTTCATCGTAGCAGTAGATCTTTTCAAGTTTCCACTCAAGCCGCTTGTATTCTTTCTTGCTCATTTCCACAACCTCGTGACATACTCCCACGGATAAAGCCGTGGGCTTTCGACTCAGCGTAATCTACTATAATGAGGCCAGACGGCCAAAGTTGGCCATTCCCCAGTTGATTGCTTGTTCCCTAGATTCAAAGAAGTGAATACCCTCGGTGCAGTCCCGGTTGGGGTTCTTGTCGAGATTCGACACGGCGAGCTCGTTTAACTTGTACTCGAATCTCTGGTCGAACCACGAGTGGGCCGAAGTGTCGGTAATCGCTGTCTTCGTGAGGATCGGGTAGAAATGTCTCGGAATTACCTTGTCTGTACGGTAGAAACCGCTTCCGGACTCGATAAGTGTGGCGTCAGCCGGAATGTCCATTTCGAGGATGATCCAGCGGAACTCGTTGTAGCGGATTACGGCCTTGTAGCCCTTGGTAGGTCTATCCATTTTTGCTTATCCTCTTTATGCAAACCATGAAGTCGTCAAACATCTTGATAATATCTTCAAAATAAAAATGATCAACATGTAGCCAGATATGGTGATGACCGGCATCAAACGTCTTGGAACCGATATGATGCTCTGTATCACTTGCGTACCATCCAAACAAGTCGAACCCGTGGCATTCGGTACACGCAAGCGGCCAAGAGATTTCCCAATAGAAATCGCCATACGAAATTTTATATGTTGGCTCAACAAATGGTGGACATTTCAACGGATTTTTGATCAGTTCTGATACTGAACATCCAAGAGATTTCATATGTTCCTTGAACTGGTAGCTCAAGTATCGTTTGCGTTCAGTTTGATCATATTCAACCATTATTACGTTCCCTCGTCGCCATATTCTACTTCGTACATGATGCCGTCGGCCACTTCGTCCGGATTTCTTCCTTGGCAGTATCCGCCGTCAACTAGCCACATGAAACGTTCTACGGCACCCTTGTTGAAGTTATGCTTCCTCTGGAGAATGTCGTCCACCATTTCGGCAAACTGTTCCTTTGTAAGCAAGTCGTAGTATCCGAACGGATGTACCTTTACGACTTCGGACATAATCATTGGATGCGCCATGGCGCATTGCATGACGGCGTCGTTTCCGTTTGTCGCATAAGTCGCAAATCGGTATTCCGTGCCTTCGTTATCCTTCCAGTAGACACGATATTCCGTCTTTTCGTGAAACGGCTTACCGTCGCCTTTCATCCAGTGCTGCAAGGTTTCGCCGCACTTCTTGTACCATTTGGGCATACAGTCTGACATGATTGCCTCCTAGTAGTGCTTCCAGACCCAGTACTTCTTGTACAGAGTCGACGGCTCTTCGCAAAAACGGTTGGCGTACTGGTCTTTGGACTCGCCTACGCACTGGTTGCTGTTCCACTTGAGTTCTGGGACGAATTCCATCTGGTGCGCCCACATCCAGCTATCCCAGCGTCTCGTCTGCTTATTGACGGCGTCTACGGCAAGTATGCCGCCAAATATGCCGACGACCAGAACTACTAGCGTCATGGCAATAAACTGACCAAAATGCTTGTCGATGTATTCACCGATCTTGCCGTTCATGGTCACTTTCCTTCGGATGCTTTCTTT
>Ga0310690_10009707_pt1 | contig 12052 bp, 12 predicted proteins | sample AusTroGonzalo_MG_2_FD_207661 | JGI IMG/M metagenome (GOLD analysis project Ga0310690, IMG submission 207661) | Bovine rumen microbial communities from tropical cattle in Woodstock, Queensland, Australia - Gonzalo_04 (v2) (version 2) | ecosystem: Host-associated > Mammals > Digestive system >...
ATGCTTATCAATTGTACTGAATGGTATTTTAGTCATTTCAGAAATCCCTGAAGCAGTACATCCTTCATGCTCAATTATGAACTGCAGTGTCGCCTTTTGAGACGCATTTAATTCGCCATTTAATTCACCATTTAATTCACCATTTATTCCGCCTTCTTAACGACAACCCAGTGTCCCTCCTTACGTCCGCCTTCACGTATCAACACACCCTTTTCACGAAGACGTTTCGTATGGTAGTACACTCCATCAGAAGTCATATCACACACACGAGCCAACTCCTCTGTCGTTATGTTAGGATTCTCCAATATCAAACTCAGAATCTTTTCCGTAGTCTTTTCCGTAGTCTTTTCCGTAGTCTTTTCCGTAGTCACCGCATCCCCATGCTGCCTAATGGTAGCATACACCATAAACTCATTCTGCCGATACTCCGGTGCAGGCTGACCGGCCTCTTCCATCTCACGGAACATCCTGTCCACACCCTCACCAAACTCCTTCACCAGTTTATGGTTGCGCATATACAGCGCTATCTTGGGGTTGCGCGAGAAATGCATCTCTCGGATATTGTTCGGCCTTACCAAGCCAGGCAAAATACCCGGACTCTCCACCGTCATGTGGTCGTCAAACAATTTCACCTGGATATCCGTACCCAGAATGCTATAGTCTCTGTGACAAATCGCATTCACGCAAAGTTCCGTCCAACAGAACTCCGGATACTGAGGGTCCGTCCTAAACCGCCCATCCTGTCCCAGATACGTATGTTCTTTTATCTGCGTTCTCACAAAAGCCAGCACGTCGTTCGTCAGTTTCAATATTGGGCCTGTAAAGATTTCATCCTTTATCACATTCATCTCCGTGCCCACTTTGGCTTCGGTGCCCTCGTAACGTATCACGCGTACCTGCGCCCGCTGAAAGAACCGCTGTGGGTTCTTACCAAACAGCAGCACCGCCGCACCGCTCAACGCCTCATACTCCTTGCCACGATAGTCCTCTTTCTTTATCAGGAAACCATTTTCTCGGATATAAGCCTCTGCGCCCTTGCTATAGCCAATCAGGGTCACATACTCCTCCACCAGCGCCATATCCAAGTCATCCCAGCTTGCATTGTTCACTGGAGCATCCTCGTAGTAATGTTCACCCTTGGCATACACCAGTTGCATTCGCTGCTCAAAATTCAGCTTTTTCGACTTATCACCCACACGGTAGTACACCTCATCCGCCTGATTTGCATGCACCCTCATACTCTGCGGAATAGTCATCAGAATGATATGATTCTGTTTTCCCTCCACATCCGTAACCTCCACATACTCCGTAGAGGTTGCTATGGATGGCACACAATAGTCAAACGAAGCCCTCAGCAGCTCGTTCACGTGATCAGTCTTACCGTCCACGCCCGTCAACGAGCCATCATCCTCCACACCCAGAGCAATCTGTCCACCATCCGCATTGGCAAATGCGATGATGGTAATCGCCAGTGCCTTCGCGTCGATGCGGGCACTCTTCCTGTCAAACACCTGAAACTCTGTCGAGTTCTGTATATCTTCTATTGTCATATCGTATCCTCTTTCAATAAGGTATTACAATCTGTGACATCCATTTTGTCGTATCATCAGTTAGTAAGTATTCATTACCACCTGTCTAATTCTCCATTATCGTCAAATTTGAACCATGAATCTTGAACCGTTAACCATGAACCATTAACCATAAGTTTTCCGCTGCTATGCAGCTACTTTCCGTATTTCCCTAGATCCGTAATTCCACACTATGTGCCTCCACGCCTCCGTCCTTCCTCGCTCCGTGCATTCCGTGGTTTCGTCAATCCAGCGGAGCTAAGTTCCTGTCCCCCTGATTCTTGTTTTTATCACCGCTTCAGGCACATTTGCGGTCAAGCCCGCAAAAGAGCCTTCCGCTCCACACAGAGACCGGCTCCCATACGGTCGCCCGTCTCTTTTACCCGTCCACAATTAAATACTCCCTATTATGCCTTTTTGTACTTCTCTAAAAATTTATAGCTCATTATATACAAATGCCTATGCGCTCTTGTACATGCGACATAGAGTTTATTCTTTGTCTGAGGATTCAGTTCGTTCAACAGCCCTTTCTTGTACAAATCATAGGATGACTTGTTTAGCACCACACAAACATCCACGAAATGATCCAGGCCCTTTGATGCCCCCCAGTTCATACCAGCACAAATGTATTTGCTTCCGTTGTTGTAGAACAACTTAGGTATAGATGGTTCATTAATAATACTTTCACATTGAGTCTCTTCATCCACGAAATATACGTTCCCTTCTGCCTCGCCACTTGATTCAATAGCAATACCCATCTGGTTTACTAACCCACATATCTCAGCACTACAACGCCGTGTTTTTGAGAGTGATGCCAAATCTATTGTAACACCCACTCTCTGCCATACTTTGATATACGGTTTCAACCTCTTATACAAAGTTGACCTCACATTTCCGTCAAGACTGGTATCGTATGTATGCTGATAGAAATCACCCACACAAATAGTACTGCAACCATCAGGCAATATACTCAGTAGCAGATTAAAGTCATGTCCAGCAAAGTCTTGAACTTCGTCTATCAACAGGTAGTCATAATACTTATCCAATCTTGCCTTGATACCGTCAACACAATGCGCATTACAATAATGAGCTATGCGGTTATGATACAGCCTCCCGCTCCTTGTTCTATAGAACACATCTGCACCAGGTCGATACCTTGTTTGTTCTGGTGCCTGTTCAAAGCTAATACCATTCGCTCTTTTGTCCAAACCGCAAAATGGCTTATAACAAAATGAATACACGAACTGGAAATACTTAAGTACCTTGATATTTTCGGGGAAAAACCCGAACTTCCTGATGACCGACCTTTTCAGGTGTTCATAATTGTTGCGTGTATATGTCACCAGCAGGAAACGCTGCTCGAGGTTAAGTAGACTAATCAGATATGTAGTCTTTCCCGAACCTGCAACAGCTAACATCAAGCATTTACCCATTCCAAGGATTCTCTGATATATTGAGGTACAACTATTGTTTCGCTCTTCTGTGTCAGCAACTTATAAGCAGCTTCTGCTTTATTTGCCAACATATATTCCTCTACCGACAAAGTCCTTCGTGTAGCCCCGAACAAATCATCGCAATCTGCGGTATTGTCTTGGTAAACGGCCACCTCAAATGTATATCTGTCATTGTTAGTATCAGCATATACCTTGATATTTGCATGTTCGTTGTTCATATAACCGTTATATGAGACGGTGATATTTTCATCATAGTTCGCGTCATTATCAGTCACCACTGCCACTTTCACACCTATATGTCGGGCAATCTCTAGATAGCGTTTGAAGCACTTGCCATCAACAGCTATCACGTCTATTCCTTGCTCTGACAAGGTATGGTTCAATACCCTCTTACAGAAAGCATCCATCAAAATGAATTCTGCATCGCCCTCAACCAATATGACTTTCTTTGCCAGAACAAATTGTAGCATATTGTTATCAGGCGCTTTCATGAAGAACCTGGCAGTTCCTTCATTAATGAAACCAAGAGAGACCGTCCTTGCCGGTTCTGTACTATTCATCAGAATACAATTCCTCAAATCAAGTCGGGTACTAATCAAGTCGCTATGAGTAGAAATGAATAGCTGTGCTTGCTGGCTTTTCTCAATATCCTCAATCAATCTCCTCATATTCAGATGACTCAAATGATTCTCGGGCTCTTCCAGCAGTATAACTGGTATATCTTCAGCACGGCTCAAAGCCAATTGAGTTTTCACCACACACTGCACGCCTGTACCTTTCTCACTGATGGGAACCCCTCCCATCTCTATAGTAAGATCATTCTCTAAGCAGTTTTTACCAGTATTCTTAACAGAGAATGAATAGCCTTCTGGCAGCTTGGCATTGAAGGGAGCTAATACACCCTCTTTAAACCCTGTTTTGGAATTGCCATAGCTATGTTTAGTTGCCAACTGTTCAACCTGTGATAAAGATGCCCCATAGATAGTTGATATATACTCATTGAGAGCGTACTCATTCCCGATAGTACTGTTATCCAGCATCACAGTCTTCACTTTCTTGGTGTATCCGTTATAAGATTCACCGCTGAATGTACTGAAAGATATGGAATAGAATTCAAAAGGGAATGAAACATGTTCGCCTTGCAATACTTGAAATGTTTGTCTGCTGAGTGCCTGATCAGGTTCTATGGATAAGCGAACACCATTAGCTACAACATTATCGCTATTTTCGTTGCCTTCCAAACATTCATCAACAATGTCTGCAAGATAAAGTTCAATAAAAAGTTTGGGCAGGTCCTCAATTCTCCTATCACCCGCCATAAACTCCCTTACAGCAGCAACGTTAAGAAGCGTTTCCACACCTATTTCCTCAACGCGGTGTCTGCTACCTCTTGCGCACAGGTCTATGGCCTGGAGTATAGAAGACTTCCCGGATTCGTTATCTCCTACAAGAATATTTCTACCCCTGTTGAATCTGATTTCAATATCCTGGAATCTGCGGAAGTTGTGAAGTTTAATTTTTAAAATATACATGCGTATTAATTTATTTCGAATCAACAACATCTTTCAATTCATCTGGTATACCTACCGCCCCATCATCAATTAGAGTTTTATTGCACTTCTTTCCCAATGTTGCTATTTGATCAATTCCATACTTGGACAAAAACAGTCTTACGGAAACATCCTCAAACAGATTGTCGAAAAAGTTCACGTAATACCGCTTCTCAAAGGATATCTGTATTCTCCTTGTTGGTCTGGCAAACGTTCCTGACATCATAAGCGACGGTGCTATATGCTCAGAACCTGAATGAACCACTGAGTCATCCACGCAGTCTGGCTTCAATTCGTGCACAGTCCCAACAAAGTTCACCATCAACTCCGGGAAAGGCGTCAAATGCTTTGCTTCACAAAAGGTAACAAGATTTTCTTTTGGAATATACGAAAGTGTTTTCTTTGTCGAATAGTAGTCTTTAGTTTCAGCTGGGATGTTGGAGTTTGATACTACAATATCTGGCGTGGTAAAAACCTTTTCGTCAAAAGCCGATTGCGCTGTGGCATTGTGGTAAATATATACAATATTTTCTACACCTTGATTGTCCTTTTTAGCAGCCTTAAAATACGAAAAGTTTTTTAACAGCCCTGTTGGACTACACTTGAATTTAAATTTCCCACCCTGCAAGTTTTGTACTTCCAACTCATAGCCTTTCTTCTCATAGTATCGGATGACGAGATTATAGCATGTCATCTCAAAATAGTCGCTTATTCTTTTTGCATGCTCTGCAAGCAACATCTTATACCTGTTCGAGAAATCAGTCAGTTCCTTTTCAAAGTCTGACGGTGACTTAAATGGAGTCGTCCTCTTCATATTCCTTTTGATAGAATAGATCCCTACAATTTTTCAGAAACTGAATCGTCTCAGAATACTCAAAGAACACAGGTGCCAATTGGTACTTATCCTGAATCTGGCCAAACTTGATAATAGCAGAAAGAAGATGCCTTTGCTGGTCGCTGTCAAGAACCGTTTTTCCGACCTTGATAGCACACTCTTTGTCTCTTCCAATCTTTTTGTTTACGGAGCTATAGAATGACACAGCTCCTTGCATGTGTCCCATCACATGCCTATAAAACAAACTGATTGCCAACAGAGCTTCAACAGTGGATACATATCTTTGAAGCATTTGGTAATGATTCTCTGGATTAGCCCATATCCGTTCAAGTTCCCGTCTTCTGCTGTTGTATTCCAAATAGATAGGGCGAGTGACATTTCCCGGTAGTCCGTAAGTCAGTATGTTTATGATAGGCGACTGTTCCATAGATTACTTCTTTACAAGCCCTCTCACTTGCCCTATTAAGCTCTCTATCCTTCCCTCAAGTGATTTCTGGCCTCTCACTTCCATCAGCATCTTTGCAGATGGCCATTCTGTATTAATCCTTTCAAGCAAGTGAGCAATAGTTTTGTCTGATAAATGCATACCGCATTCTAAGAAAACAGTCAACAAAGATACGATGCTCAGAACATTCTCCAACATCATCTGATGTAAATATTCCCTGCACTGCTTATCCTGTAGTTTCTCAACCACATCAACTGCAACTCTAAAGGGTACAGTATAGTCATCCCTCATAATATACTCATTTTCACACCTTCTGTATTCCCATACATAGGTATCCACAAGACTCTTCCATAGTGCAAAACGAGCTTCATCATCAAAATTCTTCACCTCAAATATTCGAAAGACCGAACATATCAGGTAAGTCTCTCTTCGCGCTTCCGCATACAGTTCCTGATAGTCAATATTCCATCCTTGAAACCGTGTAGCAACTCTATTAATGCATTCTGTAAAGTCCAACGTGGGAATAACTAGAACTACGAGTTGGGCTATTACTCGCTGTCGTTTCTCATCCAGTTCTGACATCTTTTCCATGCCGGAGAAATTCTCCATCATCAGGCACGCCATCAACCTGTCATAAACAACCCTCCCAAAGTCTACATCATTATCATCAACCGCCTTATCCGCCATTAATAGCAGCATGTTCAGGTTTAAGTCTTCTTCAGGTATAGTATTCAACGTCACTCCTTTTGACAAATCTGCACATATTAACTCCAAACAATGGTTATAGTTAGCACTGTACGGATTAGTCCTCGCATCATCCCTGAGCGGCTCTCTCGTAGTCCATGAAAGCAGTTTGCTTGGCAGTAAGAACTTGCAAAAGCATGCCATTACTTCATGAATCATTTCCGGCAATTCTCTATCCCACTTTTCTTTTACGACTTTAGCCTCTGATTTCAGTTCTTGCGCTTTCTCGTTCTTGTCATAAAAGCCCTTCTCGTCCTCATAGGTAAGCAGATGACCGCCCACACGGGTTAGCCATTCAAACCAATGGTCTAACATAGACCATAAAAACGTTTGAGGAAAAGCCATCCGCTGTAGATCAAGCAGGCTCAGAACAGAAGCGAAATCCTGATGTCTCGTCAGGCAATAACAAAATGCTTTTTGTAAAGGAACATAATGGAGTACATAAAGCAGTTCTAACCACCCTGCATAATTCCCACGATCTATCAAATCGCCTCCTGCAATCAAAACAGCATCTGGTAACAATGTTAAAGAAGCAGCATATTCCAGACTCCTCAATTCTTGCAGTTGCTCTTCATCCGTTCCATGAATAAACAACTTCTGGTAGAAATCTTCAGTGTCAGCATATCTGGCACTCCTGTCCATCAGGACTTTAGCATCTATGTTACCAGCGGGATTCTTAATAACATCATTTGCCAACAATCGCAAAGTCTCCTGTTCTACTTTCCACTCCTTACCAAAATCCGGCTCAGGGTTTAACTCTCGCGAAAGCATCATGGAGAGGTCGTTATTAAGAAATAAATCTTTCCTTTCCATATGCTTTAATCTATTTTGTATGAAATTGTCCCGTCAGCACACCAACCAATGAGGAGATGACACAACTCCATGTGTGCGCTATCAATCAGTTTGATAATACTACAAGCCCTGTTTCCGAATTCACTTAACGATGATCCAATCTGCCATCCTTCGATTTCAGTCAGTATGAATCTGTCGTGAAGCCTTCCCTGACCAGTAACACAATAAATGGTCACCTTGTTGCCGTTCATATTACTGTTGAAATTGGCAACAATCGTTTTCAGTTCATTCTCTATATCAGCAAATACTTTTCCTTGTCCATGTGCCACATCTTCCAACTGATCCTTGCAATTCACAATCGTGACATCAATGTTGTGCTCATTGGCAAGCGGAGCTATATATTCGTTGAATTGGTCAGTAGCGAAATAAGGGTCAGCAATGATAAGTTGCTGTTTCGCTCTGCTTAAAATTCTCTCTACACATTCCTTTGCCGCCTGCTTATTTTCTGCTTTTTTATTCGGGTCGCCGTCAAAGAACACAAATTCCATCTTCGCTCTCTTAATCTTCGCTTCTTTCTCCAAAATAGCCGGTCTCAGGTAATGTTCCAAGCCTATGGTCTTTACGGAAGGTGCCTTATTTTGCTGCTGTTTTTGAGTAAGTTTAGACACGGGCGACATAACCGAACCCAAGAAAACGACATTTCTTAAGAAATGGAGTTTTTCACCTGTCGCATTCTCAAAATCAATATCAATCTTTCTGGGCCTGCTGGTCATCTGAACAAGCGCGAATGACTCGCTGCTTTTAACCATCTGAGTGAACTCGTTCGGAATACTTTGCTTATCTGTCACCTGCTCCTTTACCTTCACAATAATATCCTCACGTTTCGCACTAAACCTCCAATCAATTTCACATCTCACTGCTGGTATCATCGGAACCGTTTCTATATGCACGGTCTTGATAGGACTATAGTGAACCACGTAGATGCAACCTATATGTAGAAGATTGTCTGCAAGATTAAAGTTCAGATACTTTTGAGTGAAAGAGCCTATTCTGTTCAGGCCTATATTGTGTTCGCCCAGATAGTTATACATCTTCCTTTGCATATCAAACCATGCCCATGTCTGATGCACGGATTGAGATTCCGGCAGCATTTCCGTTACAGAGTCTATGTCGTAATGGTCTTTTTTCAACAGGAAACCATGCACTCCAGGATCAGGGTCTCTTCTCATATCTCCCCATAACATCTCCACTTTATTCTTTAAATGGACATGCGGTATTGGGTCATCGACCACTTCTGCAGCAATATCTTCCTCATCAACATGCACGCCAATATTATAACGTCCATCGCCATTGAAGTCTTTCCCAATAAGATGCTGATGCATCTCATTTGGTGACACCATATCCGGCCACAACTTCTCAAACACACAAAACAGCATATAGTCAATGCCCGTCTGTGTATCATCAAAAGTCACTATGGTTCTGCGGTAGATACTCATAACTATTATTATGTCAATTCAGTTACCACGTCACTAACACTTCTCAGCGTCTCGTTTTTCAACTTTTCAAGAATGCCATAGTTCTGAATCCATTCTGCAACAGGCGAAATAACGGCTGGATATTCTTCTTTAAACGTATCGTCAAAGATTTTTATGGGTTCATGATACAATGTAAGAGGTATCTCCAAGATACGAAAAGACCGAATGAAGCCACTATAATTAATTAAGTCGCTATATTCAGGCTCTATGCGTATATTGAAAGCCTTCCTTGCACAATCAAGATTTCTCTTTAAGTCCATTAACTCTGTATTCAGCAAGAGTATTTGACTTTTCTTTCTTGGATTCGGAAAAACAGAATTTATACCTTTCAGGATAACTTCATCAAGAATATCATTAGGATACTCATCTTCGGGTATTCCTGTTATCATTCGGTGAAAGTGCTCTTGTTCGGTTTTTACCTCTTTTGTCTGCATCTTATACTGTTCAGTAAACCTTCGCAAATAGATGATTTCAGCATGAGCGATACCACCCCACTGCATCTTCTTTTCAACTGCGATACGTCTTACGATACTGATTTTCTCATTATCCAGCACTCTTATCACCCTGTCCATTTCTTTCAGGTTAGTAACCATCTCATCCCATGTCTCAGGTGCTATATCACGAAGTGTGACCTTTGTTTGGATCGATGCTCTATATCTTTCCCACGTAAGTTGATAACCGAACCTTATGGCCTCTGTTTCTTTATCTGCACACATCAGAATAATAGGCAAGCGTTCTTCTTTCAACACATACCTACTTTGCTCCAACAAATACAAATACTCCTTATACTTCTCCGTTGACAGATAATCCATAGTTCCAACCTTAACGCCAAATACGAGACCTGATTGTTTTTCTTCAACAACCAAATCATAATGAGGTAGGTTGGAAAATGTAATTGCAATACCTGCTATCCTCTTGTACAACAGATTTGCCACTATCCTGCAAAATATCACCTCTTCCGTACTCTTATTCATAAGGCACTATTGAATTTGTTATACTTGAAATCAAAAATGTTGGATTCTTCCCAATAACGGATAATATCATCCCTGAGTTTTTCCAGATTGGCTATACGCAGAGCCTTGTCATTATTGTCCAACCTTATAGTTGTTGGAATTGACGGGTATTCCACACCTTCCTTATATGCAGGAGCAATAAACACAACTTCATCCGTCACATCCGCTCCAACCACATAAGTTGGGAGTGGTCGATGAAGTAACCTTTTGAGTTTATCTTCAGGCACAGGTGTAATAATATTCCCGTTCTTCAGATACCTCTCTTCCATCTCTGTCGATTTCACTTGCAGCAAGCAATGATAAGGATGGGCTTCATCTCTTATTTCCAAAAGGAAATCCTCTATTGGGGCTTTCTCTCCTAAGAAATACACGTTGAAGTATCCGTCCTTCTCCAATCTCAATGCAGTCAAGTTCTCGCCTGCTCCTCCTACCACATTTGTTGTAATAACTGGCATAATCTATTATTCTATTTCAAGATTATTCTTTTCAAACCTGAATTTCAATGGTGTGTCTACATTAACAGCCATTTCCAATCCATTTCCGTTAGAGAATGGTTTTTCCAATTTGTAAACACCATAAAATTTATAGCTTTGGACTTCTTTAACAAAAACCGCGATATGCTTATCTATTATTAACTCCACAAGATGAGATTTATAAAGATATGATTGGTATACCTTCATCGAGAACTCATCAGGTTTTACTATCCATACGATATCAAACTCCCCTCCTTCTTCAGTAAACAGAAATGCATATTTTTCATTTCCTTTGTAAAAAGGCTGAGCATCAATGAACTGCATGGATTCAGGAAAACCGCAAATATCCAAAATTGCGTCTTCATTTTTTTTAGGAAATTCTTGAAACCTCTTCATTATCATATTATTGTCTTCATTTATAGTAGTCATATACTCACCCCTTATGTTTCCATTCGTATTTGTTGCGATTTAATCGCGACCTATCTCTTTAGCTCCCGCCCCCTACGGTTTTCCATAGGGCCATTACCTTCTCATCCCCTCCGTCTCACTTTCCACCATCCCCATCAGCTTCGGCATCATCCCCTCGATCTTCCTACACTTCACCTTATTGAAATGGTAATCCATATCGTCCAAGAGCTCATTGCACAACTCTTCATCCATGTCACCGGCATAGCCAGCGGCTACGAGGGCGATGGCGGCAAGTTTGCGGGCATCCTTTTCTGCTCTCAAATGTGAAGCACCCAGTATCGTGGGTAGCATCTCAAATAGGATGTTGCAATAACGCAATAGCTCTGGGAAATAATCGTCCTCAGTGAGAAAGGCATCAAGCATCTCTTCTTCATACTGTCGAAGCAAGAGGAAGAACCTTTCCTTCCTAATCTTACCCTTCAGGCACTGAGGCTGTGTCATCACCCAAAACAGCGCTTGCGACAGAACGATACGATCCTCAGAGGAATGATAGTAAAACATCCTATCCTCTTCCTTGGGATGCATTTCCTGCAGCCTCTGCTCCATCTGAGCCATCATCTGCTTACGCGTCTCTCTCAGTTTTTCCTTATTCATTGCCTTTGTTCCTCCCCCATTGAGGCACAAAAAGGTATGAACAAAATGCCCATACCCCTTTAACTATCTCCTTAATCATTCTTCTCCACATTCAGTATCCCTTCCACCTCATGCTCCACAAATGGCCCCTCCTTGCACTCAAAGATCACGCTCCCACTCTCCAGACTTTCCAGTTTATGCCACACACCTTTCGGTATATCTACTCCATACACACCATCTGCTGCACATAGCACTACGCTTTCTATCATAGTGCCATCATCATTATAGGTTGTGGAACGCACCTTTCCACGAAGGATAACGAATGATTCATCTTTAGTTGGATGCCTATGTATCGGGATATCAGTCCCTGGTTCCACTGCATTCAGCATACGGTGGCATTTGTCATCAAGGCTTTGATGGAAGTTATAGTTCATCCTCAGTCTGTCAGACAGTTTTGCCTGCCGACTTACTTCATCTAACAATTGTTTGTCAATAAGTTTCATCATACATCTGCCTTCTTACATCTGACCTCTTACATCGTTTACTCCTTCGCCTCCTCCGACACTTTATTCAATAAATCCTTATCTATTATTTTCATATCT
>Ga0310690_10009708_pt1 | contig 12052 bp, 11 predicted proteins | sample AusTroGonzalo_MG_2_FD_207661 | JGI IMG/M metagenome (GOLD analysis project Ga0310690, IMG submission 207661) | Bovine rumen microbial communities from tropical cattle in Woodstock, Queensland, Australia - Gonzalo_04 (v2) (version 2) | ecosystem: Host-associated > Mammals > Digestive system >...
AAACAGCCATTGACAAATATCGCCGTCCTGTACCGCCGCATCACGATGTCCGGCTTGCCCGGCACGCTCTTCACATTTAGCCTGTATCGGTACCCATGCGCCCACAGCCATCTCTTCACCGCCATTTCCGGCTTCGTCGCCTTGCTGTGTATGTGTGACATACATCTGTGGCGTTGTGTGGGTGTAAGGACATCGGACATAAGTACATAATCTATTAAAATCCGCACCTTTTTATAGATGCGGGTAATACAAATTTTATTGCGCTTTCCAATTACGGTCAAACCATTGACGACGTTTAATCCACTGGTCTGCGGCTTGGAGAGCGTGAGACTTGAACAATTCAAAGTCCATCGTAATAGGATATATGCGGTCGTTAGGTTCTTTTACAGACAGAACATACATTCCATGCCATCCGTTTTCGGGGAATTCTTTTGAACCGCCATTGATCATGCTGACAAATTTCGGTAAACGCAAGAAGTCACCATCAAGCACAAATACAACACTCCAGAAGAATGATTGCATTGCGTGAATCGACGGTTCACGGTCTCGAGTTACACGGTCACGGATACTGGTTTTTGCTTGCACACAACTAAAGCAGTATTTCTTGCCGTCAATAGTAAGAATACCATATAAATCAAAGATATTGCCTTTGATTTGTTCTTTGAGCCAACTAATGTCGCGCGGTTCGTTTGCCAGCTCATTTGCCTTAATTAAGGTATTCAAGTCGCGTTGCAAAACGATTTCCACACCAGTACCATAAAGAGCCAACGAAGCCAACTCCTTAACCATCTCTTCAAAGGCGTGTCCACTGGATTTTTTCCAACTTTGGTCTGCACTAATAACTTTATTAATGGTTTCCAAATCCGAAATACCCGATTTGCGGAACAAGTGGGCACGATAAATAGCACTCCATAATTCGGCAACCGGCTCGTTAGGGAAAGTCTGTAAAGCACTCGTTATTGCCAAACGAATAGCGGATTTTTGCGCCTCACGGTCAAACTCATCTGCAAGTTTGGCTGATACTCTACCTTTATGGTCCGCTTTAAGAGCCTCAAAACAGCGATTGTACTCATCTTGATACGAATCAAGACAAAACTGATAACATGTATTTTTCATGACCTAATCGTTTTTTTCAAAAATTTGTTTAATTTGCTTTCCCCATGCATATGCCAATAATGGCGGCACAGCATCGCCAATCTGCTCATACTTATCTTGAACAGTTCTGTCAATATGAGGTACAATATAGGGGCCTCCGGCAAAGTTGTATGAATCCGGGAACGATTGCAAACGGGCGCACTCTCGTACCGTTAATGCGCGGTTATAAATCGGATGTACAAATTCATCCAAACAGTGACTTGTTACAGTCGGTGAAGGTTCGTCATTCTTCAAACGATAGTTACGCTTAATAAACATCTTTTTCGGGAGAATACGTTCTTTCTGTAATCGTTCACGCTCTGCACCTTGGTAGCGGTCGAATAATGTTTTAAGGCTTTCGCCCTGTCCGAGCAATGCAAAACGTTTGAGCGTACAATCACGGTGTTTCATCGGCATATGGTTCATAATCTCTGGCGAAGTCATTGCCTCTCTATGCCAAAATGTATCATCACGCATTAATTGTTCAAAAATTGAATGCTCGTTTGTGTATTGTGTACCTTCAACGTCGCTATTTGCGATTACATTAGGCAATCCGGCTAATGCTTCGCCAACTGTTATTAACGGACTATCGCCTGGCTTTGGTGGCTGCAATTTCCATTCGGGGTAGCGACATGCAAGGATAAAGAAACGGTTTCTTCTTTGCGGTACTCCATATTTTGTGGAATCAAGCACAACCTCGATGTAGTTTCCATAACCAGCGGCTTTTAATTCCCGTTTAAGAATATCTACAATTAATTCGCCTTTTTCTTTTTCTGCACGCTTAGACGTTATTGCCGGTACATTCTCAAAGAGAATCATTTTAGCATTTGCAATTTGCGCAATTCGTAGTCCTTCACGGAATAAGAATTGGCGGTCATCATAGAACGAACGCGATTTATTTCCGGCTGTTGAGAATGTTTCACAAGGCATACCCGATGTTACTAAGTCCACACCATTAGCTGGAATATATGGCAGAATCTGTTCCGGCGTCACTTTGCGAATATCTGAATGGATAACATGTACTTCGGGATGGTTCGCAGTATATGTTTCACAGCAACTTTTGATATATTCAATAGCAACAACGGTCTGCATACCGGCAGCATGTAAGCCTGTACAGATACCGCCAGGACCAGCGAAACAATCAATGTGTGTCAACTTTCCTTCTTCCAACCTTAAATCTCCTTCGTTAAAAACAGTTGAATCGGACTCGGAAGGAGATTTATAATCTTTAGTTAAAGTCTCCAAAGTGGTATCCGTAAATGTATCCCAAATATGCAACTTGTGGGGCTGATATTGGTCGTAAAGGCGTTTTACAAAATGCAACTCAAATACGAGCCGCAAATCGTTAGGATCGTTTTCCGGCGTACCCTCTTTGCGTGTTCCAACTCGTGCAATCTTAATCAAGTACAAATCACGAATGCCGGTAAAACCGAGATCACATTGTTTCCCGAAATAGGGAATAAAGTAGAACAACTTGTTAAGGGCAACTGTTGACGGAAACTTCTTCCCCGTGTAGTAAATCTTAGCAGAACCATCAAGGAAATGCCGCACGTTGTCCTTTTTAACATTGCAGATGAGAACATTCTTTGACAAATCTAAATCGTCAAAGTGCTCAACTACATCTTGATTGTTTACAATCTCATTAGGGTACTGAGCTTGAGCACTAAACAAGTCAAGTTCTGGAATCTGAGATTTATTTGTACTTCTTGCCATAATAATTGTTTCTCCTTTCTGCAATATATGATTATAACTCTTTTAGTGGAGTTTAGGATATGGTACGCAAACCGCTCGCACCTCTGCTTGCAGATTATACCAAATAACACAGTTTTTCCTCGTTAACAATGGTTATCTGTCCGTTGTCCGAATAGTCGCCGATTTGTAGTCTTATATTGTCCATATTTTCTATATTTATCACGTTCTCTATATAGATTGACTCCTTAATTATTTCAACATCATACAGATACTTGCTTTAATGTTGATGATGTTCGTTGGAAATCAATATCGGCAAAATCTTTAGCCGCCTTATCTTTTACATCTACATCTTTAATTTCTAAAGCATTCGATAAATATTTTAATTTCTGTTTTTGTCGGTCTATTAAATCGCACCAACGCATAACCCATACTTCAACTCTGTTGCTTTGACTCCTGAAATAAAGAAATGGATTATTCTCTTCTCCTTTAATCTGATATTCTGCGTTGGGACTAATGGCAGAACTAATCAGTAGCACTTTAAAATTTCTGCTTAGAGGAGTTGAGGAGTTCGTTTCTATTGCTTGAGCATAACGCATAGCCTGTTGTAATTCTTTTGAACTAATCTTCACTTTAGGTGCTTTTAATTCAACGACGAGGACTTCTCTTTTTGACTTGTCAAGAATTCGTTCACTATACATAAATAAGTCAGTGATTGACTTTTCTGATTTGTTAATATTCTCGTTTATATTATCATCTTTCTTGGATGGTTTGTACTGTAATAAATCTTCACGTAATTGTGTTAAATTATTGACTAGATTTTTATCCGAAAATAATTTTGTGTTCTCCGCAAATTCCTCTCCAAATACCCATAGCATTCGCTCCAAGAATTTATGTAATTCTTTTCGTTCTTTAACATGTTTTGCAATGTCAGAATATACTAATTTTTCAAGAAATTCTAGTTCTTCTTGCTTTCTTGCCACTTTGTCTGCAAATTCTATAACATCTTCCAATTCAGTGCGATTCAGCAAATCAGTAAATTGAGCCAAAGTTTTGTTGTTTAGTTTCAATATGCTTTTTAAAATGTTGTCTAATTCACGATTAGATATGGTTCTGTCTATTAATGGATATATGATTTCTCGTAATTTGTTTTGCTCGTTGAGCAAATTATATTTATCTTCAACAAGAAAAGCCAATTTGTCAAATAATATCATTTTAGATTTAGATGACGACTGTTTTTCTTTATATGGGTAGTAGTCATCTCTTTTCAGCTTATCAAGGAAATTATCAAACTCTATGTTTTTCTCTCTAAAGAAATGCGTTAGGTGGCTCTTCAGAAATGCCTTATAGTGCTTAAAATCGTCATCCATATCGTCTAAAATCACATTACGGTATAAATCAGGATTAAGCGTATCGGAATTAACATAAATAAACCACCCGCCAATTTTGGGGCTTAACCATTCTGCGTCAAATTCAAAACCAGAAGATATTGTTTGTATACCTGCATTTGTTGTTGTTAAAAACACTTTTCTTTCTTCAACGTGTTTGAGGTTTATGAAGCGAAATGTTACCATATGTTCTTTACCATTTTTATCAACATATGGTGTTGTCTTTATGGAAGGCTGCCCAATAACGTAATCGTTAGGATTAATCAGTTTCTGATTGACATAAAAATTAACTTCTCGATTGTAAATTTTGAGCGAATACCTTTCAAAAATGGCAGCTTCAATATTTGCTTTTAATAGTTTATCAACTATCTTTTTCTTTGATGCATTATCTGTAGTAGAACAGTCATAGAAATCTGTTATTGTGACTTTATAATATGTAGGTTGCAATTTGCTAAAAATTTCTTCTACGGTAGAAACCTGTACTTCAGAAACATTAATATTATTGCCAAAGCTCTTATAACTTAATGGGATAATGGTTTTTGATGATTTATGTTGTGACTGCCGTTTTCCAACAGTTTCTATTTCAACTGTTTGACCTAATTGGAATGCTGCAAAACGCCCAATACCCTTTCCGCCATCTTTATTGTTCGTTCCAATATTCAATAATTTTTCATTAACATCATCAACATATACTCCCTCACCATCATCCCGAATAACAAGCTTTTTGATAATTAATGGTTGTAACGCTTCGTCTTCTGAAGAGTAATCAATGTCTATCCAAATATTCTTCGCATGTGCTTGTAGTGAATTATTAATTAATTCACAGAATGCGAAAAATGTATTTATATAGTTGGCAAAAAGTTCATTTACCAGTCTTGAGTGAGTTGTGAAAGTTCGTATCATATGATGAATTTTTAATATTATATATATTCCCTGTCACTACTATAGATTCGATCTGTTTCGCATAATCATCTTCTATCCTCTCATATTTAGTGTACGGCTCGCCTTGTAATATGTTTAGAATGTGCATATTCACATGCGACCTCTCTTGTCATCTGTTGCGTTAGCAAAAAACCTTCTGTCAATCCTCCGCAGCCAGCAAACAAATCTATGAAAGTATATTTCTTTTTCATTATTACATTTTCTATCCCGCGCAAACCTCAAATATGATGTATGTACAAGACAATAAAATTGCGATTATATAGGATATTATACCAATTATTGTATATGCCCTAAATCGCCAAGCGAATTTCATCTTTTTAGGAGTATATTCTTCTCCTTTCCAATCGGCTTGTTCTTCTCTAGCCTGATTGGTTCCTTTTTCAATCAATCGCCAATACTGACCGAACAAACTGCTGATAAAACAAATTACACTCAAGGCGTTTGCTATCACACTAGCGGTATAAAACCCTCCACACCACGATGATGAAAACTCATTTGGATGCAAGGCGACTAGTACGCCAAACGTCGTAGCCGTTAATCCGGCTAAGAACCGACGCAATGAATTAATCTCTTTCACTAATTCTTTTGCAGTATCGGCAGATGTTTCCGCAGACCAACTTCGAGGTGTCATTTACTTAATTATTTGAATGAGTTGGTGGATTTTCCGGGAACCGAAACACTGGCGCTTTCTTCTCATTCTGAATCAGCTGAGGAGTGTTGTGAGAAACTTCTCCTTTAAATGAACTTTGTCCTGACATAACTATTGTGATATTTTATATTTCTCAATTAATATTTCAGCTGCTTGTTGACGTGCTTCCTCTATAAGTTTCTCCGAATACTCAAAATTGTCGTCATCATCGAAAAACTCATTCTCATTGATTCTCTTCTGCAAATAATGGAGCATGTCAATTGCACGAGTTTTTTCAATACTTTTCCTTTTTACGGAATCCCGTAGTTCTAACAATTCACTTAATAATAGTTCTTCCGTGTAGCAATGTTTGTTGAGCGTGTGCACATGTTTGCTAAAAGCAAATAATGGCTTTATGGCATAAAAGAGTTGTGAAACTGCAATTACTATTGCATCAATCATCGCAGAATCAGCATCAATCATCCATGCGGTAACGCTACCGAATGAAGATAAAGCAACAACCCAATTATAAATAGTGTCATATTTCCTATAAGCTTTTACTGCCAATGTCATACAACACACATTATATTGGCATTGTTTAATTTCTTCTCTTATTTGTCGTTCAAGCTCTTTCATAAACAATCATTACTCTCCGCCAACTTTGCTTAGGTCGTCAATCAGCATCCGTATCTAAATAAACATAAGACTGTGGTGGAACAAAATCATCGATAAAATCATTCGGATTTTTCCCTTGTTTAAAAGGTTTAACTGATTTTATTACTAGAGCACATCCTAAATCATTATTGGCATAGTAATCAAAGAAGTCGCCCTCCGCTATACCACCAACATTTTTATATTTCTCCCAAAGACCTACAGGGGTATCCTCGTCAATTGTAGAGAAAGTGAAATATCCAACAATCCGCTTGACAGGAACGGAAGCATAGATATATACTCTCCGAACATTTTCTTTGAATTTCCTCTTGCGAAATTCAACTTTCTTTGTCCCCGCCAATATCTGATTGGCATAAATGGGTTTAATTGATAATATAGCGTCCATCTGCATTCCCTAAAGTTAAAAGTTGATTGAATTGCGTATCAGATAGTTGTAAGAATCCCCAGTAAGCGTCACGCGGTATTCCTACTTGCTCTATGATATGCTTACGTATTACCTTCGTCTGGAAGGCAATATTATACAGCATCTTAATGACAATAAAATTAGGTTTTTTATTATACCAATATCGCAAATCTCTTTCCGCAAACACGCTGTATCTATTGGTATAATGTATAAATTCATCAATATTGGCAAAATCACTTATTGTCTTTATATCTGTTACCGTGCAGACAGAAGAGGCGACACTTCTATATTCCGCATAACCTTCTCGATCAGTCATTCTATAAATGATGATTTTATCTTCTGGTTTTAGATTGCGTGCTTCTTCCATCCAACAAATATAAATCTTATTGATGCTATTTGTCGGACTGACATCTTGCAAACTGTTGTAGTTTTCCGTCTTGAGAATAGAATCCGGGAATAGTTTTGTATGGTATTCCGGTTTTATAGATAATAGATATTTATTCCCCGTAGATCTATTTACAAAAGGATAATCCGTAATAATGTTGTTTGTCTGGTTTGTCATGTCTCGCAGTAACACACTTTCACTGCGTCCATCGGCGTGAGGCTTTCTTCCAACTTCTGCAAAACCATATTTTTCAAAGAAATGGCGCAAGTGCATCAATTCTTCAGTATCATCAAACATGGTAACATATACCTCTTGAAAATCATACAAAATGGCAATATCAAGAATCCGCTTCATAAAGCGCTCTCCACGATTAGTTCCTCTGCGCTCTATTTTGAAAGTACCAACTTTAAGGCGTCGTTGGACTGGTAAGGTTTTACCATCTAATGGTATCTCCTCATTTTCTTCTTTTAGATACAAGAAATCTTTGAGTTGCTTGCCATCATAATAGACAAGAGCTCTTTCTCCTGCTTGAGCTTTTCGGTTAAACCAATCGTCAAAGCCCTCGTAATTGTTCCGCAACGAATCGAAGAAGGAGTCACTCAACTCAATATCCGCAAACTGTTTTAGAATTAGGTTATCCATTGTTTAGCTAGTCTATTTTCTACAAGTACAATAATCCGCCGCAAAGATACAAAAAAATTTTTATATATGCAAGATTTTTGTAATTTTTTACAAAAATAATCGTTTGAGCATAGCGAAATAAGACATAGATTTGCATTTTGCATGACTTTTCCCCCATTTGAACAAAAAACAAACCAAATTTCTCTTTTCAGCCTGGTCCTTTTTTGAAATTTGCTTTTCTCCTTTTTATTCTCTCATTGGTGGCGTTTCGGGGTATTTCCCTATGCATATCGAGGGCATATCGTATCCCACCACACCTTATATATACATAGTATATATCCCGTGATTTTGGAAATATTCGTTTTTTATGTCGTTCATTTCCCGCTCATCGGTCGGTGGGATGATTCTCTTTTGCTGTCTCAAGTGATTTTTGCAATTGACGCAATAGAACTTCTTTGGTTAACAAAATGAGACCATGACAATTTTGACACCAGTGGTGACACAATTTGAAAATCAGGAAACTCCGGCTGACCTATCAATGATAAGAATTCTTTCGTCATAATTTATCTGCTCATGTGTATATGTGTGTGCGCCCTTGCTGTGCATGCGCACAAGAACGGGTACAAAGGTACAAAAAAAAAATGAATCTTGCAAATATTTTATTGTATTTTTGAAGATTTTCTATTATTTTCAAATATTCTGACACAAAAACTGCTGTTCTGCTCTTGTATTTAGCCGATTTGCTGCATTTTTTTGCGTCTAAAAAATCTTGGAAATAATGATATTTTTTTATTACTGATGCGATAATATTAAAGAAAAATACATAAAAAAATTGATGATTGATTTTAGTGCTCCGCACATGTGAATAATTCCACTAAAATGCTCTTATAGGTGAACTTAACGATCATTTTATCCGAACAATTCCATCTATACAAGATAAAATCAATCATCACAAATATACCAAAAATACATTCACGTTCAAATCAAAAAGTCAAAGCATGCTCGTAGTGCACAGAACTATAGCGACATATAGAGCAAGCGGCAAAAGTTAATGCATCAGTAGTAAGTTGATTACAATTTGTAAACAACTGACATGTATGCAAGAATCGTACAACAGAACCGGTCAAAAAATTTTACCAGTTACGAATAATTGATTTTCATCGCTTCTTATCATTTTCGTGATGTCACGAAAATGATCAATCAAAAACACAATTGGACATCACAAATTGTGATCTCCAATTTCCAAGTCGCAGATTACCATTGATTTTGTGCTTTAATCTAACCATCAATAGTTTACACACTTGAAGTCACAATTTGTGACCGCAAGTTTTAAGCACAGCAAGTCATCCGGTCGCAAATTGCGGCCACATATCTATAGTCAATTTAGTATTGATGCTTTAATATTTAAAGAAAAATACATAAAAAATTGATGATTGATTTTAGTGCTCCGCACATGTGAATGATTCCGCTAAAATGCTCTTATAAGTGAATTTAACGATCATTTTATCTGAATAATCCCCATCTCCTCGAGATAAAATCAATCATCACAAAAATACCAAAAATACATTCTCGTTCAAATCGAAAAGTCGAAATAAGCTCGTAATGTACAGAAATATAGCAACATGCGGAGAGTACGACAAAAGTTAATGCATCAGTAGTAATTATTGAATAATTCTGGAGCATTTTTTGACTAAAAATGAGTATTTCGCGCCCCTAAAAACCGCCATTTTGCTGAAAAACGGCATATTTTTCCCTTATTTTGGCAAAAAAATTGCACGAACACTTGCATTATTACAAAATATTTTGTAATTTTGTGGGCTTTTTGTTGTGTGCGTACATATATACGTAGTGCACGCAAACACAATAAAGACACAAGAAAAACAAAATGCGCTCGCAAATGGCTGAATATATGCGACATAAAGGATAAGTAACAAAAGTTAACGCATCAGTAGTAATAAAACATATAATCCTATGGATACACAAAGTATATTGACATACAAAACGACATTCGATAGCATTATGCATGAGATAGATGCTGATAACGGTTCGAAGATGGAAGTTTGGTACGCACGTGAACTCCAAACGGTGTGTGGCTATGCACGCTGGGAGAATTTCGCAGTAGCTATCAGTCGTGCGAAAGATGCGTGCAACTCACAGAATATCAGCATTGATGATCATTTTCGTGACGTCACGAAAATGATCGAAATAGGGAAAGGAGGGAAGCGCCCGACAGACGACATTCTTCTCACCCGTTATGCATGCTACCTGATCGCGCAGAATGGTGATCCAAAGAAGGAAGAGATTGCTTTTGCACAGGGTTATTTCGCAGTACAGACACGCCGAGCCGAACTGATTGCTGAACGGCTGAGATTACAACAACGCTTAGAGAAACGGGAAGAGTTGAGGGCATCAGAAAAGCGTCTATCGCAGAACATCTATGAGCGCGGAGTGGATGACAGAGGGTTTGCGCGTATTCGTTCGAAAGGTGACGCTGCGTTGTTCGGAGGGTTTAATACCGATCAGATGAAACGGAAATTAGGCATAAAGAGCGGTGCTCTTGCCGACCACCTTCCGCAAGTAACCATTGCCGCCAAGAACCTGGCAACAGAAATGACGAACTTCAACGTCGAAGCAAAAGACTTGCAAGGTGAAACATCTATTACGACTGAACATGTGCAAAACAACCGCACAGTAAGAAACATGTTAGGCGAGCGTGGCATCAAACCCGAATTGCTACCACCGACAGAAGACATAAAGAAAGTGGAAAGACGTGTTGCAAAAGAGGAGAAAGCATTAGGTGCATCGCAACGTCTGCCCAAGCACACCACACCGAAGATAACAAACTGACAAAACGAATTGAAAAAATAATAGATTAAAATAATCAGAGTTCGGGGCATTGGGTTGCGCCGGAGTCACAAAAAATTAACAATGAATATGAATGTAATAGTTGTCAATGCGCCCAACACCGCCAATTTAAATCCGCAACAACACGGATACAACAGTTGGCGAGAGTATTGGGAGAATAATGGAGGTTGGAAGTTCCATCTGTTTCGAGGATGGAAACGAATAAGTGTAAATGGAACAAAGAAAACATTTCTGACTTTCCAATGTCCCGCTTGCGGCAATAAGTTTTTATGGGGCGGAGTAGCTCCCGATTGCTTTGATGGTTGTCATGTTAATATTGTAGGAGATTTGACAAAGAAGTTGTATATTACTCCATTTTGTCATGCATGTAATCAAAAAAATACAACTGCTTCAGTTAAGAAAATTAATTTGATACCTGCTCCATAAGAGCGAATAACACTACTATAATAATCACCGAATATTAACAAAAAAATCAAAATACAATGAAAACGTTTGATCTTTTTAATCGAAGAGCTGCTAAGGTGCAGGCGGGAGGTTACAGAGAGATGGGAACATTGTAAAATTACGTTTTTCATTGAAACAATATAAACACGACAATACAAACAACTAACACCATGGCGGGAAAAAACAAGAGCAAAGCAATAGCAAAGTGCAAACAAGAGATAGCACTTTTGCCAATATCAATAGAGGATGTTCAAGACAAAATCATCGTTTTGAACGGAGAGCCGGTTATCCTCGATAGGGATGTAGCCGACCTATACGGCGTGCAAACGAAAGAGATTAACCAAGCAGTAAAAAACAATCCGGAAAAATTTCCTATAGGATATATCTTGCCAGTTGATGAGAGAGATTTAGATGAACTGGTCAAAAATTTTGACCGGTTTAACATCTTGAAACACAGCTCCGTAACGCCGAATGCATTCACTGAACGTGGTCTGTACATGATGGCAACTATACTGAGAAGCAAACAGGCAGTGCTAACGACTCTTGCCATCATTGACACCTTTGCGTCTGTCAAAGAGTTGGCACGCACGATCCGCGAACTCAACGGAGCAGCAAACAAAGAGGAACAAAAGGGGCTGTTGAAACGCAGCGGTGAGTTGATTGGTGATATTATAGGGAACGACATGGCAACTTCAGAAACGGAGACCGAGTTGGAACTCAATTTCGCAGTCTTGAAAGTAAAACACACTATCAAACGGACAAAGAAAGATTCTAAATAACATCGAACATTAACACAAAAACCATAACACAATGAAAAACAATTTCTTTATTCAACTCGGGGAGAGTTGTAGAAAATGGAAAACACTGGTTTTATTAGGAGC
>Ga0310690_10009710_pt1 | contig 12051 bp, 11 predicted proteins | sample AusTroGonzalo_MG_2_FD_207661 | JGI IMG/M metagenome (GOLD analysis project Ga0310690, IMG submission 207661) | Bovine rumen microbial communities from tropical cattle in Woodstock, Queensland, Australia - Gonzalo_04 (v2) (version 2) | ecosystem: Host-associated > Mammals > Digestive system >...
GCAACTTCGAGGACAAAGACAAGTACGACGAGGCTCCGCAGGACTTTGCGGACGCTATGGATACTTACGGCAAGGTGCTCGACATCGTGGGCGACATCACAGCCAATGTGGTTGCACCCAATGCTGAGGCTGTCGATGCAGAAGGTCCTCATCACGAGAACGGCAGGGTACGCTATGCCTCGAAGACCTACGAGAACCTCGAGGCAATGCGGCAGGCTGGTATGAACGGCATGACAATGCCTCGTCGCTATGGCGGCCTGAACCTGCCTGTAACGGTCTATACCGCTGCCAACGAGATTGTCTCTACTGGCGACGCTGGCTTCGAGAATATCTGGAGCCTGCAGGACTGCATCGAGACGCTCTATTGCTTTGGCAACGAGGAACAAAGGCAGAAATACATCCCCCGCGTCTGCAAGGGCGAGACGATGTCAATGGACCTCACAGAGCCTGATGCTGGTAGTGACTTGCAAAGCGTAATGCTCAAGGCAACCTTCGACGAAGAGAACAACTGCTGGCGATTGAACGGTGCTAAGCGCTTCATTACCAATGGTGACAGCGACATTCATCTGGTGCTTGCACGCTCCGAGGCTGGCACAAGGGACGGTCGCGGACTCTCGATGTTCATCTACGACAAGCGCGACGGCGGTGTGGATGTGCGTCGCATCGAGAACAAGCTTGGCATTCACGGTTCGCCAACTTGCGAACTTGTCTATAAGAATGCCAAGTGCGAACTCTGCGGAGACCGCAAGCTCGGCCTTATTAAATATGTAATGTCCCTGATGAATGGTGCCCGCCTGGGTATTGCTGCCCAAAGCGTCGGCCTCAGTCAGGCTGCCTATAACGAGGCCATTGCTTATGCCCGCGACCGCAAGCAGTTTGGCAAAGCCATCATCGAGTTCCCTGCTGTGGCTGAGATGATTAGCAACATCAAGGCTCGCCTGGATGCAGGCCGTGCCCTGCTCTATCAGACGGCTCGCTACGTGGATATCTACAAAGCTCTGGAAGACATCAGCCGCGACCGCAAGCTGGAGCCCGAAGAGCGTGCAGAGCTGAAGAAGTACAGTCGTTTGGCAGATGCCTTCACACCACTGGCAAAGGGCATGAACAGTGAGTACGCCAACCAGAACGGCTACGACTGCATTCAGGTGCACGGCGGTTCCGGCTTCATGCTTGAATACGCCTGCCAGCGCATCTATCGCGATGCTCGCATCACCTCCATCTATGAAGGCACGACGCAGCTGCAGACGGTGGCTGCCATCCGCTATGTCACCAACGGTTTCTATGCAGAGGTAATCAAGGAACTAGAAGAAACGTCTGAACAATGTTCAATGTTCAGTGCTCAATGTTCAATGGTAAAGGCTATGGCCGAGAAGTTCAACGCCTGCACAGCCGCTGTCAAGGAGGCTGAGAATCAGGAGTTGCTCGACCTCTGTGCCCGTCACCTCTACGAGATGGCTGCCGACATCATCATGTGTCACCTCCTGATGCAGAACGCTTCGAAGGCTCCCGAACTCTTTGGCAAGAGCCTTCAGGTCTATGTCAACCTTGCAGAAGCCGAGGTAGAGAAGCACAGCACACTGGTTTCTCGCATGACGACCCAAAACATCGAAAGCTACCGTCAGATTTGACGGTAGCACTTACATCTTCGCCATTGCCTGCTCGAGGTCGGCAATGATGTCGTCGATGTTCTCAAGGCCAACGCTCAGGCGAACGAGGTCGGGGGCAATGCCTGCCTCGCGGAGTTGTTCGTCGCTGAGCTGACGATGTGTGTGGCTGGCGGGATGCAGCACGCAGGTGCGGGCATCGGCCACATGCGTCACGATGCTGATGAAGTCCAAGTTGTCCATGAAGCGGATGGCCTCTTCCTTCGTGCCTTTCAGACCGAATGCAATCACGCCGCAAGTGCCGCCCGGCAGGTATTTCTGAGCCAGGGAATAGTATTTGTTGGAGGGCAGGCCGGCGTAGTTCACCCAGCCCACCTTAGGATTCTTCTCGAGCCACTCAGCCACCTTCTGCGCATTCTCGCAATGGCGGGGCATACGAAGGTGCAGGGTCTCAAGTCCGAGGTTGAGCAGGAAGGCGTTCTGCGGAGAGGGAATGCTGCCCAGGTCGCGCATCAGCTGTGCCACAAGCTTCGTGGTGTAGGCCATCTTGCCGAAAGCCTTCGTGTAGGTGAGGCCATGATAGGATTCATCGGGCAGACAAAGACTCGGGAACATACTCTCTCCCAACCTTTCCTTTGCAGGGAGAGGAGTGATTACTTTATCTTCCTGAAGCAGTGTGTTAGTATTTTCTCCACTCCCTGCAAGGGAGGGGTTGGGAGTGGGTCTGTGTGTGCACGTCTCCCAATCGAAGTTGCCGCTATCGACGACCACGCCGCCAACCTGAGTGGCATGTCCGTCCATGTACTTCGTGGTGGAGTGCGTCACGATGTCGCAGCCCCATTCGAACGGGCGGCAGTTGATAGGTGTGGCGAAGGTGTTATCGACGATAAGTGGAACCCCATGCTTGTGCGCCATCTTGGCAAAGCGTTCGATGTCGAAGATGTTGCAGCCGGGATTCGAGATGGTCTCGCCGAAGAAACACTTTGTGTTCGGGCGGAAGCAGGCCTCGATGCGTTCGTCGTCCCAATCGGGGTCAACGAAGGTGCACTCGATGCCCAGTTTTTTCAGCGTCACACCAAAGAGGTTGAATGTGCCTCCGTAGATGGTATTGGCTGTGATGAAGTGGTCGCCAGCCTGGCAGATGTTGAAGATGGCATAGAAGTTGGCAGCTTGTCCGCTGCTGGTGAGCACGGCACCCACACCGCCTTCGAGGGCGGCAATCTTCTTGGCTACGGCATCGTTTGTCGGGTTGGCCAGGCGGGTATAGAAGTAGCCGCTGTCTTCGAGGTCGAAGAGGCGCGCCATCTGTTCGCTTGTCTCATAGCGGAATGTCGTACTCTGATAGATGGGGAGCTGCTGCGGTTCGCCCTTCCCAGGCTTCCATCCGCCATGAATGCAGATGGTTTCGAGATTCTTTTTTTTCATTGTGTCGTGTTGGTTGGTTTCGAATTTCCCGTGCAAAGGTACGAAGAAATTACGATGTTCGGTGTCTAATGAGCGAATTATTTATGTTTTTAACTTTTTCCCGTGTCAAAATGTAAAAGAAGTGAAAAACGAAAACTTTTTCCGCAAGAGTTTCCTATATTATATAATAATAATGTAACTTTGTGGCGTAAAATGGCATAACATGGAGAGAAGGAAACTGCTTGGAATGACGCTCGGCGAGCTGAAGGCCGTTGCCACGGAGGTGGGGCTGCCCTCCTTTGCCGCAAAGCAGATAGGGGAGTGGATTTATGCCAAGCGTGTGCGGGGTATCGATGAAATGACGAATCTCTCGCTAAAAGGGCGTGCGGCCCTTGCCGAGCACTACGAAATCGGCTGCGTGCCGCCCTGCGATGTGCAACAAAGCATCGATGGAACTGCAAAGTACCTCTTTCCGACGGAGAACGGACAGAAGGTGGAGTGCGTCTTTATTCCTGACGGAGACAGAGCCACGCTCTGCGTCAGCTCGCAAGCAGGATGCCGCATGGGATGCCGCTTCTGCATGACAGGCAGGCAGGCCTTCGGGGGCAACCTTACGGTCACCGACATACTGAACCAGGTCTATTCCGTACCTGGCAGTGAACGGCTCACAAACATTGTCTTCATGGGGCAAGGCGAACCGATGGACAACCTCGATGCCGTGCTTAGGGCCACGGAATTGCTTACTGCGCCGGATGGTTGGGCTTGGAGCCCGAAGCGCATCACCGTCTCGACCGTGGGAATGCGGAAAGGCGTGGAACGTTTCCTCCGGGAGAGCGACTGCCACCTGGCCATCAGCCTGCACAATCCCTTCCCCGGTGAGCGCCTCGAAATGATGCCGGCAGAGAAGGCTTGCGGCATATACGAACTGCTGGCCTTGCTTGGGAAACAGGACTGGAGCCACCAACGGAGGCTCAGCTTCGAGTATATCGTCTTCGGAGGTCTGAACGACTCCGAACGACACGCCCGCGAACTGGTGCGCCTGCTCTCGCCCGTCGAGTGTCGCATCAACCTGATTCGCTTCCACGAGATTCCCGACACACCCTACAGGGGAGCATCGGAAGAAAAAATGGTATGGCTGCGCGACTACCTGACCCGCCATGGCGTGACCTGCACCATCCGAGCCAGCAGGGGGCAAGACATCTATGCCGCATGCGGACTGCTGCACAGCAAGACACAGACCCCCTTTAGGGGGGAGAGACGGAATAACGATATGACGTAATAATGATATAACGAAACAATTTGCGAAAGAACCATTTAACAGGCAATAATATGAAAAGCTTCAGCAATCTTAGTCTCCTCCTAAAGGGGGTCTGGGGGTCTCTCCTCTGCCTTCTTCTACTCTTAACCAGCTGCACGAAGGGACAGATTTTCCCTCAGGCCAGCGGACGACCTTATGAAGTGCTGGTTGTGCTCGATAACAAGACATGGAATGCCCCTGCAGGACGCGCCCTGTTCGACATCCTCGACACCGACGTGCCCTGCCTGCCGCAGAGCGAACGCTCGTTCCATATCACACAGATTGAGCCAAAGGATTTCAGTGCGAACTTCACCATCTTCCGAAATATCATACAGGTGAACATCGACAAGACCCAGTTCTCCCGTACCGGTATGCGCTTCATGCGCAACAAGTTTGCCATGGATCAAATCGTACTCTCCATCAACACACCCAGTCTGGAGGACCTCAGGCAGTTCTGCATCGACCACAAGCAGGAGGTCATCGACTTCCTGACACGCACCGAGATGAACCGACTCATCAAGGAACTGGAGAAGAAGCACTCGAAGGTCACCTACGACCTGGCTTGGCAGATGTTCGCCTGTCGCTTCTATACCCCCAAGGAACTCACCTCCTACAAGAAGGGAGAACACTTCTTCTGGACAAGCAACAACACTGCCAGCGGTCTGGAGAACATCTGCATGTACAGCTACAACTACGAAGGACCGGAGACGTTCAACAAGGAATATATGGTGGCCAAGCGCGACTCGGTGATGAAGGCTAACCTGCCTGGCGAGAAGCCCGGCATGTACATGAAGACCGATTCGCTCTGCACGATGGTGAAGCCCATCGTCGTGCACAAACGCTATGCCATGGAGATGCGCGGACTCTGGTACATGGAGCACGACTGTATGGGCGGCCCATTCGTCAGCCACTCCCGCATCGACACGGAGACGAACCGCGTCATTGTGGTCGAAGGCTTCGTCTATGCACCCGAGAAGATGAAGCGCGGACTCATCCGTCGGCTCGAAGGTTCGCTCTACACCCTGCAGCTCCCCGAGGAACAGTACTCGCTCATCGAAACAGAGATAGAGGAAGAGCCAGGTAAGGCTGAGAAATGAAAATTTAAAGTTGAAAATTGATATTTAATGGATAAACTCAAAATAGCCGTCAGCTTGATAGGTAATGACAATGCAAGCGAAGACTTCCTTCGGAAATTGCGCGAAGACCCTGCTATGGTGGAGCTCTGCTCCCTCTGTAGCCCAAAGGACGATACCGCAGATGCCCAGGTACTTGTCCCTGCGACAGAACCAATCAAGTGTCCTGCAGATGCGGTCGAGGTTATCATGAGCGACAAAGCAAACATTATGCCGCTCCCTCAGGAACCGACAGCCGAAGACATCATTCGCCTTCGTGATATTCTGGAGCGTGATTTCGACCTCCGTTCACCCCGTATCGCTATCGTCCGAGACAGTTCTATGCAGAACCCGGATCTTGCCAGCCAGGTTACGACAGAGCAGGGAATCAACACCTATGGCCCATACACTATGGCGCAGTTCCTGGGCGGGAACGCTGCCTGCCACTTTGACTGTGTCATCACCACAGATGGCGAAACGACAACCAGACGCATCATGACAGAACTCGCCATAGAGGTACCTGTCCGCGTCTTTGCAGGAAAAGAATCTGTCACCACAGCAGCCTGCCAGCCTGTCTGCATAAACGATATGGAGGATGGGCTGGGCGACGTTTCTGCATGGACGAATCCCATCTATATTGCTATCGACATAGTGCGCAATCGGGCTTCCTACGACGAGGCACGGCAGAATCCGCTGCCCAAACTCTACCACGACAAACGCGAAGACCGGCGAAGGGAATACAGTCAGCAGACGAACGAAAAGCTCTCTGAACCATCACCATCCGGAGAATGACATTGAATTCCGAAGTGACGAATTATGGATTTAGGGTATAATCTTTTTTGAATTATCTTGATGGCTACAAGTTCCGACATGCAAACGCTGATGAACCGCTATGGCATCGTGGGGCGCAACGAATCACTTCGCGAAGCGCTCGCCACAGCCGTTCTGGTTGCGCCCACCGACCTCTCTGTGCTCATACAGGGCGAGAGTGGCGTGGGCAAGGAAGTCATCCCTCGTATCATCCACGACCATAGCAAGCGCAAAGGCAAGACATACATTGCCATAAATTGCGGCTCCATCCCCGAAGGGACTATCGACAGCGAACTCTTCGGACACGAGAAGGGAGCCTTCACCAGTGCTATCGGTGAGCATGAGGGCTACTTCGGTGCCGCCAACGGTGGAACGCTCTTCCTCGACGAGGTGGGCGAACTGCCCATGAGCACGCAGGCCCGACTGCTGCGCGTCCTGGAAACCGGCGAATACCTGAGAGTGGGCAGCAGTACTCCGCGCAAGACGGATGTCCGCATCGTGGCGGCAACAAACGTGGACATCCCCAATGCAATCAAACAGGGTCGCTTCCGCGAAGACCTTTACTACCGTCTCTGCACCATCAATATCAAGATACCGCCCCTGCGTAAGCGTCAGGGCGATGCTGTGCTGCTATTCAAGAAGTTCGCCCTCGACACCGCTGCACGCTACAACATTCCCGAGCCCATCCGCCTCACTTCGGAGGCTGAGGCTGTCGTCAATGCCTATAAATGGCCCGGCAATATCCGCCAGCTGCGCAATATAACGGAGCAGCTCAGCATCCTCTCCGAAAGCCGGAGCATCACACCGGAAGTGCTTGCCAAGTACGGCATCACACCAAACTCTGATGATGACACAGGCATCGCAACCATCGGGGGAGGCAACAATTCCGGCTCTCAACACGACTACGAACAGGAAATCAAAATATTGGCCCATGCCGTCTTTGAGTTGCGCTCCGAAGTGCAGGAACTGAAGGAGAAACTGCATGGAAGCAATTGGCACGATGCACCAGTCGGAACGACGCTGCCCGTGCCTGTAACCTCCCAGAGGAAGCCCCAGCACGCATCGCCTGTTGATCTGGAAATCTCCACCGCAGAGGAAATCGTGGATGACGACACTCTCAATATCGGCGACATGGAGAAACGCAATATCCTGCTGGCCCTCCAGCGCAACCACTACAAACGCAAGCTTGCAGCCGAAGAGCTCGGCATCAGCGAGCGCACACTCTACCGCAAGATAAAAGCATACGGAATAGATGAATAGAATAAACCGCAACATACTGCTCCTGCTCGCTCTGCTCGTATCGGCATGTACCGTCAGCTACCGCTTCAATGGCGCCAGCATCGACTACACAACGACGAAGACGATACAGATAGACAACTTCCCCATCCGCAGCGCATACGTTTGGGCTCCTATGCAGGGCATCTTCCAGAACAGAATCACTGATGTCTATACCAGCCAGACCAAGCTGCGCCAGGTCAAGAAGAATGGCGACCTGCAACTCGCAGGCGAGATTGTCTCCTTCGACCAGTTCAACAAAGGTATCTCCAGCGATGGCTACAGCAATCAGGTGCAGCTCAAGATGACGGTCAACGTCCGCTTCGTCAACAACAAGAAGCACACTGATGACTTCGAGCGGCAGTTCACCGCAACCTCTGAATACGATGCGTCCCAGCAACTCAATGCTGTGCAGGAGGAACTCGTCACGCAGATGGTAAAGGACATCGTGGACCAGATATTCAATGCCACCGTAGCCAACTGGTAAAACCATCATCGCTCCGAAAGAAACCATGCAACGTCCCCTCATAGACTACATTCGCCGTCCAGACACCATAGACAGCGATGCCATCGCTCAGCTGCAATCGCTCACGCAAGAGTATCCCTACTTCCATGTCGCGCGTGTCCTGCTTCTGCAGGCTCTCTACAAGAAGCACGACCCCATCTACGATGAGACGCTGCGGCGCACGGCCATCCTCGTGCCAAGCAGGGAGGCTGTGTTCCGCCTCACCGAAGAACCACACTACACACATGCCGAGGAACGTAAGCGCTACGATGATTCGGCGGATTCCTCCGAATCGCGGACCGTGAGCCTCATTGACAATTTCCTTGAGGCACAGACACAGACACCTGCTGTCCTTGGCGGACATCCCGTTGATGCGGCACAGGACTACATCGGCTACCTCCTGCAGCAGGAAAGGCAAAAGGGGCAGCAGAGAGAGGATGCACTGCCCATGAATGGCGGTGGGGTGGTGGAGGAATTCCTCGAGAATGAGCCTGGCAGAATCATCCTCGACAACAGCAGCGAAAGCACACGCGAAGAGAGTCGGACAGAAGAGGACAAAAAGCTGCAAAATGGCGAAGATAATGAAATATTGACTGAAATAATGGCCGGAATTTACATCAAACAAGGCAAATATGAGAATGCAGTGAAAATTATCCGGCAGCTTTCCTTGAAATATCCAAAAAAAAATCGTTACTTTGCAGACCAAATTCGATTTCTTGAGAAACTAATCATAAATAATAAACACAAATAACACATGTACACATCTATCGTTATCCTGATTGTGCTGGCCTCCATCCTCATGTGCCTCATCGTACTGATTCAGGAATCAAAGGGCGGCGGTCTGGCTGCCGACTACTCCAACAACAACCAGATTCTGGGTGCTCCCAAGACAACAAACTTCATCGAGAAGGCAACTTGGTTCCTCGCCGGCACAATGATTTTCCTCAGTGTCATCAGCGTTGCATGCCTGCCAGGAACAAACCACAGTGACTCAGTCATCATGCAGCAGGCTATAGAGCAGGCAGCCACTAACCCCGGCAATGTACCTGCAATGGAACAGCCCGCGGCAACTGAGGCTCCCGCTGAAGCACCCGCTCAGTAAAAACAGGAAAGGTAAAACCACAAAATCCCCCTTCCCGTCTCCTCCCCTTTGGGTGAGGCTGGGAGGGGGCTTTCAATGTTCAATGGCTCGATGGTTAATAGCTGACAGCGGTTCTACCAAGACCGACTGGATTCTCAGGGCCTCCGATGGGACTCAGACCGAGTTGCACACCGATGGCATTAATCCCGCGCGTGACGCGCGCGATATTATATATAATGTATTATACCACCAACTGCTAACCCAACTACCCGCAACAGATGGCCTGCAAGCAGTCTATTTCTATGGTGCAGGATGTATTGAGCCATTCAGCCAGACAGTACAGAGCGTCATCAGCGAACTGCTGCCAGGATGTGTGGTCGAAGTGGAAAGCGACCTGCTGGGAGCTGCCCGTGCCCTCTGCGGACACGAACCCGGTATAGCCTGTATCTTAGGCACAGGCTCCAACAGCTGCCTCTACAATGGCAAGCACATTGAGAAGCATACGCCGCCGCTTGGCTTCATCCTGGGCGACGAAGGAAGCGGCTCCTTTTTGGGGAAGACACTGCTGAACGGCCTCTTCAAAGGCATCCTGCCTGCAACACTCAAGCAGGCATTCTGCGACAAATACAACATGACTCTGCCCGACATCATCGGGCGCATCTATCGCCAGCCTGCTGCCAACACCTTCCTTGCATCACTTGTTCCCTTCATCGCAGAGCATCGTTCTCACCCAGACATCCACAACATGCTGGTCGATGCTTTCCATCTGTTCATCGTCCGAAACATTGTGGTTTATGGGCACAAGGAACTGCCCATCCATTGCGTAGGAGGCATCGCATATCAGTTCACCGACGAGCTCCGCGAATCTGCTGCCGCTGAAGATATGCAAATAGGCCGAATCTTGCGTAAACCCATAGAATCGATTGTACAATATCATCTAAATTAACACTAATTCACACACTATATCTTCAAAAACACCAAAACATGCTAAAGAACATAGGGGAAATTCTTGCATCATGCATAAAAATTCCCTAACTTTGCAACCGTTATCCTGAAAACAATCTTTTTACCTTAAACAAAAGCTAATACCAATGGAAGAGAGCAGCTGTGAAGCCACTCTCTTTTTTTATTTATTTCCACCACAATGGGGAGAACCTAATTAGTTAACAGCAAAATGGTAAATGGTAAATGTTTAGAGGTTTGTTGCGCTGATTTGCAAAGCGTCCGTGCAGCTGTAGAAGGCGGCGCACATCGTGTCGAGCTTTGTCAGGCACTCAGTTTGGATGGCTTGACACCATCAGCAGGGATGATTGAGTCTGCAGTCGGTATGGGCATACCCGTCCAGGTGCTCATCCGTCCCCGTGAGGGAGACTTTGTTTACAGCAGGGATGAAGTGCTGTGCATGCAGCGCGATATACGACAAGCCAAGCGACTTGGAGCGAATGGTGTAGTGATTGGGGCATTGAAACCCGACGGCAGCATAGACGAGGAGACGGTTCGATGTCTGGTGGATGAAGCTGAAGGCCTGAGCATCACCTTCCATCGTGCTTTTGATGTCTGCACCAATCCGATGGAAGCATTGGAACAGATAATTCCCCTGGGTTGCCACCGCCTGCTCACCTCTGGCCAGGCACCTACAGCCGAGCAAGGCATTCCACTTCTGAGGAAACTTGTAGCGCAATCAGCAGGCAGGCTTATCATCATGCCTGGCGCAGGAGTCAATCCTCAAAACGCCCATCGCATCCTCTCCGAGACAGGTGCCCATGAGATACATGGCTCGCTCCGCAAGGATGGCCACACCAGCCCAGAACTCGTTCGTGCCATCCCTAAGGCAATAGTGAATAGAGAATCGCCCCAACATCCATAACTCAGCGAACAGCTCTCTTAATGTTTGATGCAAAAGGAATCATCCCCGCCGTGAAGTTCCAAAGCAGGGATGTAATGTTGCGATTCCCTCAGGCAGATAACGGCAAAGGGTATTGTCTCTTCAACTGAATAGTTTCCTGATGTCCATTGTCAGGAAATTCTCCGCACTAATCCCTCCATCTCCGACGATAAAGGCCTGCTTTTAATTGTTTGGTATTCAGCCCTTTTATACATGCCTTTACATTTTACTCAGTGGACTGAGTATTTTTACTCAGTGCAAAGATAAAGAGTTTCCATGACACTGCCAAATATAACGAAGACTTTTTCTTGCTTAAGGAACAAAATCATCCCCGCCGTGGAGTTCAGTTCTATAATTCGTATAAATCGTCCAATTGGACTTCTGCCTGAACTTCCCCCCAATATTCATTTCGTGTTAGTCCATCAGTGGTGACCATAATAGAATGAATGGCTTTCTTTGTGCCTGTTACGGCCTGAAATACATTTCGCTTGCGAGTGAGTTCGTTAGCATAATCGGAGGTGATGGTGTATGAGTCTTTCGAGTATTTCATTTCACACACATCAATTATCCCATCGCTACGGTCTATCAGAAGATCTATCTGAACTCCTGATCGGCCGATGCCTTCATCTGGCAAGCAACGCCAGGCGTATTCATTTGTAAGTATTCCGCTGATACCAAGTTTCTTCTTAATCTGGTCAACGTGCCATAGGCAAGTGCGCTCAAATGCCAAGCCGCACCAAGTGTTGTATTTTGGCGTTCCCAACATTGATCTCCAATAGTTTGAACCTTGGCGTGCTCCATTAATGTATTCGTAGTAGAAAAGGGTATAATGGTCTATCAATTGGAAGATGTCCGATTTCGTACGATAGCCCATCATCGTATAACTACGGATAAAGCCACACCACTCCAAGTCTTTTAGGATATCAGAAAATGCTCCGTTGTCTTCAAATCTGACCTATAGCTCATTTTGCAGGATGTAACATGCCTTGAGTGCCGATTACTACTGGTGTTTTGAGCGATTCAAATGTTTCAGCGAAAAATCGACGTCAGAAATCTGTCAATAGCTCATTTTGCAGGA
>Ga0310690_10009711_pt1 | contig 12050 bp, 21 predicted proteins | sample AusTroGonzalo_MG_2_FD_207661 | JGI IMG/M metagenome (GOLD analysis project Ga0310690, IMG submission 207661) | Bovine rumen microbial communities from tropical cattle in Woodstock, Queensland, Australia - Gonzalo_04 (v2) (version 2) | ecosystem: Host-associated > Mammals > Digestive system >...
TATCTTTGCAGCAGAAAAAGCAGGGTCGGCTGCTTTAACAACGAGAGCGGGAAACATCCCAACCACCACCCAAACCAAGTGGCATTCTTTGACAGACTGATACACAAGGAAGATGAGGGAAGAACCAAGGAATAGGCAAGAGTGTTGGTCACGAATGAACCAGTCTTGGCAGGCTTCTAACGCAAAGGCAGGGTTAAATTACTCCCATTCGTTGAGAAACGAGTGAATTGCCGAGGAAACACCATAAAAGCCTTTGCAGAGTCGCAGATGTTGTAAATCCCACCTATTTATATAGGTAGTGTTCAAAGGCACTTAAAATATGATGATGACAACAAGAAACCTATTTATTTATTCACTTAAAATATTAAAGATATGAAAAGGTACATTAACTACAGACCTGCGTTTAGTCGTGAGGTCGAAACGATTGACGAGTGTGAGAGTAAGAAAGAGGCTGCATTGCTTTGTGCCGATTATAATGAGGCATTTGGCGGTGGTTGCTACATTTCAAGTAGATGCACTAAGGATTGGCGGGAAAATCACTAAATTTCTAAAGGATCGCTTATGAGTTATTATGTTAGTTATCATCACGCATTGGGTGATGCTTCGATTAAGTGTTATGCATGGGAAGTCGCAGGGATTCTGCGCAACATGGTTCACATGGCTTTGCAAGGTCATGTGTTTAGTAACGTTACAATCACTAAAATTTAAGGAGGATTTATTATGAAAGCAGATGTTTATCTTTCACGGATTTATTGGAATAGGAGTTTAGCAGATTTCTTCTTTCGTGAGCAATCGTACAAGACTCTTGAAGAGTTCGTTAATGGTTCATCTTTAGAGGCTTCTCATATGTTAGATTTGTTGGATGAACGTACAGAACATTCCGACATTGACGATGTAGAAGAAATGTTCTATGAGAATTCAGTAGAAGAGATTGCAGAAGAATTTGGTATTTCTGAATTATTTGAGGACAATGATGATGAATGATTTGCGTACACAAGTGGAGCGGGGGGAGATTTCTCTTCGCTCTGCTGCTTACAGACTAATGAAGATGGGGAAATGCACGTTTCTTCCGTCTGATAGAGAGGTTATAAAGAAGTTACACATTATTATTTAAAGGATTATGGAAGAGTTATTTGGAAAGGCAATCAAGCCTTGGAAGTACTGGACTATCATGGTAGCTTGGCTGATGGTAGGTTTCGCTATGGTCTTGGTAGGTGTCGTAGGTATGATTCAATGTATTATCGCACAGATTTAGGGCATATCCGTTTAAGGCGGTCACGGCAGGTTCGAAGCCTGCCTGCCTGCAATTATTTATAGTTCACATTAATTATTCATTTAAAACTTTACGACTATGGCTAGAGTTTATGTAGGTACTTACAGAAAGTACAATGAAGGTAGTTTGGCAGGCGGTTGGCTCGATTTGGCCGACTACGCAAAGTATGGGGATTTCCTAAAGGCTTGCAGGGATTTGCACAAGAGCGAGAGAGACCCCGAGTTTATGATCCAAGACACAGAAGGCTTTCCCGATGGCCTCGACTGCATGGAATGGCTTGGCGAGAGCGATTTCAATGACGTGAAACTGGCCATGAAGGAAGAGAGCCAAGAGGAGCAGGGAAAGCCATCTATCAACATCATCGACTATTCGGACAAGGCTTTCGCAGTCGTAGGCGACACAAAGGCCGTGAAAGAGGAGCTGAAGAAGATGGGCGGCAGATTCAATTCAAAGCTATCTTGCGGCTGCGGTTGGATATTCTCCAACAAGATGCGTGAAGAGGTAGAAACGTTTATTTCTTCGGGTGTGGTTACTGGAAAGGTCATTGCAGAGAGAAAGAGGACATCGGGCGAGGGAACGCAGTTCGTTGACTGGCTGAATGAGTTCTTAAGTATTGCTGACGGATTCGACAGAGAGTACTACAAGAAACACGCAGTGGGTGCTATCAAATTGGCAGATGGTTACTATATCATTGAGAAACCAAGTATCGAGAATCGTTTCTGCTTCCATGACGAGGGCGAGAACTATGAGTTCTACAAACATCTGATGGCGGACAAGGAGAACAGACTTGCAGCCTATTTCAAGAGCGAGAACCTTGCGACATTCGATAACAAGATAGAGCGCATAACAAAGGGAGATTACGGAGATAAGCGAGTGTGGCGCAACAAGTGCTACAATAACGGACGTATCGAACTCTGTTTCTATTCCTCTTGGGGCAATCCTGATGGCGGTTATACTCTCTGTACAGACGAGGAAAAGCAACTTATATTAAAGGGCCTCCAGTTCGGTCGGGAGTTGTTTGAGAGAAGACTAGATGCCTATTTAAAGCGTTATGGCACATCTAAGTTGCACACTTGGACTTACTGGGCAGACGCATGATTTATCCGTGAATGGTTCTAGCAGGGGTTCGACTCCCCTGCACGGAGCAATTTTATTGTTTAACTTAACACTTTACGATTATGACACATTTCGACAAGGCCTTGCAGTATGTAAGGGACAATCACAGATGGAGCGATGCAGAAGAACAAGTAGCCTTAGAGCGCATCAATGCTTTTAGGTGCGATATTAGTTCGGCCTATCCTTCAATCGCTGACGAGATTAACGACCTAATGGAGGAGTATGGACAAGACAACGACCTTCCCGAAGGTTGGTGGTATGAGTTAGCCGATACGGATGAGGTGTTTATTAACTTATAATTATAGGAGATTTTATTATGGTACACATCGAGTTATCAGAAAATGAAGCACAGAAAGTTGCGAACTGGTTACAAGAATCTTTCAATCTCTTGGAGGTTGGTGGGAGTTGGAGAATATCAGCAATACGTCTGATGGATAGTATTAACGAACAATTATCAAAGGAGATTTGATTATGAAGAAAGACAGAATGCGTGAGTTACTCACAGAGTTACGCGAAAAGAATTTTGATTTAGACGAGGTTTGCTCATTATTCTGCGACATTGACGACTATCTGTATAATGCAAGATGTTGGCGAGATAGTTGCGGAACTGATGGGGAAGAAGCCGAAAGGTTTTATCTTGATGCTGCAAAGAGAGAGTTGAAATACAAACTTTCTGAAATGGGACTTGATTACACGTTAGACGAATTTATAACTTACGATTGATTATGATCCATTAGGTATGACCATCAAAGAGCAATTTCACGACAGAACTTGGGCGACCTCTTCAAACTACGAAGAAGTCCTGCCCTATTTAGACAATCCCGACTACATGGTTATGAATACCTATCATGCAAACGGATTGTTTGACACATACTACATCGGTTTACGATAACCCTGCATGGTGCCAGCGGAGTGTTCGATTCCTCCGCAGGGTGCAAGTATTTATTGTTTAATTTAAAATTATCTCTTATGGATTACAATCAATTTCAACCGATTGAGGACATGAGCGAGGTTACTCATATCTTCAAGAAAATCTTTGATGGTGGCAAATCCTACGGCACAGACACTACAAAGATGGGGTTCTATAAGGATTCCCCGATGATTGCAAAGGTAGATGGCAATACAATTGAATTTGCCCTGCCTTTCAATGGCCCGATGAAGATGTTGGAAGAGTTCCTTAAAAAGACTCATTACAACAAGACCGACTCTATTATGGTGACTTGTGAAATCAATGATGATAACACAATGCTCACCGCTACATTCTATTCTAAAGAGTACAAACTATTCAAGGATTTATAATTATGGAAATCAGACAAGCAATTTCGATGTATCTGACCGCAAAGGCATACAACGACCCAGTGTTTAAGGCAAAGTTCGAGAATCCTAACAAGAATCTCGATGAGTGTGTAACCTATGTGACCTATAAGGTCTATACCAAGGTCAGGGAACAAGCAGAGAAGGAGAAACAGAGTATGGCGGTAGCCATCCCATCAGATGATGAGGTATTTGCCTACGCAGAGCAATACTACATGGATGAAGATTTGAAAGTCGATGGCGATGCTTTGAGCGATGTGAGAGTCGTTTCCGCTTCCGCTACATCATTCACGGATGAAGAGAAAGCACAGATGCGTCAGGATGCTATCAAGAAGTACCAAGACGATGTGATTGCCGAGCAGAGGAAGAAAGACCAAGAGAGAAAGAACAAGGCACAGAAGTCAAAGGAGAAGAAACCGACTACTCCTGTACTTGTGCCCGATACTAATGAGGATGGCGAAGAGCCTAAGAAAGAGGAAACCAAGAAAGAGGTAGCACAACAACTAAGTCTGTTTTGATTATGAAACCGAGGAATAAGAATGAGAGGGAGGTAGAGCAGTTGCGAGCCTCCCTTAATGACCTTGATTCTCCCAAGAGATTCAGAAAGTCAGATTATGAATGGATTGAGAAGAATCACGAAGTGGGACATACAGAGTATTTCGCCATCTACGAAGTTGTTGGCGGTTGGCAGGTTATCAGAATGTTCATGTATCGTTCATGGACTAAGAGACACGAAGCCTTGCACGAACCTTTGCGCTATTGGTTCAAGGCTGATGGCTCATACGTCATTGAAGCCAAGAAGCGACAGACGATGGGCAATTACTATATCGATGCCTGGATATGGGACTCCGACAAGCAGATTCGCGCGAATGGCGGTAGCCGTGATGTTCGTGACCTCAATTGTAACTACGTCAGAGTACGTTCATTGATTCCAGAGTTGAAACGAGCCAATTTCCATGCAAACAATTGGATGGTTAAGAGTTTGAAGCCGTTTTGGTTGACCCGTCAGTTACTGACCAACAACCGCATTGAAACTCTGTTTAAACTCAATCAGAAGTGGCTCACATGGAAATTCTATCACTACGACACACATCTGCTTACTGATACGATGTGGCAGAGCATCCGTGTGGCTCTTAGGCACGGCTATCATTGGGATAAAGCGGGGGAGATTAATGATTGGTGTGATATGATTCGTGATTTGGAGTACTTAGGACTCGACACAAGGAATCCACACTACATCTGCCCTGCTTTCCTTGGCGAAGCACATCAGCATTGGATTGAGAAAGCCAACAAGAAACGCACCATCGAGCATTTAGAAGCTGAAAAGAAGGAAGTACTGGCCTATGAGCCTACGTTCTATGAGAATCGTGTGCAGTTCTTTGGAATGGTATTCAAGGACAAGAAACTTGAAATACAGATTATCCCGACTGCATGGGGCATCAAGGAAGAGGGAATTGCCATGCACCATTGTGTTGGCGGTTACTACAACAAGCCAAACTCACTTATTCTTTCAGCCAAGATTGATGGTAAGCGCATTGAAACGATTGAGGTAAGCCTATATGACTACCGACTGGTTCAGAGCAGGGGATTGCAGAACAAGTCCACCAAGTACCATCAGCGCATTGTGAAACTGATTGAGAACAATTTGAGTGAGATACAGAGAAGAAACGAGGAACATAAAATGAAGATTGCCGTATGAAAAGACTTATTTATACCATCATCTTTATCATCCTATTCTTGATAGGACTATTCGGATAGGTACTTTCAGGTATTTTCAGGTACAGAACCTAAATTTGTACCTAAAAACCTAAAATCGGTGGCAAATGACCTATTTTGTCGCCGATTTCCCTATTTCGGATTTGATTTTTCGATTTTAAACAATAAAAGAGAATTGATTTCGTTATAACTATAAACAAAACATATTTTTATGGCAGAAGAGAAGAAACAACCAAAACCACGCGGTGGAGCGCGAGAGGGTGCAGGCAGAAAGGCAAAGGGCGGCATCAATGGCACACGTCACATGGGATTCCGATGTTCGGAAGATGTCTATCAGATTCTACAAATGGTTGAGAATAAGACGGAGTTCATTGAGAAAGCCATCCGCGAGAAATGGAGAAGAGTCGGATGGGATATTTCTTAAACTATTATAAAAAGGGGAGGGTCTTGTGTAGGCTCTCCCTTTTTTTGTTTACCTTTGCTGCGATGTTACTGATTTATTCGGTAACTCATAAGCAAAATAAATGAATGCTTCCCTGCTTGTCCGTGAGGATGGGCAGGGAATTTTGTTTATCCTACCTTTTTCTTCTTCTTTGATTTCGTAGTCAATTTCTGATAGTTGACCATTGATTTAACTATCGTTTCATCCATGACCTTTGCGTATGTCTTTTCCGTTTCTCGGATGCTTGCATGGCCTAAGATGTGCTGGACTATATGCATAGGGACTTTACCCTCGTTGAGAAGCATCGTAGCACCAGTATGCCTTGCCCAATGGGATGATATAGGCTTCTTGATTTTCGCATGGCTGGCTGCGGCTTTTAGGAAGAGATTATATTTGACGTTGCTAATAATGGGCAGCTTGTTCTTATACCTCTTCAAGATGGCCAATGCAGGCGGCAACAATACAAACACGAACTCCTTACCAGTCTTCTGTCTGTTGGACTTGTACACATAATCCCCTCCGACCTTTGCACAATCCTTGAAATCAAACTTGGCCAAGTCGGAATAACCCATCATCGTGTAGGTCTGAAACACGAACAAGTCTTTGACCCTTTCAAGGCATTCTGTCGGCATTATCGACCTTTCCAACTGATGAAACTCTGCTGGAGTCAGGAATCGTGTCAGTCCGTTTTCATTTCCTCTCTTGATATCTAACCTGGAATATGGATTACGTTTCAATAATCCGTCCTCTACGGCTTGGATGATAAACGACTTCATCAGTTTGTGGTAGTTCCATCTTGTCTGAACCTTTAGACCTCTCGCCGCTAATACATCATCCATCTTTAGTATCGACCTTTCCGTGACATCTGAGAAGTAGACCAGACCTTTCCACTCTTCAAGGAAATTGAACAGAACCTTATAGTGGTTCTTTGTACCTACGCTGATGTTTCTGTACCTGCGCTCTGCAAGTTCCTTGGCATAATCGATGAAGGTTTCTTGTTGGATCAACTCGTTTTTCAGGATGCTTGGGATGGCATTCAAGTCAAGACTCCCTTCTTCCATCATCTTCGTCACGATTTCCGAGCATTTTTTCTTGATGATTTGAAGCTGGTCATTCAGTTCCTTCCAGTCCTTTCGACCCACTACAGAACCTTCCGACCACTCCTTTGGAAGCAGTTTAACACCAGTACTGATGTACTTTCTTTCTCTCTCCAGAGTGATTCTTAATTCGACCACTCCTACCTTGTCTTTACTCGCACGACATTTTCTGTCGTAAATTAATGTTAATGTTGGCACCATAATTGTAAAACTTTAATAAAATTAATACTTTTCACAAATTTTAATACCCCATCCTTTTCGCTTGAAAAAAATTGGTAACACAATGGTAACACAAAAACATATAAAGATTATCAAATATATATAAAGATATATAATGATTATCAATGTTCCACTGCACCAAATTTTAATCAATCAGCGTAGCGTAACGTGCAAAGAATCAAAGTTTTACTGAATATGTCGTTGGTTTTTAGACAATTAGAGAGGTCGCTTGTTAAACTGACCTCTCCATCTTGTTGTGATTCCGGCGGGTTTTAGACCTAACCGGATTTTTGGAGAGATAAGTCCTTGACTTTCAGTTACTTTGTCTTACACGTTATAAGGGTTAAAAATCAGAGTGGTAACATAAAAGTGACACCACGTTTCAAACTTTCTTTACATTTTTCTTTCTTCATAACTTTTATCCGTTTTAAATATACTTAATGACCTTTGCAGGGTCGTTTATTATTCTCTATCTTTGCACCCGACAAGTGATAGTTGTCAGGTGAATATATAAAATATTGGTCATACCTAAATAAGCGGTCCAACGCGCACCCCGTTCAGTTACTATCACTATCTGGGCGGGGAATTTTTCACCAACTACGAGTAAGAGACGCTATCCTCCACCCCGCAACTCGTAGACTTCCCAAGGGGGCAACGCAATGGGAATGGCAGGAACTGATTCGGGATGCCAGCGAAGCGGAACCAACTCCGAAAAACCCGATAGCCTAACATCGTTGGTCTGATGTGAAGCTGCTGTATCGCACCGAACTGACAACAGTCAGAATGCAGCACAGGTTTCTCCCCTATAAGGAGGAACCATGCACTCCCCCAAACTTCTTCCAGTAGAATATTATTATTTCAATGAACGTATATTATAATTATATAATAGAGGAATTGCAAAAAGCAAAAATACTCCATACTTAACCACTACTTCTAGATCTTCAACCTTCTCGTCTCTGAAATACTTCTCTTCCAGTACTATTCTTATTGCATAATAAACAATCATCAGGAGATAGGCCACTAATGGTGCGTAGTGTATGATTTTTGCCCGTTTCCACTCCGTTATGACCGCTACGATAACATAAGAGCCTATCGCCACTCCAAAAGCCTGCGTCAGACCAAAGCACCACATCATAAGTGTTGGAACACCAATACATATTATGAGTGCCAGGTACTCTGCATATTTGCTAGCGAGAAGCTTCTTAATCATCCTACAATATTCTTTTTGGTAGGTCTCGGCAAAATTGCCTGCACCTTACAATATCCTTAAAACATTTTTATACTCCCCATAACCCGATATACTTTGTAAAGCATTTCTTTTTGGATAGTCTGCTCGGAATACTCCTTATTATCTGGGATGAGAGTAATTGTATCTCCATTATCCTTAATCCGCTTGATGGTACGCAGGTCGTTAGTTGTCACGATAGCATAAATCTCATTATTGATTAGGCAAGATTTTGGATCTCTCACCTCCTTTAATGCAATTACGTCCCCGTTTGATATTGTCGGAGCCATAGAATCACCCCTTGCGTTACACCAGCAATCACAAGAATTATAAGGCTCAAAGTCTATCATGTAGTCCGGGTTGACCGTTTGGCAGTTTTCCATTAAATCAAAACCCATTTTGAAGTCTACGTTATAATATGGTACGCCTACGCGCACGTCATACGAACGTCTTGCAGGAAGCGTTTCGAGAACTTCTTCTGGAAGTCTGTACTTCTGACCCTCACCATCAACCAGCCAACTCTTTCTTACTTTATAGGTATCGCAGATTTTATGAACATCAGCCACAGACCAAACCTTTTCTCCCTTCATCTTCAATTGGAACAGAGACACCTCGATATCTGCTTGAAGAGCAAACGTCCTTGGGATATGGCTTGTCTCACGCATCAGTTCAATTATCCTTGCAGTCATATTCTTCTGCTCCTCTATAACATCCTTATCAACGTTACCCTCTAAGACCTGCGGCAAGTTCTCAGACTTGAACTCTGGGGCTGCTACGGTTGTCATTGGGCCTTCTTCGTAAAGAAGCCAGTTCAATGATATCTGTTTAAATATTCCAGCGAAACGGGTAAGGAATTTATCCGTCAGGTAAGACTCATCTCCTTTCAACGCAAGAGATATGTTAGAACGTGCAGAGTTCATTGCTTTGGCCACATCGGTCTGCGTCTTTATGATTCCCTCATATCTAAGGAATTCATAGGCCTTGTTAAATCGTTCCACCTTATCCATATGTTATATTTATATTATAAATTTTTGTATACAAACATTAAGATAACCTAAATTGTTACATTAATGTAAACAATTTCTTGGTTATTACAAACATTTGTTGTACTTTTGTGCCTAGTTAGTCAGTCAAATGACAAATACAAGGCTTCGGCTGGCAAGGGTTTTATCCCTCACCGAATATCAATCACACCGCAAATATAGGGATTTTTCCCGAACCAACCAAGCCTTTTAGAGAATTTTATGTATCAGTTAGTAAAAATTAAGAGGTTATGAATGTATCGACAGATGAAATCAAAGCTATCAAACCGGGTTGTACAGAGGCATTTAACTGCGACAAAGAGAAGATGAAGTCTTTGGCCACTGTCTTGTCAACTCTCAACACTTTTGGTAGTAGACCAGATGATATTGTGTTTTACGAACACAAGAAATTCCCTGCCAAGAACATTGTGATTGTCCGTGCCATGCGCGAGGGTGACGAGCCAATACTAAACAAATAATATAAATAAGGTATGAGCAATATTCAGATTTTCAATCATCCTCAGTTTGGGGACATTCGCACAACTGGAACGCCAGACAATCCGGAGTTCTGTGCGATGGATTTGTGCAGGGCACTTGGATATAAAAACGGGCGCGATGCAGTGGCTACACACGTTGACGAGTGGGATGTAGCGAAACGCGACACCCCTACCATAAACCAATGGGGTGCTGAGGTTATACAACAAATAACCTACGTCAACGAATCGGGTATGTATGCACTTGTTCTTGGTTCTAAATTGGAATCAGCTAGGAAATTTAAACGTTGGATCACATCAGAAGTTCTTCCATCTATCCGTAAGACTGGAACTTATTCAGTTGAGCAACTTACTCGCAAACAGCTTGCCTTGATGGTTGTGCAGGCTGAGGAAGAGAAAGAGCGTCTTGCCTTGGAGAATAAACAACAGGCAGACCAGCTTGAAGAGCAGCGCCCAAAGGTTGCCTTTGCAGATGCAGTTCTTTCCTCTCCTGATTCAATACTTGTAGGCGAACTTGCAAAGATTCTTTGTCAGCGTGGCTATCAAACTGGCGAGATACGTCTGTATGAACAACTCAGACGTGATGGTTATCTCTGTTCGTCAGGTTCTGATTACAATATGCCCATGCAGCGTTACCTTGAAATGGGTCTCTTTGAAGTCACAAGGGGTACGCGCTCTGGTAATGGTGGCGTGATGCATACTACTCGTACTACAAAGGTGACGCCGAAAGGATGCCAGTACTTCATCAATAAGTTTATTCACAACTAAACAATTATAAGGTATGAGCAAGCAGGATAAACAAGATTGGATAATAACCACTATCGCAGTAATAGCTGGCATAGTGACAGTCATTTGCAACTTCTATCTGCATGGAGGGCGTATAGCATGATGACCGATGGCGATGGTGATGTGTGGCTCACCCCCAAGGAAGCGGCAATAGAGTTGGGTCTTTCAGTTGGTAGGATATACCAGCTAAAGAACTTCCTGACACACCGCAAGGGAAATACTTGTAAGAGCAGGGTATTTTTCCTGAAAAGGACTCTCGTTGATGATTATTTAAGCATATAGATAGATTCATATTTTAGCGTATATTTTTAGGTTTTTCAAGTTTTTAGTTATTCAAAAGACATTACCCAAGCGTGGGACGTAAAGCAAATGAATGAATATGTTTGTTCCTGCCAGCCGTGATGGTTCGCAGGTTTCAAGAAGGGAATAGGAGCAGAATTGTAAATCCATATAGACTATACGGTATGTTTTGTTTTAGATTATTTTATTAATATTATGTCAATTACTCCTATATTCTGCTGGCCTTGCCCGTGAGGGTTTAAAAGAGAGTTCGATCCTCTCGTTCCCACAAGTTAATACTCGAAAATTGGTATTTACCAGGCAGCGGTAAGCCTTTAAACCGTAGTTGACCCCCGCTAGTTTGTCTTTAGCGGATATATAGAAGTTCCACTCGAATGGATAATAGGTAGGGTTAGGCACCTATTCTCAGGTCAGCGCTTGTTCTTTGACATTGTTGAAACAAAAAGCGAGATAATGGAGGTGAGGTATGCCCTCTAGAGCAGACGTATAAGCCATATTAATTTATAATTAGAATATAAATGTTATCCTTTAGTATTAAATTCTTCATATATGAATGCCCGATGAGTCTGGTAACGCAGACCGCCTCCGCTGTAATGCAGCCCCTTATATATATAATAATGTATAAGGTGTGTGTTTCCCAAGCCACTAATGCAGAGGGCAGCAATCTCAGAATAAACAAATCCAATTATGATTATACTCCCAACAAGAAAGCGTCTTGAGAAAAGGCGCGACAAGCTTTACGCACACTTGGAATCTATCATTAATAGTGCATCCATCCATCAGGTGGAGAATATACTAAGACAGATTCATGTTATCAATCTACGTTTGCGTACATACTTCAAGCGTGAACGAGAACCAGAAGAATACTTTATTGAAGACGACAATGACTTTAACACGCAAGACACCACTCAAATCGAAAACTGCCCTACAACGGAAGAGCTCACTCAAATCGAAGCCAAAATCCAAGCAGGAGAAATCTAAGTTCGAGATATCAGAAATCAAGACACCTACAAGGAAAGCCAGCCGCCCTACCCTGATGCGCAAGG
>Ga0310690_10009712_pt1 | contig 12048 bp, 10 predicted proteins | sample AusTroGonzalo_MG_2_FD_207661 | JGI IMG/M metagenome (GOLD analysis project Ga0310690, IMG submission 207661) | Bovine rumen microbial communities from tropical cattle in Woodstock, Queensland, Australia - Gonzalo_04 (v2) (version 2) | ecosystem: Host-associated > Mammals > Digestive system >...
TGCTGAAGTATGTGAACTGGGGTCCGATGGCACCGAAGATGGTGATCTTGCTTCCCAGCTCGTTCTTGTAGACGATACCCATGGTGAGGTCTCCGTAAAGCGGTGACTTGGACTCGTCGTCGCTCAACTTCTTTCCGTCGCGGACATATGATGTCTTGAGGTTGATCAGCGTACCGAAATCGAAATAGAAACCGATGTTGGACTCACCCATGAAGATGAAGTCGGAAACGGCGATGTTGAGCTGAGCAGCCTTGTCGACCTCGGTAACCTTTCCGCCGAAGAGCTGGACGTCATATTTTTCCTTGACATATGATCCGCCGACTGCAAGTCCGGTGTAATCCTTGATGCTCGAATTGCTGTAGATAGCAAAGACCGATGCGCTGCAGACAAGCATCATGACCAATGCTGCGATAACGATTTTCTTCATAACTTATCTCCTTTCCCGCAGCTTTGCCGTCTGCAGGACACATATCTAGACATGATAACTATATCATCCCGACAGCGTGTATAACAATAGCCGTGCTACGATTTCGTTGCCGTTGGTTCACGTAGATCAGGAAAACAGATATGCCTTCAGCTCCTCAGCGCACGCCGCGGCATCGTTGTAGCCCATCCAGTACAGGTCCCCGAGCTTCTCGACATCGCGCTCCACCCTGCCCACGGTCACCACCTGCGACGGCTGGACTATGAAGATGCGCCCTTCTGTTGCCAGACGGTCAAGCTCGGCATACTCGTTGTTGTAGCGGATGTCGGAATGGTCGAGCACGGCGGCGAACTCCTGGTGCCTGCGGTAGACACGCCTTGCAGTGTTCTTCTCTCTGGGATCATCGTTGCGGTACGTGGCATCGTGGGTCTTGATGACCACTATCTTCCGGTAGCCCTGGTCGAGCGCCCATTGATAAGGGACATTGCAGCTGCAGCCGCCGTCCAGATAACGGCGGCCGTCCATCTCCACCATGGGCGCGATGTACGGCATGGTGGCCGTGGCCTTGAGGGCCGTGAACATGTCGGAGCACTTCCCGCGCTCGAAATAGACGGTCTTTCCGGTGCCGCAGTCGGTGGCCACGGCAACAAGACGCCTGCGGGGATCGTTGAAGCGCTCCATGTCCAGAGGCTCTATCCGGTCATAGTCGTGGATGAGGAAATCGAGGTTTATGGGGCTGTGGGCCCTGCGGATGGCACCTACGCCGATGTAGTTTGTGTCGTGGCGGTATCCGATGTTCACCCTGGCAGAGCGGCCTATCTGGCCGGTGACGTATGCAACGGCGGAAAGAGCTCCGGCGCTGACGCCGATGACATCGCTTATGTTGATGTCGTTGAGCATCCAGTAGTCCAGCACGCCCTGCGTGTAAAGACCGCGGAAGGCACCTCCCTCAAGAACCAGGCAGCCGGGAATCAGGTTGTCGGAAGCCCTGCCCGACGGGATGCGGTCCATGCCGGAGTAAGTCTTTTCCGGGACTATCTTTTCCTTTACTTCATGAACGGTTTCGGATACTGTCTCACGGACATCATGCATGGTTTCGCTTACACTCTCCCTGACGTTCCGGACCTTCCTTGTGACGGACTTCCTGACCTCGCTTACGGACTTGGAAATATCAAGCTTCATGACCGCCTCCGCGCCCTATGATACTTTTTATCGGAGCATAGTCAATACTCGTTGCAAACGGCAGTTGCCTGCCCTATGATTACAATCAGGGGGAAAACGGACATGCAGCTGCTTGAACACGAGAAAAAACACCTTGAGATGCTCAGACCGGCTCTTGCCGAGTGCACCGTACTGCTCAGGACAGACGGAGAGTTTCCGCTGGACGGACCGTGCAGGATCGCGGCCATAGGAAACGGAGTCAGGAGGACCGTCAAGGGCGGAAAAGGCTCAGGAGAAGTCAACTCGCGTTATTTCATAAATGTGGAGAAAGGCCTTGAGGAGGCCGGATTCACCGTCACCACGAAAAAGTGGATGGACTCCTACGATGAAATCTACACCGAGGCAAGACGGCGCTTCATCGCTCAGGTCAAGGCAGAGGCACGCGCACACCACATGATGACCGTGGCATATGCCATGGGAAGGACCATGCCGGAACCCGAATACGGACTTCCGCAGGATCTGGGAGCCGATGCCTGCATATTCGTCCTGGCAAGGGACTCCGGTGAAGGCAGCGACAGGCAGCCGGTCAAGGGCGATGTCCTTCTCACTGACTCCGAAAAGCGTGACATCCTCAAGCTCAACAAGGCCTACAGGAAGTTCATGCTGGTTCTGAACACGGGAGCCCCCGTGGATCTTTCGGGCCTTGACGAGGTCAGGAACATCCTGATCCTCTCCCAGCTGGGAGTCGAGACCGGCGCCGCACTTGCGGACATACTGCTGGGAAGGCAGAACCCCTCCGGAAAGCTGGCCACCACATGGACTGCGTGGGACGACTACCCGCAGATCGGAAGTTTCGGACATCATGACGACACGGACTACAAGGAAGGAATCTACGTCGGATACAGATATTTCAACTCTGTGGGCAAGCAGGTGATGTTCCCGTTCGGATTCGGACTGTCGTACACCACGTTCAGGACCGAGCCGCAGCCGGTGGAGCTTGACGGCACCAAGGTGACCGTGAGCGCTGAAGTGACCAACACAGGCAGCCATTCGGGAAAGGAAGTCGTCCAGATATACGTCAGCTGCCCGCAGGGCAGGCTGGACAAGCCATACCAGGATCTTGCAGGTTTTGCAAAGACCCGCACCCTCAAGCCCGGCGAGAGCTGCAGCGTGACGGTAAAGTTCGATATGAAGGACCTTGCGTCCTTCAGCGAGGCCGAGTGCGCACATGTTCTTGAAAAGGGCCGCTACATAGTCAGATGCGGAAACTCCAGCGCTACAACCATGCCCGTGGCGGTTATAGAGCTTGATGAAGATGCAGTGGTGCTCAAGGTCAGGCATGCATTCGGAAACCCGTCTTTTGCAGACTGGAAACCGGAGACACTCCCCTCTGGGGAAATACCCGATTTCGTGCCGGTACTTAAGATGGAAGCCTCGGCAATCAAGCCGAAATCGGTGGAATATGACCGCACATATCCGATAGACGATGCCGTGAAGCAGATGACGGACGAGCAGCTTGCTACCGCAGTACTTGGAAGCTTCAAGGACAAGGCCGGAATACTGGGCATCATAGGAGACGCAAGTTCGCTGGTTCCCGGCGCCGCCGGAGAGGTGGGAACACGCGTCAAGGACTGCGGATTCAGGCCCATGGTACTTGCCGACGGCCCTGCCGGAATCAGGATCGCACCCGAAGTCTACAGGGACGGCAGAGGCGTACATGGGACAGGAACGGGCCACTCGGAGAGCTTCATGGAGTTTGTTCCCGGAATAGCAAAGTGGTTCATGAAGACATTCGGAGGCGGCAGGAAGGCACCCAGAGGTGCAGCCGTAATCACCCACTACTGTACTGCAATCCCCATCGGAACGGCACTTGCACAGAGCTGGAACCTCGATTTCGTGAAGATGTGCGGAGACATAGTGGGCTCCGAGATGGAGATGTTCGGTGTCCATCTGTGGCTTGCCCCTGCCCTGAACATCCACAGGTCCATCCTCTGCGGCCGCAACTTCGAGTACTACTCGGAAGACCCGCTTGTCAGCGGAAAGATGGCAGCTGCAATCACCAAGGGCGTGCAGAAGCATCCGGGATGCGGCACAACAATCAAGCATTTTGCCGCAAACAACCAGGAGACCAACAGATACGGAAGCAGCAGCAACGCCTCGGAGCGTACACTGAGGGAAATCTACCTCAGGGGATTCGGAATCTGCGTGCGTGAGGCCCAGCCCAAGGCAGTGATGACGTCCTACAACCTCATCAACGGAGTCCACACGGCGGAAAGGCGGGATCTGACGGAAGACATCCTGCGCTGCGAGTTCGGATTCAAGGGCATTGTCATGACCGACTGGGTTGTTGCCGACGGCGCCTTCAACAGTGCCGAGGATTTCTATCCCAAGGTAAAGCCCCAGCTGACGGCGGCCGCCGGAAGCGACCTGTTCATGCCCGGCTGCAGGACAGACCTGGAGAACATGCTCAAGGGCCTGAAGGACCGTGCAGTCACAAGGGAACAGCTTCAGATAAACGCAACAAGAGTCTACAGGATGGGAATCGAACTGACGGAGAAATCAGAGAAGTAGGCCGGAAAATCAGGCTTTCTTCTTTCCGCCTCTTGTCATGAACTTCCTTGCAAATGCAATCACCAGCTTGAAATGCAGGGGCCTCAGGTCCCTGTCTGCTTCCTTGAGCTTCTGCCTTATGGGCAGGCCCTGGGGGCAGTGGTTCTCGCATTTCCCGCACTCTATGCACTGACTTGCAAAGGAAGGCTTCTTGGTCAGGGCCACGGCCTGGAAATACTGATGCCGTCCTGACTTGACGTTCTCAGTGTACATGGTGTTCCAGCACCGGAAGATGCCCGGGATGTCCACTCCCCTGGGACACGGCATGCAGTAGCGGCAGCCGGTGCAGCCCACTTTCTCGTGTGCGCTGATCTCTGTCTTTATTTTCTCTATGACGGCAGAATCTTCATCCGTGAAATGGCCTGCAGGTGAATCGGAAGCCGTCCTGATGTTCTCCTCCACCATCTCGACGGAGTTCATGCCCGAAAGGACCACCGTGACTTCCTTCTGGTTGTACAGCCACCTGAGACCCCATTCTGCAGCCGACCATCCGTGGCCGTTGTCGGAGATGGCCTTCCTGGCTCCCTCGGGCAGCATGTTCACCAGCTTTCCGCCCCTGAGCGGCTCCATGATGATCACGGGAATCCCCTTCTCCGCCGCAGCCTTGAGCCCCACCACGCCGGCCTGCGAGTTCTCGTCCAGGTAGTTGTACTGGATCTGGCAGAAATCCCAGTCGTAGTCGTTCAGGATCTTGAGGAAGTTGTCGCAGTTGCCGTGGAAGGAGAAACCGATGTTGCGGACCTGGCCGTTTTCCTTCTTATTCTTTATCCAGTCAAGGATTCCGATCTTCTTCAGCCTCTCCCACTGGGCGATGTCGGTGAGCATGTGCATCAGATAGAAATCGATGTAGTCCGTGCGCAGGCGTAACAGTTCCTCATTGAAGTACTTGTCTATGGACGCGCTTGTGGACAGCAGATACTGCGGGAGTTTGGTGGCTATGTATACCTTCTCCCTGATATGGTTGCGCTCAAGGATCTCTCCCACGGCAGCCTCGCTTCCGGGATAGATGTAGGCGGTGTCGTAGTAGTTCACTCCGCCTTCATAGGCCGTCATTATCTCCTTCTCGGCCTTGTCGATGTCTATGGATCCGCCCTTGCGGGTGAACCTCATGCATCCGAATCCGAGAACCGAAAGATCAAGACCGTATCTGCTTTTCCTGTACTGCATTGCCCCAACCACTCCATTGATCAATGATGGAACAGCCTTGCGTGCGTGAACACCAGTGTCATTCCGTGTTCATCCGCAGCCCTGATGATGTCCTCATCCCTGGCCGAACCGCCCGGCTCCGCCACATAGCTGACGCCCGACTTTGCCGCACGGTCGATGTTGTCCCTGAACGGGAAGAAACCGTCCGATGACAGGCTGATGCCCTTTATGCCGGAAATGTAGGCCTTCTTCTCCTCTTTGGTAAAGATTTCAGGCTTCTCGGAGAAGTACTGTTTCCAGTCTCCGATCACGTCGATTTCCGGGTCATCGGCCAGATATTGCTCGATTATGTTGTCTTTTTCGTTTCTAGTTTTCCCTTTTAGGAATGATAGACCCAGCACCTTGGGAGACTGCCTGAGGCTCCACAGATCAGCCTTGGAGCCGGCAAGACGGGTACATGCCAGACGGCTCTGCTGCCCGGCACCAACCCCTATTGTCTGCCCGCGGTAGGCATAGCAGACAGAATTGGACTGGGTATACTTGAGGGCAATCAGGGCAACGGTCATGTCCAGTCTGGCCGAAGCCGGGATGGCCTTGCTTTCAGACCTGATATCGGAGAAAGTCCCGTCGGAGGGCGCCCAGCCGTTATGATCCTGAACCATATCAAGTCCGAAAATCGTCTTCCTCTCCACGGAAGCAGGAACATAGGACTCATCCATCTGCAGTACCAGATAGCCGCCGCCCTTCTTGGCCTTGAGGATCTCAAGGGCCGCAGGCTCATAGCCCGGAGCAATCACGCCGTCGCTGACTTCCTTGGAGATGATTGACGCCGTACATTCGTCGCAGACATCGGAAAGGGAGATGAAGTCTCCGAAAGATGCCATGCGGTCGGCGCCGCGTGCCCTGATGTAGGCAGTTGAAAGCGGAGTGAGCATTCTGGACGCCGGAACGAAATACATACGTCTTTCTGTATCGTCCAGCGGTAACGCTACCGCAGCCCCTGCCGGCGACACATGCTTGAACGATGCCGCCGCACTCATGCCCGTTGCGGCCTTGAGCTCGGAAACAAGCTGCCATCCGTTGAGCGCATCCATCAGGTTTATGTAGCCCGGCTTTCCGTTGAGCACAGTCAGCGGCATGTCGCCGGAAGACTCGATGTATGCCTTCTTCTGATTCGGATTGCAGCCGTACTTGAGATCCATCCTCATTCTGCCTCCCTTGCATTGATGACTACCGTGTCATCCCCTTCCCTTACGTAAAGCGATATGCGGTTTTCTTTGTCCAGACTGTTCCACAGGATATCGGCGTAGCCGTCCTCGGCCTCAAGGACCCTCGGCTCTCCACGGAAAGACGGAAGCGGATTGCCGTCTCCTTCATATGTGTGGATCATGTACAGGACGCCCGGCTTGCGCGGAAGACGCCAGAAGCTCCTGTCGCAGCTTCCGTCCGGAAGACGCCTCAGGATGCCGAACTCAAAGGCATCGAGCTCTATCACAAGTGAAATCCTGGGTGTGAAATGGGGATCGTCGGGTTCGTATGTGCGGCTCTTCAGGCACTGTGCCGGCGACTTGCTTTCGAAAAGACCGCGCTGGATGTCCAGGCTGTGGTTGCCGTTGGCAACTATCTTGCGGGCACCTGCTGCCAGGATGGCCGGGTAGATCAGAAGCGTCGGATCCTTGATGGAGGTGGCGTCGAACGGCACGGTGTAGAGCTCGTCCCCATGGGTCCTGAAGACCCTGTTGCGGCTGCCGGCACTGCGGCCCATGATGGCGTAGGCGTACACCAGTCTGCCGCCCGGAGTAATCCCCGCGGCGATGATCCTGCCGGGGTATCTGTTTCCGCATAAATACTCAGAAGTAGTCATGGGAACATGTTAGCATAATTGAAAATAAATTCAAAGAATAGTACAGTTGACGTGCTATGTCTGACTCGAACAACAACAAATATGACGTGATAATAATCGGTGCCGGCCCGGGCGGAATCTTCTCCGCCTACGAGCTCATGAAAGGCAAGCCCTCGCTCAGGGTTGCCGTGATCGAGATGGGCAACTCACTGGACAAGCGCAGATGCCCGATTGACGGAAAGAAGGTCAAGACCTGCATAGGCTGCAGGCCCTGCTCCATCATGTCCGGATTCGGCGGCGCCGGAGCATTCTCCGACGGAAAATACAACATCACCAATGACTTCGGCGGCACGCTGTGCGAGCACATCGGAAAGTGGCAGGCCACCGAGCTCATGCAGTATGTGGACCAGATCAACATGACCCACGGCGGCGAAGGTACAAAGCTCTACACCACCGCAGGTTCGGAGATATCACGCCTGTGCATGCAGAACAAGCTCAAGCTCCTCAACGCATCCGTCAGACACCTTGGAACAGACATAAACTACATCGTGCTGCAGAACCTCTACGAGGAGATGAAGGACCACATAGACTTCCACTTCATGGAGCCGGTCAGCAGCATTGAAGTCGTTGACGGCACATACCGCGTCATCACGGACAAGGCCACCTACGAATGCCCCAGGTGCATAGTCTCGGTAGGCCGCAGCGGAAGCAAATGGGTGGAGGAAATCTGCCGCAAGCTGAAGATAGAGACGCTCTCCAACCGCGTTGACATCGGCGTGCGCGTGGAGCTTCCCGCCTCCGTATTTGCACCGCTTACGGACAAGCTCTACGAGAGCAAGATCGTCTACCGCACGGAGAAGTTCGAAGACAACGTCCGTACGTTCTGCATGAACCCCTATGGTATTGTGGTAAATGAAAATACAAACGGTATCGTCACAGTAAACGGACATAGTTTCGAGGATCCTTCCCAGCGCACGGAGAACACGAACTTCGCACTTCTTGTATCCAAGCATTTCACCGAGCCCTTCAAGGATTCAAACGGCTACGGCGAAGGCATTGCAAGGCTTTCCAACATGCTGGGAGGCGGCGTCATAGTCCAGCGTTTCGGAGACCTGATCCGCGGAAGGCGCAGCAACCACAAGAGAATTGAGGAAAGCTTCGTGCGCCCCACGCTGCAGGCAGAGCCCGGCGACCTCTCGCTGGTACTGCCCAAGCGTATCCTGGACGGCATAATCGAGATGATCTATGCCCTTGACCGCATTGCTCCCGGCACAGCCAACGACGATACGTTGCTTTACGGCGTTGAGGTCAAGTTCTACAACATGGAAGTCAAGGTGGACGATCATCTGGAGACCAGATACAAGGGCCTGTACATGATCGGCGACGGAAGCGGCGTCACGCACTCGCTCTCACACGCATCGGCCAGCGGCGTGTTCGTTGCAAGAGAGATACTCGAAGAGAATTAATTGTTCCAGAAACCTCTGTGGACTTCCTCAACGGCATGCCCTATCTCGGGGAAAGGCCCCAGGACCTCTATCTTCTTCTGTCCCGCGGCAAGAATGGTGCGGCATGAGATGTTGAACGTGGGGTTCTTGTCGTCCGCACCCGTCATCTGGAGAAGCTTCTCCTCAGTCACTCCGTAGACTATGCGTCCGATGTTTGCCCAGTAGATGGCACCGGTGCACATGCAGCATGGCTCGAACGTAGTATAGAGGGTGCACTTCCACAGGAACTCCCTGCTGAAGGCCTGGCTGGCGCGGCTTGCAAGCATGCGTTCTGCATGGGCGGTGGCGTCATGCAGGTCCTTCTCCGCATTGCCCTGCTCCATGACTATGTTTCCGTTTTCATCCACAAGCACGGCTCCGAACGGAGTGTTGCCGTTTTCCCTGGCCCTGCGTGCAACCTCGTTGGCCGCAAGAAGATATTTCAGATGGTCCATTTGAGCCTCCGGATAATACAATGCCACAATGCAGGGCCGAATTCAACCCGGATTATAGATATATATACTGTATAAAGAGTTTGACAGCTCGGAAATGCGGTGCATATAATGAAACCGTGCCGTGAACAAAGTTCATGAACATTTGTTCATAAACGGACAGGACACATTAAGGAGACCCGCATGACAGGACTTGAAAGAAGAACGGCGAGACTGTTCGCCAACAAAGGAAAACTATTCGTCGCAGCATTCGACCACCCGCAGATCTACGGACTCATGGACGGGCTCCGGAACACACCGGAACTGGTGAAGTCACTCAAGGATACCGCTCTTGACGGATTCATCCTGAATCCCGGCATGGCAGGCCATGTCTGCAGCAAGGCAATGGATGACAAGCTTCTGGTCCTCAGGGCTTCTGTCGGCGGTACCATGATCGGAGACAATTACACATCATATGACAATGACCTTCACCAGAGCATAGCAAACGCAGATCTGGCCGCAAAGCTCGGAGCCGATGCCGCGCTGTTCATGTTCGTGCTCAACGGCAAGCGCGACAAGGAATGTCAGCTTGAACTGGCCCGCGTGTGCGAGGACTACCACAGGCTGGGAATCCCCGTGATCGCCGAGGTCCTCAACGCCGACTACACCATGAACAACGACACCACATTCATAGCTTCCGGCGCAAGGATTGCCGCAGAGATCGGTGCCGATGTAATCAAGGCATTCTACTGCAAGGATTTCGACAAGGTCACGTCCAACTGTCCCGTACCGGTGATCCTGGCCGGCGGACCCAAGGACGGTGACATCACCGATGTCGTGAAGGAGGTGGTGGCCAAGGGAGTCAAGGGACTCGCCTTCGGACGCAACCTTTTCCAGGCAGAAGACATAAGGGCCCTGATAAAGGACCTGGACAAAGCTCTCAGGGGTTAGGCAGTGCTTGAAGACGTCAATGTCCTCTACAAGATAGCTTCACTGTATTACGAAAGCGGAAACACCCAGGACGAGATTGCCAGGAAGGTGGCAATGTCGCGCCCGATGGTCTCGAGGGCTCTGGAAAAGGCCCGAAGCCTGGGGATCGTCACCATAACCGTCCAGCCGCCGCGCAGGTTCAGGGACCTTGCCATGGACATCGCATCCATGCTCGGAATCAGGGAGCTCATCATCGCCCCCTCCTCCAGTACCACGGGAATCGACAGAAGAGACCGTCTGAACGATGTCTCCGAGACTGCTTCCCGCTATCTCCAGAGGGAAATCAAGGCGGGCATGAGCGTGGGAATCGGCTGGGGATCCACCATCTACGAGACAGTGCTGAGGATTAAGCAGTGCCCCGAGCGCAAGCGCTTCACGCCCAAGATCGTGCCGCTGATGGGAAGCATCGGAAGCACGTTGGCAGAGTACCAGGAAAGCGTCATAGTCAACCATGCCGCCACCAAGCTCGCATCCAGGGCATATTACTACAACGTCCCGATGCTCACGCTGCGCAACGAAGAGGAGCTGGAGCAGATCAGGCGTGCCTACAGCGAAATCCACGACATCTGGAAGAACCTGGACATGGCCGTGTTCGGACTGGGATCGTTCACCAACATCAAGAGCTATCCGCTGAACAGCTTCACGGAAGGTGAATACAAATACCTTACGGACAATGGCGTGAAGGGCGACATACTGGCAAGATTCTTCAACGACAATGGCTATATGGAACCCTACGGAAGCAGATTCAGATATGCAGGAATAACGCAGAAGGCTCTTCAGCATACTGCAAACAAGGTCTGCATCTGCGCCGGAAAGGAAAAGATCCCGGCCATAATCGCAGCAGCCAGATGCAAACTATTCGACACACTGATAACGGATTACAAGACAGTCAACGAGATGAGCGAGGAGCTCTCCAAGGAGGACAGGATATGAAATGCCTGATGTTTGAGGAAATCGGGAAGCTCAGACCGAGCACAACGGCCGACCCCACCCTGCCGGTATGGATCAGGGTCGAGGCCACGGGAATCTGCGGAACGGACCTGAAGTCCGTCTACGTCGGACACAGGTATTTCCAGCCGCCCACCGTCCTGGGCCATGAGTTCTACGGCCAGATAGAAAAGGCACCGGAGGGCTTCCCCCTCAAGAAGGGCACATGGGTGGTTGCCGCCCCCTACTACGAGTGCGGCAAGTGTCCCACCTGCAAGGCCGGAAAAGGAGACCTCTGCCAGGACAAGAACTATGTAGAGGCCGGAACCTTTGCGGAGTTTGTCGGAGTTCCCGACAACTACATGGACGGCCTGTTCGTGCTTCCGGAAAAGAAGAACACCGCAGACTATGACGTCTATGCCCTCACCGAGCCGCTTGCATGCGTGATCAACGGGACATCCAGGCTCGAGACCATCAAGGGCTACAGCAAGGTTCTGATCGTCGGAGGCGGTCCCATGGGTGCCCTCTTTGCCCTCTACTACAAGAGCAAGGGCATGGACTGCGCCATAGTCGAGCCCAACGCAGAGCGTGCGGCAAGACTGCGCAGCTGGGGAATCTCCACTGTGCTTCAGGAAGAGGTAAAGAAAGGCGAATACGACAACATAGTCATAGCCGTGAACATCTCCAAGCTGATTCCCGCCTACCTGCCTCTGGTGCGCCAGGGCGGAACGCTGCTGGTCTTCAGCGGCCTTCCCAAGGGAGAGATGCTTGATGTGGATGCCGGCATAATCCATTACAGCGAGGTATCCGTCAAGGGCTGCAGCGGCTTTGCTCTTGCACACTTCCGAGAGGCCTTCGAGACCATCAAGGCAAACGAGGCCAGCTTCAGACAGCTGATCACCCACAAGTTCAGCTTCGAGCACGGCCAGGAAGCATTCGACATGCTCAGGGCCGGCAAGGCATTCAAGATCCTTCTGGGGAGCAACCTGTAATGAAGGCTTTCTTCCTGGCCAAGCCCGGCTTCAGCCTAAG
>Ga0310690_10009713_pt1 | contig 12048 bp, 19 predicted proteins | sample AusTroGonzalo_MG_2_FD_207661 | JGI IMG/M metagenome (GOLD analysis project Ga0310690, IMG submission 207661) | Bovine rumen microbial communities from tropical cattle in Woodstock, Queensland, Australia - Gonzalo_04 (v2) (version 2) | ecosystem: Host-associated > Mammals > Digestive system >...
TGCTCTTGTAGCGAGCGAGATATTTGAATGCGTTTCCAAGATCGAAGTTTAGATTTCCAGTGACTTCGATAACCTCAATTCCTGCCTTGTTGTTGCAGTAGTGCGATGGATGATTTACGTTGTCGATCATTTTAAGTTCCAGTTTTATTCAAGATCTCCCATTTCGTAGCGCTTAGCAGCTTCTTTCAACTTCCTATTTCTTTCAGCAGCTACAGCCATTCGTCTCTCTTCCTCGATCTTTCGCTTGATCTCGTTGTTGCGGTCGATCGCCCACAGGACTCTGTAAGGAAGAGCGACCACGACGCATAGACCGAGAGTAGCGAAGAAGTACGGAGCTATCATTCTGATGAAGCTAGCTGCAGTCTCACCGAACAGCCCGCATCCCGTAAGAACAGCAAGGTAGAGAGATACGACTATCAGCGTCGTTATTACGTACTTCTTCCTCATCTTTACTCTCTTTCGTAAGTTTCTTTGAAGATGTCAGGCTTACAGAAGTAGAACTCGCCCTGAACTCCCTTGATGACGAAGTCACCTTTGGAAGCAGCGTGCTTCGCCTTGTTGTCCTTTCCATCTTCGAGAGTCACGACGACCAGCTCATCGTCATCGAGCTTGACGTTGTCGCCTGCGAACTTCTTGACGGCATCGAAGTTGTCGCCAGTCCACTTGATAGCCTCGATGACGACGGGCTTCTTGCGGAACTTGACTGGCTCTTTGTCGCATTCTGGATTCTTAGATTCGTTTAGCCAACTCGTGAATGACATAAGTATCTCCTTAGAATATCTTTCTGATAGAATATCTTACAGTTAGATGCCGAACATGCCAGTTCTTGACATGCCGTTAGCCTGATCTGAAGTGTTCTCGAGGAACTCGTCTGCGTGTTCGCCCTCTTCGAGGACCATGATGATTTCCGGTTCCTTGCAGATCCAGACATCCTTCTTCTCGCCGTTCTTCTCGTAGTCGAGATGGAGAGCTGCGATGTTGTTGATGATGACGCGGTCGCCCTCTTTGACGCCCGGAGCGCGACGCTGTCCATCGGGATAGTAGCGGCCAGGGCCGACCTTGATGACAGTGCCCTCTACGAGGCCGATTGTCTTGTGAGCTTCGGGAATGTAGATTCCCTTGACTTGAACCTTCTTTGGAACTTCGATTGCGATCTTGTCGTCTACGATGATCATAGTTTTTCTCCAGTTTTTGATTTCTGATATGAAATATAGAACAATAGTTCGGTTTGATATTTATTGACGACTTTCTGTGAGTCGAACGCCTTATTGAGCCTCTAAAGTGTCTGAACAGCCTCTTCGAGTCTTTTTCAGAGCTCCGGAGCAGAGACTCCAAGCCTAAAAAAGACTCAGAATCTCTTACTCCGGAAGCTCTGAAAAAGACTGTCTTTTTCGTCGCTCGCTGTCGCATCGACATCCTGTGGGACTTACGCTAGAAGCTTATGAGGCGGTTATCCTGTACCCCAGCTACATCTTCAAGCTGCCATAGCGGCTGCATAGAACGCTTGCTATCACGTTCCTCGTTCAATCTAGCATCATCCGTGTGACACGGCGCAATTCTTCTTCGATCTCAGAAGCTGATGACCTGGGCTTATCCGATACTCGCATTGAGTTGCTGTTCGTTCCATCGACAGGCTTTCAATGTCTCTCAGATATCACTGAGCTGAAAGAGTCTCGATTTGCGATAGCTTTGACTCTTTAGAAGCTACGGCCCTCAGTATCTATTTTGACATCGCATGCAGAAATGAATTCTGTCAATGTATCAGCTCTTACTACTGATCCCGTCTGAGTTTCAAATGCCCTTTATCTCTATACAAAAAAGTAACCTCCGATGGGACAGCACCAGAGGTTACTCTCTTCAGATCTAAAAAGATCTTCGAAAAAAGCTTATTTTAAAACCAATGCGAATTACTGTCCTAAATCGTTGGTTAACGATCAAAATATATATACTTGAGTTTTGATCAAAATTCTCTCAGATTGAGTAAAATCTTATTTACAGATTTATCAGGAATTCCTTCTTGTATAGCTTGTGATGGGGAGGCTTGTCTGGACTTCCGACTGCGTTAGAGATAGACAGGATTTTCTTGCCGTCTATCGCCACTTCACGCTTGAACTGGTCATGAAGATGTCCAGAGTGCCAGATCGCTCCATCGGGAAGCTTAGCAAAGATCTTCGATCCGTCGAAGGCAGACAGCCCGTAGTCAAGTCCCTTGGACTCTAGTGCCGTGTCTCTCTCGATCAGCTGGATCGCTGGAAAGTGCGTGATGAGTATGTTCGTCGTCTTGCTTATGCTTCGGCCCACTGCCTCGTTCTCGTACTCAGCCATCTCGTGAAAGTCTGTCGTCCAGCCGAGCTTGAAGTTCTTGTAGTCTTTGCCGTTCTGCCACTTCTCGAGCATGTGTTCGGAATCTGAAGTAGCCGATCCGTCAGCATATCCCATGCTGCCACAGATGTACTTGCCGTTCCAGAACTTCTCAGTGCCCTTGAGAATGTCTAGCATGTCTACTTTCTTTCTCTCGTCGAAAGTAGCTGTGTGCAGAAACGTCTCGATTCTCTCACGCTTAGTGTAAGTGTCGAGACTACGATTGCGGTCTTCTTCGTTGAGGCGCATCTCGTGATTCCCATACACATAGAAAATGTGCTGGTACATGTCTGCCAGCACTTTGAATGTCGAAAATATCGAGTTTACTGAGCAGGCTACGTCGCCAGCGATGAACAGACAGTCAGCTGGAAGACACCATTTCTCCAATAGCTTCTTGTACTGAGCAGTGTTGGAGAAAGAAGACTGAGTCTTGACCCACTTGTCTATGTGAAGATCGTTGATGAAGTAGCCAGTCACTGTTTCCTCTCGTAGGGTACTTGCTATTTATTCGCCTTGCCCTTCTTGCTAGACTCCATCTCTTCAGCCACGATGTCCTTCCAGCGGTTGCGGATTCTATCCGCTTCGTCGACATCCATGCCCTCCATGTAGTCTCTAGCTTTCTCGATCGTGTAGAAGTACTCGTGCATGATGCATCGAAGAAGCTCTTCGTCAGGTTCTTCGTACTTCTTGTAGATCTTGCTAGTGAAGTAGTGCTTCTGCCTTCTCAGCGTATTACACATGAGTTCGTAGAAATCCTTGTCGCTCAGTTCGAGACGAGAGATCACGTTGAAGATCGGCAGATACTCTTCATAAGTCGACAGCCACTTGAGAATCATCCACTGATTCATAGCGCCTCTCTCGTCGTCTGTGAGATTTTCCCAAGGACACTTGTCTCCTCCCATGTGGTCGATCAACGAGAACAGCGGCTTCTTTTTCTTCTTCTCTTCCTTAGGTTCAGACTTCGGCTGGCCGTTCGATAGCTTCAACTGCTTCCTGAAGAGTGCGATGCTCGATTGACGTCTTGGCATACTTCATGTCCTTTCCGAACTCCTGCATGAGCAGAAATCCGACTTCTGAGTACTGGTTAGTCTCGAATACGTTAAAAATAACAACTTTTTGAGCCAATTTTTTAAGCGCTCTGACCCTCAAATCCTTGTCGTCCGGCAGTCCAGGATGCTCGTCGACATCTATGGCGACCTCATCATAGCGATTTGCGGCGCATAGAGCGTCCTTACGGGCCATTTCGTCAAATTCTGGTGGGAAAACATATAGGGCGAGCTTAAAGTCCTTAGAGGCGGCTTTCTGGCGCTTTAACAGCTCTTCGTTCGATAGAGGCTGATCAGGGAACAGCTTTAAGAACTCAGAAAGCTCAGAAAAGTCGTTTCCGAAACGCTGTCCGCGCTCGATGAACTTGAGCTCATTGTCCATTATACCGACTGTAAGCGGAAATCCGACACGATCGAGCCATTCCCATACAGCGTTCTTCTCGTCGTCTCTGTTCACTTCGACTATCTTGAGCCAAGGACTCTTGAGAATCTCTAGCTCTTTGCGATAGTCCTGACAGAATCCACAAGAATCGGTCACAAAAACGAATAAACCGTTTTTGTAGCTCTTAAGGAAATCGTCTACTGATATGACTTTGTCGTCTATGATCATTCGTTACCCATCAGAGAGAGAAGACAGCATGCGACCTGAATGTCTGGGAGTCTAGAAGTAGCGCCAGCGAGCTCGTACTGGCCGATGATGAGAATAGCGCTACCCTTCTTCTTGCAGGTCGGGACGTACTTGTCATACAGGAAGCGGTACACGTCTACGTCTGAGTAGCCCTTCTCGACGATCAACTTTCTAGCGTCTTCGAGTTTCTTTGCCTTGATGTAGTCGATGAGCTGTGAGTCAACCTCTGAGAAACTCCTGATGCCCTGGTCGATCTTGCCGTAGAGCATGTAATACTTCTGGAGCAGAGAGTAGATTTCACGGATCGAAGTTCCCAAGCGTTCAACGAGCGCTTTGACTGCCTCTTCGTCGAACTCTACTTTCTCGAACTTCAGGACGCCGATGACGCGCTTCAGGATCTGTTCCTTCATCTCCTGCTGCTTGATGGGCTCATTGAAGTTGAAGTCGAGCTCCATCGTTCTTCCTTCCTTCAGTGCGTCGATGACGTTCATCGGGAAGTTGCAAGTCATGATGTAGCTACAGCCCTGCGCCGTCTCTTCGATGAGGTTACGGAGAGCGCCTTGGAACTTAGCGGAGCACATGTCGAACTCATCCAAGAACACGATCTTCGGCGTCTTCTTTGGATTCTTGGTGCGAGCGAATGTAGCGAGATCTTCGCGGAGAAGCTCGATCTTGCCTTCCATAGAAGCGTTGATCTTGAAAACTTGAGCGTCTAGGTCGTTGATGAGTGCGAGTGCGATAGAGGTCTTTCCTCTTCCCTTTGCGCTATAGAGCATCAGGTTTGGAACTTCGCCAGTCTGGACGATATTGTCGAAGAACTTACGTTCGGCTTTCGGAAGAATCACATCTTTGACGTGATCTGGACGGTATCTCTCTACCCACTTGGAGCAATTCTTGTTCATAAAATTTCCTTCTACAAAAATGTCTTCCTTTCAAATATAGAACTTTGAGAGGAAGACGGAATTCGTTCCTTTAGAGATATGTTCCTTTAGAACTTCAACTTGCGTGCAGCCTTAGCGGCAGCTCTGCGCTCAGCTCTGTTGCCGTTGTGCATCTCGGGAGGGAGAATGCACGGACAAGCTCTCGGTTCTCCAGTGTCTGGATTGATGGACACATATCCCTTTCCGTGGCAGCGCTGGCAGTCGGACTTCGGTTCCTTGATCTCTACGCCGAGAATCTGGTACCCGAGACGCAGTTTCTCAAGTGGAGAAAGCGATCTGAGATACTCGACTCCCTGCTGCTCGTCTTCTGTCGCGATAGCGTCTGGCTTGTTGAGTCCAGCGAAGTTGTTGATCGGATTCTGGAAGTTCATTATTCCTCCGCGAGGAGCATGATCTGGAGCTTGATGTCGTCTTCGCGTTCCTGGTTGAGCCACAGACAGCCGTCAGCGTCGATCTCGATGTTGTACTTTCCTTTCGGGAGCAGATTGAGCGTCTCAGCAGTGAACTTCAGGTTGAACTGCTTAGCAGCGGGCTGAGACAAGAAGATCGGATAGTCTGCACGGTCGGCAGAGCGCATCGTGTACACGTTGAAGTTGAGGACATTCTCGTTAGCAGACACGTCGATGTAGTCTGCGCCGATGATGGAGATCTTGCGCTGGAGCTCGTTGATAGTCTCTTCGTCGAACTCGACTGATACGTCCTTAGAGTGCTCAGCGAGCTCGTTGAATGATGCGTCGAAAGTCGGAAGCGTCGTATCGCCGAGACGGAGAGTGAGCTTGTCGGAACGGGCTTCGTTCTTGAAGATCATGTCGACTGCGCTGCCGTCGTCATCTACATTCACAGATAGAGAAGCAGAGACTGTCTTAGAGCTCATAGCTTCGTAGAACTTCTTGAAGCGGTTGAAGTCGATGAAGCCGAGCTGTTCGACTGGCATGTTGAAGTAGGAAACAGGCGCTTCCATGATGTAGCAGAAGTTCGAGGCCTGGTTGTTTGCCATGATGGTCAGCTTGTCGCCGTTCTTGACGACTTTGATTCTCGGGTTGACGGCAGAGAGGGTCTCTAGCACGTCGATGTAGCTCTTGTTGTATTCTAGTTTCTGTTCTTGCATAAATTCCTCATTAGAAATTAGGATTCTATGCAAATTTAGACAAAAATAGAGATGAGAGTTTTTCGTCTCAGCTCAAATAATTGAAAAATCGGAAATTATCGGTTAGCTCCCTTGATCATGATGTAGATGGTCGGATAGTTTATCTCTTGCGCATACTGCTTGTGAGCGCCAGCTCCTTTGACAACTTCAGCCTTCCTGAAGCACTTGCTCAAGCCAGTTATGAGCTCTTCGATCTCATCTTCTTTTGTCTGTGGATCCAGGACAGCGCATACAGCTCGTTTTCCGTCTTTTGTGCCCGCAGAGATGAAGTTGAGCTTGAATTTGAGAGTATCGATCATTCCGATCGTCTTCTGAATCACTTTTCTTTCATAGTAGCTTACAGCCATTTTCAATTTCCTCCGAGAATTAAGCGAGAACCTTGACGATCTGAGGAATAATCATCCCAGACTTCTTTACGATGACGCTCTTACCGATCTCGATGCCGAGATCCTTCATCTTAGCCATGTTGGAGAGCGAGACGCGAGAGACGGTAGTGCCTTCTAGCTGGACCGGATTGATGATAGCGACTGGAGAGAGAGTGGAGCCAGCCATTTCCCAAGAGATGTCGATGATTTCAGAGACAGCAGTCTCGAGTTCCGGCTTGAGAGCCACGTCCCGCTTAGGAGTCTTGAGCTGGCGGTCTTCGCGGTCGATTTCGTCGGCCTTGATGACGACGCCGTCGCAGTTGAACTTGATCTCGCCGTTAGCGATGCGTTCACGAAGATGTTCACGAATGTAGTCGGCAGAAGAGATGAGTTCCTTGACATCGACGGTGCAGTGCGGAGTGATCTCGAAGAAGCAGGTGTTAGAGAGCCAGTCCATGAGCTCGGTCTGAGTCTCGAATTCCTTTCCCATCACGTCGTAGCAGATAGCGTGGACGTATTGCAGATCGTTCTTGTCTTCAGAAGAGAGAGTTTCGAACTTGCGGTTGATGATGCCAGCGACAGCGTTGCGCGGGTTAGCGTTCTTAGTAGCGAAGCGAGCCTTGAAGTCTTCGTTGTAGATGACCATCTCGGCGCGAATAGAGCCAGTGAAGGACGGATCGATGGACTTCGGGAAGTTCATGAGGTTGAGAGTAGCAGTGCGATCGAGTCCAGTAGCGCCATCTCCGCGAGTGATAGCCTTGACGAACTTGCCAGCGGCGTACTGGAGTTCCATGCTAGAGCCGTCTATCTTGAGTTCGAGGCTGTAGCGCTTGGCGGTCTTCTTAGCAGCCCAGTCCTTGAGCTCGTCGATGTTTGCGCACTTAGCGAGGGTTCCAGTAGTCATGGTGTGATTGATCTTCTTTTCGTCGCCGCAGCTGTCGGCAGCAGCCATGCCGTTTGCGCAGAGAGGATCGGTCGGATCAATGGCCTTGAGCTTATTGATCAGAGCGTCATATTCGGAGTCGGTCATGATTTCCTGACCGTTGTAGTAAGCTTCGGCAGCCTTGAGGAGGAGTTCGCGGATCTGGTTCTTTTCCATGTTGTTGGTCCTTGTTTTAAGTTTGTATTAACAATATAAGTATTTTGCGGAGAAATGTAAACCCTTAAATTGAGATTTTCTCAAGTTTTTTGAAGATTTTTCATCCTGGCTTCACGCATCTGGAAAGCCTTCACACGCTTCTTGATGTCTACGTCATCCTTGGTCTGCATGAGATACACCATACAGAGGTTGAACTCTTCCAGGAAGCCAGGTTCGTGCCACAGAACGTCCAAGAATTCGGTCTCATGAAAGCAGTGCAGCACATACGGTCTCGGACTCCAGCTCTCTTCTGTATCGAACAGAACACGCAAGCAGCGAGATACAAAGCCCTTCGGCAGCGAGTCATAGTAGCCCATCAGGATGAGTAGAGGAGTCGCACGATAATAGTCTTCGAGATCGGCAGGAAAGCCATCTCCAGCATACTTCTCTACTAATCGAGCGCAAGCTTGAAGAGTCTCTTCGCATGGATCGACTAAGAATCCCGTCTCTATGATCACTTCAAGCACTGGAGAAGAGGTTTTCAACTCGTACTCTTTCTTGAGCCTTGCGTAGAAGGCGTGTCCATCTAAAGCATCAATAATCTTTTCCATGCGTAAAACATAAGAAAATTCAGGGCTCTTGTAAACCCTGAATTTTTGACAATTTCGATCTTTTTACTTTCCTAGGATCTTGTTCCAGTCTTCACGTATGTCGTCCTGGTCGTCGTTCACTGACATCCACTTTGCAGTGTTCTTGTCGATGTAGTCGCCCTTGACAGCGCCTGTCATCAGACCTTCGACTTCGATCTTGTTGCCGTCTTCATCTTGCATCGTCATCTTCTCTGTCGCAAGTTCTGGAACATGAAGAGTTATGCGCTTGCGGTTGAAGTCGAGATCGAGCTTGTGTCCGCGAAGGATCTTCATTCTGGTCAGGCGTAGTGTCTTGTCGTGACTTGACTCGTTCCATAGCTTCTTTCCCATGTAGTACTCGAAGATAGTAGCGCAGACCTTGAAGATTCTGTCGTTAGTCATGACAGCTTTCGTCATTCTAGCGATGAACTCTTCTAGCTCATCTGGCTCGTAGTTTCCCATGCCGTCAGACTTTACGCCGACCGGATTGTTCTGTATAGCGAAGAACTCTCTGACAGCTTTTCTGATCATGTCTTCGTTCCATAGAAGACGACATACTCCCAAGATGAAGTTGACTCGCTGGTAGTAGGACTCTCCGACCATCTTGAAGTTCTCGGCATCATCGATCTGGTTCTGCAGCTCGAATCCGCTATTGTCTTCAAGAATCAGATCTACGATGTCGAACATCACTGGATCGATCTTATTCCAGTCAAAGTCGTAACGGTCAAGCACGGTCTCATCGGTCGGCGTGACTAGCACATCTGAGATTTCGACCATTTAGCTCTCCACTAGGCAGTGCAATTGACAATGACATAGACCAAGCTCTTTAGCCTTGATTTGGTCTCTGAACTGCTTGCACATACACTTCGTGTCTTTCGTCTTCATCAGGGCGCACGGACAGTAGCCGTCGTTGTCCTTGATCTTCTGCTCGAACGCTTTTACTTGTTCTTCAGTCCATTCGGGATTCTTGATAACTTTCATAATTTCCTCTTTTGAGAGTATTTATCCGCTTATTCCCAAAATATAGTCACAATTCCGTCGTTTGTCATTATCCTTGTCGTCATCTTAGTCATCCAGCGTCCATTGCCGTAGGCGACATCAGTGACTGGGTACCCGTACTTCAGCTCTTGCCCTCTAAGCTCGACAGGATATTCGTTTTGAGTCTTCGACATGTTGATGCGTCTGATTTTGTAAGAGCGCATCATCTTGAGCTCTTCTGTGTTGAGATTGTAGAGATTGTAGAGATTCTCTATCCAACGTAGCGCCGAGATCAGCGCGTCGACAGTCCCGATGTGATTCTCTATCACCTTCAGCACCTCTTCGCTAGCTTGCTCGGATAGTCCAGTAGCGACCTTGACGTGCTTGACTCTCCGGCCAGGCTCTTCTGTGTACTTCATGATCGCAGCAGCGTAGAGCATAGCCGTTACGTCTTGGAGGTCGCGACTCGGCAAGAACAGTCTGCGCTTCAACAGCAGCTCGCCGAGGATCTGAGTCACCATGTCTCTGTCACCTATTGTGTTGATGACATGGATCTCCAGCGGATCCCATTTTCCTTCATTATTTCCCAAAATCATAGTTCTTCCATCTTATGTGGATGATCGAGTGAAGTCCAGTTCCATACATCGTCTGTGGCCTGCAGCCATTGTCGTACCACTGTTCTCCGTTGTGGTTATAGTTCAGGCACTTCATCTCGTAAGACTTGTAGAGCTTCTTTTCCATGAAGTCAAGATCCCAGTGTTCGAAGTTTCCGAACTCTCTGACTGCAGATCGAAAGAAGTTCAACGGATAGTAGAGCTCACGGTAAGTCATGAGGATGTTGTCTATGTCGGCGTCCGAGAATTGCTTTACACGATCTGCTGCCGTCTCGATGTGACCTGTGCATGCGAAGTCACGCACTGACCGTTCTGACAGTTCTAGAATGTACGAGAGAATCTCTCTCGTGTAGTGTCTGAGCTCTTTCAGATCAAGTGTGTTCTCCATGAATGCGAAAGCTGACAGGATGGCAGTTCTTCTCTGCAAGATCTGTTTCTCAGTTAGCGTGCGCTCGTACCAGCACTGGTCGTTGAACAGCCTGTCGAGATCTCGCTTGAGTAGAATGCTGCACATCAGAAACAATCCATCATCTCCGATAGATTGATGGAGGTCGCACTCTAGCTCTGGAAATTCTCTAAATACGTGTTCTACCATATCAGGTTGATTCCCTTCCCGTAATAAGGAACGAAGCACTTGTTGACATTGTGATTCCTGACTGCAGAACGCATCATAGCTACCCTGATAGCCTTCTGTCCCTCTATCGACTGAACAGCTATGTTCTTCCAGTCAGTATTAGAGTTGAGATACTCGTTTGCTCGTCTGATATGCTCTTTCGCTTCTGGAGTAGAGATGATAGCGTCAAGAAAGAGATTCATGCGCTCTTTGTCTGAGAAATATCCAGTGAATCCTGGATCGAGCAACCTTCCTAACATCCAACGCTTGTCGAAGATCTTCTCACGTACAAGCGAGATTCCGATTAGCGTAGCCGTCCGGAACTTGCGTAACGAGATCGTGCTGTCTTTTTTGAAAGAGTCTAAGTCACGTTCGAAACCGTCAAGATCCAACACGACTGTCTTTAGAAAATAGCGGTAGAATCCCGATAGATCCTCCCGCCATAGTCTTACTTCGAATTTTCGTTCTCTTAAGCTCATTTAGTCCCAGATGATCTTGAACGGAACTTCAGTCTTGGGCTTGTGTTCGATGAAGCCGAGTCGAACTTCGTACTTACGAGCGGTCTTCATCTGATCTTCGCCTACAGCCGTGTTAGTGAGCTTCTGCACCACTTCACGCATGATCTTCTGACCTTTAGCGTCCATCTTCATGTAAGCGATGAAGTCCTTGACAGACTCTTCGTTCACTTCGTCGATACGAGAAGTGTCGCAGAGATGTTCGATAGCGCGACCTACAGAGCTTACGCCGATTTCCTGATCGATCAGGCAGAGTGCAGCGAGCAGCGCAGTGCGACGACGGCGCTTCTTGGCGGAAGTTGCTCGATCGTATCCGTTCAGACACTGAGACAGCTTCTTGTCGTTCGGGTTGAGAAGGAGAGAGGTTGCGCGTTCTGCATCGTGGTCATCGATGTAGTCATAGAGTTCGAGGGTGTTCTTTGCCATTTTAAGTCCTTGGTTGGCAGGTGAACGGAAGTTTGTATTAACAATATAGGTAATTTCTGGAGAAATCTAAATAGAAAAATCTGAATTATCTCATATTTTTTAGAGCTTCTGAGAGTTTTTCTACATTTTTTGGATAATCTTTGAGTATCTCTTCGTGAAGATCTCCGTTGTCGAAGATTCCAGCATTCCGGCAAGCTATGACGAAATCGGTCTCGGACAGAGAAATTCCGTTGTAGAATCTAGGATGAGTTCTGTGATATTCTGTATAGAGAAATGGACTATGATCGAATTTCGCTAGCATAGCAAGGACTGATTCCTTCACCATCTCTTCTTTTGATATAGACCTAGGAGCCTCGCCAGTACTGCTTCGATACAGACTATCGATAGTCTCGTCTAGGTTTTCACTATCTCCTTCATATCGTAGTGTATTTAAGCTTTCAATAAAAGAGCTCAGACTTTTTGAGCTGAGCACTAAATTGAGGTCAGGAAATTCTTTGTTCGAGATGATAGTCCTAGAGTCATTTGGATAGTAGATATTGCTCAGGTCTTCGATGAAACTCAGATGACAATCCACTGGAAGGATCTGCTTGATAGCATACCTCGCTTTCGACAGCTTTAGATTGAGAGCACGAAATGCTCGAGTAGCAATATCTCGGTACTTCTTCGTCATTTGATATATTTACTCCATTCAGCGTCAATTCTTCTGC
>Ga0310690_10009714_pt1 | contig 12047 bp, 34 predicted proteins | sample AusTroGonzalo_MG_2_FD_207661 | JGI IMG/M metagenome (GOLD analysis project Ga0310690, IMG submission 207661) | Bovine rumen microbial communities from tropical cattle in Woodstock, Queensland, Australia - Gonzalo_04 (v2) (version 2) | ecosystem: Host-associated > Mammals > Digestive system >...
GCGTTGCGTTGCTTGAAGAAATACGATGTGATGAAGGCCGCGTTCTTTATGGGCGAGGAAATCGGATGCGTCGGGAGCAGCGATGCCGATATGGAGTTCTTCACTGACTGCCGATGGGTGATCCAGTGCGACCGCAAGAACGGAGGCGACCTCATCACGAACGCTTGCTTGTGCGAGTTGTGCAGCAAGGAGTTCGTGGCGGCCCTTCAGCCAGAGCGGTTCGGCTACAAGGAGACGGAGGGGATGCTCACGGATGTGATGACGCTCAAGGAGAACGGACTGAAAGTCAGTTGCGTGAATATGAGTTGCGGTTACTACCGACCGCACACGGACGAGGAGTACACGAAATGGAGCGAGTTGGAGAACTGCCTCAATTTCGTGCAGTGGATCATAGAGAATGTGACCGATGTGTATCCTCACGAGTACGATGAGGACAAGTGGGCCGGCTACTACAAGGGTGGCAACTACACTGGGTTCGGTAAGTACACGACCAATTACTACGGAAAGACTACGGGTCGGGACTACGACACGCTGTACGAGGAGGCGTACTTTATGGCCTACGACATGATCTGCGAGACGCCGGGAATTGACGAGGCGAGTCTCTGCGAGTACATCAAGATGTATTTCCCCGAGCTGAAGGACATTGACATTAACGAGGTTGTCGGATACGCACTCACCGACTGGGAGGTCGAGATAGCAAAGGCGTCCGACGACGATGAAAAGTTCTGATTATGGACAACGAGAAAGTGCTTTTGGAGATCGCGCAGATATGCGTGAATACCATTCCCCTATGGGAAGAGAAGGAGAGCATCGCCCTCTACAATATAGATGTGTGGCGATGCCCTCTCTATATGGCGAGCAGCCTTCACGACGAAATCCTCAATGTTATTGAGGACTACGCCTTCGATAACGATATCGATGCCGACGAGATTGACCCGGAGGATGTGTTCTGGGCGGTCGGCGAACTTGACAAAGTAAGCGATTAAGCGATGGATTTTCTGAACAAGATTGAGTTGCGTGGCGTGGTCGGGAGTGTCCACGCCACGAAGGTCGGGGACACCGAGGTCGTTCGGTTCTCCGTGATGACCGAATATTGCTACCGTGACAAAGGTGGGTGCACGGTCGTTGACTGCACCTGGTTCAACTGCACGGCGTGGGCTGACAAGACGCCGAGTGCCGTGGATATGGAGAAAGGCGACTGCGTGCACTTGTCGGGTCGCGTGAGGATGTGGAAATTCACGGGTAGCGACGGCAAGGAGGTCAACGGCTGGGAGGTTATGGTCAATGACTTGAAAATTCTCGGGAAATGAACAGACTGATTGAGGCTTTGGAAGAGTGTGCGACGGCTCACGGGTTTGAGTTCAAGCACTACGAGGACGAGAGGCAGGTTGGCATCTTCGGGTGCAACCTGCCGACTGTCTTTGATGTCCGCTCCATCGTCGTCGGGTTCTGCGGGGAAAACAGCGTAGCGGCTATCGAGGCAAGAGATTCGTGGGGGATTATCACTGTGTACCTTGACGAATTGGAGTTACTCCCGGAGGGCATGATTGACTGGGACGCTATTGAGATGGCTCTGCCTTACAAGGAAGAGGATGACTGACGGCAAGGAGGCGTTGTCGCTTATTGACCGCTACAACGCCGGCGGTTACGATGTGAATTTCCTGCTTGAGGATGTAATGAACTACCTTGAGCGGTATCAGTATGCGACCGACTGCGAAGACCGCGTGCTCTTTGACCTTTTCGCAAGGTGCGACGAGTCGTGGGACTATGATGATGATGCGTTGGAGAGGATTCTCGCCGACGCGGTTCACTATGTGAAAACTGAAACGCAATGGCTTTAGAGGCTATAGCAAAAATAAGACTGTGATGAATAGCAAGATTTGGATTCGCATCGGCGGTTTCGTTTCCGCCGACTACGACGAGTTCGTGAAGATTATGAACGGGGACACGGATGCCCTCGTCAACGCAATCAAGAAAAACGGATTTGAGGTGAACGGAGATACATTCATCCCGACCGACGGATGTGATGTGGAGTTCAACCTCGACTCTTTGAAATTAGTCGCCACCGATGGTGGCAATGTTTAACCTTCAAACCTACACGATTATGGGTGCTAATGCAAAACCCTACACGCAGGAAGAGCTTGAGCAGATGAGAGAGATGCGCAAGCAAGGTGCAACCTACAAGGAAATCGCCGATATGTTCGGAAGGACCGAGAACGCGGTGATGGTCAAGTTCAGCCAGATGGGCTGGTCCGTTACCAATCCGTCCAAAGCAAAAAGGTTGCAGGCGGAGCAGCCGAAGGAACTGACCACGGTTCCCGACAAGCTCGTCCGCAAGTTGCAGTTAAGCGACTTTGAGCCGAGGGAGATGATTAAGTATCTCTACAATCTCGGCTACCGCATCAAGAACAACAAGTTGGTGTTCGTGACGGAGAAGGTCGTGAATATGAAGGCTGTTCTGGAGGACGACTGATGAGGCATCGGAGCAAGGTTGACATTGTCGGCAGAGTCGGCGAGGTCGTCCAATGCAGTTTCGGCTCCGGGAACACGGTCACGAAATTCACGATAGGCATTGACGAGTCTAACGCGGGAGTCGGCAATGTGATGACGCATACGACTTGGTTTCCCTGCTCCGCTTGGGGCAGGGATCCTCGTATCAAGGAGGGCGATGAAATCCACATCGCCGGCAAACTATCATCCGTCCGCTATCAGAACGCGAACGGAACTACGGGTAACTATGTTGAGGTAATCGTTCAAAGAATTTACGAGAAATGACACAATGTTTTGAAGGCGATGTCAGAGTTTTCATCTGCATCAACACCGTCAACTACAACGAAGACGGGAAATACGCCGTCACGAGGGTAACCTATGACGAACTTGAGAATATCGGCTTCTCGCTGGATGAAGCCTACAGCGTCGTGAACACGGAACGGATGCTTCTGGTCGACGATATGCACATCGGCGATGTCATCGAGGAGCGTGATGCTTTCCTTATTAGAGTTGCGTAACTATGAACACGGAGCAATTCTTACGAAAGTATTTCGGTCTGAAGGGACCGTTTTACACGGAGGAGTTTCAGAAAGTTCTTAACAACTGGAGCGACGATTCTTACGAGGAATGGTGCAAGGCACATCCAGACGATGAGCTTCGCCCGATGTACACTGGCGAAGCCTGGCACTTATGGGGAAAGGCATTGAGGATGGCCGATGACCTTGCGGCGGAGGGGTACGATATCCGTGGCACTCTGGCGCAGTTCCTTTGTGACAACGCATAAAACAAACGAGCAATGAAAGTATTTGAGGTTTATTGGTATCCGAATTTGCACGGAGACCACGAGAAGGAGTTCACCTACATTTTCGCTCACTCGGCCCGTGAGGCGATGGCTGACCCATATTTCAAGGGAGTTCGGGTTGCCTACGCCGAGGAGGCTACGGACGAGGCCGCTGAAGACGCACGGCGGTATCATTGGTGCGTCAATGATCCAATGAGAAACAACTGGTAGTATGGCTAATTACATCAGACTCGGAGAGTGCATTTACAATCTCGACCAAATGGTCGCAATTACCGTCGAGGAAAAGACCTCTGCGGTTGGGGACACTTATAAGGAGCGCGTTCTACGGATGGTTGACGGCTATTCGTCGCGTCGGATTACCGCTGAAGAGTACGAAAAGTTAATCATAACAATTAATACGAACAGACTATGACTATCTTGGCTGACTGCGATGTGTATTTCGTGGAGGGTTGCTCCTATTCCGACGACGGAACTCTCGTGGTAGGCCTCAAAAAGGGACCGAACTGGAGAATGTATCATTAATCAAAGAATCTATGCAGAAGACAGGTTTCAAACACTTCTACGTGGAGTTTGGTGCTGACTCTGTTTCAAACAGAGTGAGGCAGATGCTCGACAAGCGAGACCAGGTAGATGTTGAATCATCCCACATTAAGATAAGTTACGGAAACCGCAAAACTGGAGCCCTGGTGCCGTCCGTAAGTTTGATTCCCGTGGCCGACTGTGGAAACTGCAAAATCTGCGCGACCGGGTGCTACGATGTGCGAAATGTTTGCTTCCATAAGACGGTACAATGGGCGAGGGCAAACAACAGCGCCATCTATCAGAATGCCTCTGATAAGTATTGGCTAGAGATTGAAAAGGCCGTAAAATATCTGCGGTTCTTCCGTTACCACATTGGCGGCGACATCAAGGATTTCAGTTATTTTCTTAATATGGTCGGTATAGCGAAGAGAACGCCTACCTGTGAGTTCCTTGCCTTCACGAAGATGTACGACATCGTAAATGAGTTCATCGGTTATGCAGGTGGGCTTGATGCAATGCCGAATAACCTCCACATCATCTTCAGTGACTGGCGTGGTGCGGAGTTCGACAACCCGTACAACCTTCCCGTTAGTAGCCCTCTGTGGCCTGACGGCACGAGGGGTTCGCATTGCACCGACAGCGTCCATATGTGCGAGGGTGATTGCTCCGCTTGTGCGATGGTTCACGGAGGCTGTTGGTCGGCTGGCCCGGGAGACACAATCCTATTTGAGGCACACTGACAAGTTGTCATACTATAAACATTGGTATAATTTTTGATAGAGAAAAAGCGATGGCAAAAATGAGAACACTTCGGAAAATCGCCTTCGAGATTCAGCGAGATTGGAAAGGGATGGGTCCAAACCACCCCGCATTTCCGTATCTCGGCGCGATGAACTTTCTGGACACGATTGAGGATTTCTACGGATACGACTCCGCGAGATCAATCGTCTTTTATTTCCTCGCCAACGCGGGCGGATGGCGTGGCGAAACAGCGAAACGCATCAAGGCAGAACTCCGCAAACTCGCAGGTCGGTAGATATGAAATACTTGTTGACATTCGTGCCGTTCCTGGCGCTGATAGCCGTGCACGACGCGTGGCGTTCGTTTGAGTGTCCGCTACTCTTGAACGTGGCGGTGCTCGTATGTATAATCATTAAAAACAAAAGCAATGAACAAAGCAAGAAGGAAAGCGATTGAGAAGGCGTGTGCCAAGTTGTCTGACGCACGCGACGACATCCAGATGATTCTGGACGAAGAGCAGGAGGCACTCGACAATACCCCAGAAAGCCTCCAGGGTACGGAAAGGTACGAAGAGTCGGAGGAGGCAATCTCCGCGCTTGAGGGTGCCGCAGAGGCGGTCGAAGAGGCGATCGATACCTTGTCGGAATGGCTCTGATGGTCTACGAGGGTTACACCCTCTACGACAGACCGGCTGGGGGCTATAGGTCTGTCATCGACGGCGAGAACATTATCTTTGACACCGTTAGGCAGTGGTATGAATACATCAACTTAATCAAGAGAAAATCGTGAAAAGCAACTACAAGAAGAGGGCCGTCGTCCTCATCAACGAAGGGACTGGCGAGCGCAAGGATTTCGACAGCATCAACGGAGCCGCCGCTTTTGTCGGCGTAAATTTCTTCAACCTTCAGCGTGCCGCTATGTACAACGGCACGCTCAAGGGCTGGCGGGTGTACGAGAGTGCGTCCTCCATTCGCAAACACATAGAAGAACTCAAAGACCAGCTGAAGGCGCTGGAAAGGTAATCACTCAACAGCAAAAGCAATGAAAACGAAAGATCAACTCATCCAGCTCGGCGTTGACGGATTCAAGGCCGACGAAATTATGCTCCTCCAGTCCAAGATGTTGGAGCAGGCCGTCAAGTTCCAGTTCAAGAAGAAAGACGGTTCTATCCGTGATGCGGTCGGCACGCTGTGCCGTTCGCTGATGAAGCAAGAGGACGGCACGCTCTGGACGCCGAAAGGGGAGAGTAAGCCGGAGCCGGCGTCTATAGTGAGGTTCTTCGATGTGGAGAACGGAGCGTGGCGGTGCTTCACTTGCGTGGATTTCATCGGACTTGCGGAGGCGTAGCGTATGTTCATCGAGGAGTATACCAAGACACGCGGAGGCAAGACCTACTACGCCGCCTATTGGCGGTTCGGTACGGCTACAGTGGAGGTTCACGACATCCTTGCGAAGGACAAGGCGGAGGCTCTGAAGAAAGCCAGGCGTTTTATGGATATGGCTGTTAACGAAGACGACGAGGTATGACACGGATGCAGAAAAACAATCTCTACGATGAGATGTGCCACCTTCTCACCGACTATGAGACGGGCGAAGACGGAGAGGTCAGCGAGTTTGACCTCTACGAGATGCTCGTAAAAATCCAGAACAATTGGGAAGAACTCACCGGGGAGGACGAGTAGTATGGAGCTCAAGAAGAGAATCAAGGACGACACTGTCGTCTCCGCAGAGTACCTGGCTAATGGTCTCCGCATCCGCATCACACGGAACGGAGACCACTATCGGAATGCGGTTGTCGATGTGAAATTCGACGGTGGCGAGATGCTCCTGGCTGTCTTCAAGGACACGCTCGACCACTACGGAATCAAGGTTGTTGAAGACAATATTTTACCGGAGGAGTGGTAAACGGATATGGCACGAAAGCAAATTGACCTTGTCGTGGTGACCTGCTACGGCAAGACGAAGCAATGGGACCGCAAGGCTGCGATGGATTTCTACGAGCAGGGAATCCTCTGCTGCGAGGGTGCGGAGCGCGACAGATATGTCGACATCTATTTCCAACTCAAGCACGGGGCGAAGGAGGCGTCCGATGAAATCGGTTGGTAATGACAATCTATGTAGGCAGATGGGATTTGCTCCCCGAAGATTGGGAGGGAATCAACGGACTCTACGAGAAGTCCAAGCAGGAAATCATCGACGAGGTGGCCCGCGAGATGGACATCGCCATCGACGACAACCTTAACGATCGCGATTACATCGGCGCGTACACATCGGAAGAATTTGAGGAGGAGTTCAACGGAAGCCACTCCGGGTGGCTCTCGTCGGACGACTATTGGCTCAAAATCTTCTAATAGGCATATTTCTTGCAAGTAACACTTATTACAAACAACACAAGCAATGCAGTATCTCTCTGACACAATTATGTGCGGAATTCTTGCCAAGGTGCAGGAAATCCAGCCCGTCGCCCTCAAGAAGGGCTATTCATTCCATCTCGACGCGTACGTCCATAACTGGGACGACGAGTCGTACATCTCAATCAATGTCGCAGTCTTCTACGACAACTCGCTGGTCCATTCATACGATTTCTACGGGCAAGACACCGAAGAGCAGGCAATCGCTCTCGTCGCGAAGATTCGTGCTGACGTGAACGCACTCAATGGCTAATTGCGATGGTGTATCTCTTTTACTACATCCTCTGCGCGATAGCGTTCATTCCTGAACTCTGGAACGAAAAGAGATAGAGTATGGACAAGCAGAAATTCGTAATTTACCTTCGCGTATCCACGAAGCGCCAGGGGTCGAGCGGACTTGGCCTCGACGCCCAGCGGCGTATGTGCACTGAACTCATTGAAAAGGAGGGAGGCTCACTCGTGAAGGAGTTCCAGGATGTGGAATCTGGCAAGTCTCGTACGCGTCCCGGTCTCTGGAACGCGATAGATTTCTGCAAGGTCCACGACTGCACGCTCGTTATCGCGAAACTTGACCGTCTCGCCCGTGATGTGGAGTTCACATTCAAGGTCATCGGGACGGGGATTCAGATACGATTCGTCGATATGCCCGTGATGAACACGATGATTCTCGGCGTGTTCGCTTCGGTCGCACAGTATGAGCGAGAGCTCATCAACCAGCGTACGAAGAGCGCGCTCGACTCCATCAAGGAGGACATCGCCCAGAACGGAGGTCATGTCTCAAGGACGGGTCGGTACATTAAGAAACTCGGGCGCGAAAAGGGGGCTGACACATCTGTCGCCTCCGCCGCGTCCGGGGTCAACCATACGATGAGGGCGTCCAAATGGAGAGACAGTTCCGCCCTCTACCTATGGGTAACAAACCAACTGCTCAAGGGCAGGTCTCGGAGAGCCATCCTCGCCGAGGCGATAGAACTTTATGAAAAGAACCCGGCACTCTACGGGACGAGACAAGGCAAGGCCCTCTGCGAGGGGACGCTGTCCCGCTGGGCTAAAGAAATCAGTGCAGACTAAAATGAAACCAGAAACAACAGCCATCCTTTACAAGGTCAGCGACAAACTGACCGAAATTCGCAAACTCCTCGACGATTATATGTACCGCTCTGGCGGTATTCCCGACGAGGATCATAAATACTGCCGTCGCGTCTACGACAGCGTCTGCAAAAGCCTTGATCTGTTATGAAAATCTTTGACATTGACGCCTGCGCGGAAGGGACATACACCGCGTTCGATGTGAACTGCCCTTCGTATTGGAGAGGCAGCGGATGCTACGATGTGGAGGTGGAATGCTACCAGGAGATTCATTTCACGGTAGCCGCCGAGACGCTTGACGATGCCTTGCAGATGATTCTCGATTCGTTCGAGGACTGCCATGGCGACTATTCCAACTCCATCGACAGCGTGTTCTACAACACGGCCACGGTCACTGAGAGGGAGGACGAGGAGGGCGGTGACGCTGAAATCATCGACTACGAACGCTATGAGCCGGTTGACAAGCCGGATGCACCGAAGGAGTACAACGCCGAGATTATCGGCATAAGGGTAAGTAAAGATGAAAGCAAATGAACTTATGATTGGGGATTGGGTGTTCTGCGAAGGACAACCCATCCCCTCAAATGTTACCATTCAATCAATCGCCGAAGATGGTGTTTGGTTTATGGGAGATAAGGTTGAGGGTGCGGCAACTTTTGACCGCATCTTTCCCATTCCCATCACTCCGGAGATTCTTGAGAAGAATGGATTTGAGAAACTTGGATTTGATGGATGGGAGTTTGATTATGAGGACGAGGACGAATGCCTGATTTATGAAGTACTGTGGAGGTGCGACTACCCGAAGGAGTACCACACGCATCTTACCATAAATAGCTATTACCCGGATTTCGGATCATTCAAGTCATTCAGGATTGATAGCGTCCACGAACTCCAGCACGTCCTCCGGCTCTGCGGAATTGAAAAAGAGTTCAAGATATGAAATTCTACTTCGACAAGTCCAAGTGTACGTTCTCCGATTCCCTCAACGGGTTCGTCCTTGAGGTAGAAACCAGAGATGAAGTGGAGTTCACCGGCGGCGATGGTAACGACTACATCCTGTTCGATGAGGACGATGAAGGCATCGGCCCTGCTCCGTGGAAGCCGTTTGTTATTGATAAACCAAAAGCAGAAAAGTGATATGAAGAAGATAATGTTCTCGGACAAATATAGCCTCACGCAAGCCGTGCTTGAAGGTCGAAAGACCATGACGAGGAGAATTGTGCCAGAGAAGTTGTTGGAGAAGTATTACGACTACGACGACTTTGTTCTCGCCGTTGCTCCGAGTGGCATCCCTTACACACGGGCATACGAGGAAGAGTTCTTTCTGCGCCGTTCCCCGTTCAAGGTCGGCGAGGTCGTGGCCGTGGCGCAATGCTACAACACTATCCTCAATGAACACAAAGGTTACGATGACATCCCTATCTGGGCAAATGTTGTTGCAAACCGAGACAATGGATGCCCCGGTGATGACAACAAAATGTTTGTTCGGGCCGACCTTATGCCCCACCAAATCCGCATCACCTCCGTCCGTGTCGAGCGGTTGCAGGACATCAGCGACGAGGATTGTCTGCGGGAAGGAATCACCACCAAGACAGAAGGTAAATATGAGCCGGGTAACGGCTATGGTTGGGACACTTCCATAGATGCACTTAAACGGGATTCTTTCTTCACGCCAAAAGCCGCCTTCGCCGCCCTCATCGACAAGGTGTCGGGCAAGGGAACATGGGAGTCCAATCCATATTGTTTCTGCTACGAATTTGAATTGATTAAGTAATGAGATATAAGCCGAGAAAAGAAGTTGATGGTATGATATACTATCAATGCAACAAATGTAAAAAGTGGTTTCCAAAAGAAGGTTTCTTTATTGATAAGAGAAGTCCACTTGGAATAACATCAAGTTGTAGGAAATGTCATTGTAGAACGACAATCGAAACAAGAGATAAAATTCGAGCAAATGAATCCAACAAGATGTATATGCGGAGACGGAGTGAGGAAAGGAAGAAACGATATGTTGTATTGAATTATCCCGGAGAAATATGGGTTGCTATCAATGGATTTTACGGATATCATATATCGAACCTTGGTCGAGTAAAATCAACGAAATGGGACAAAGAAATACTCATAAAACAGTCCGTCTCCGAAAAAGGTTATATGCAAGTCACGCTCAACGGAAAAACACATCGGGTGCATAGATTGGTAGCAAATGCTTTTATTTCTAATCCTTACAATTTACCAGAAATAAATCACAAGGACGAGAACAAGATGAACAATTGTGCTGATAACCTGGAATGGTGTGACAGAAACTATAATATGAGTTATGGGACATGGAAAGAACGAAGAAAAGCAAAGTTCAGGCATTAGCAACCCGTGGGTATTCGTTTATGAATTTGAACTTGTTAAGTGATATGGACTACGAAAAAGTTTTAGGGGAAAGAAAATTTCCCACATACGAACAACTTAAAAACGACCTTCTCCGACTTATAGACGAGAGGAAAATCTCATGGGAGGATGCCGCCAGGGTTCTCCCCGAACTCCGCGAATCCGAGGACGAGAGGATAAGGGAAGCATTGGTTGAATATTTTAGCCAACCAGAGGACATTGACACAATTCAAGGTGTACGGATAGAAAAGGTTCGTGCTTGGCTCGAAAAGCAGAAAGAGCAGAAGGAAGAACTTGTGTACCGTCTTAACGGACTTATGCAAGAGTACATCAACGAAAGCAAGGACGAGGCGGAGCAAGAGCATCGGTTCAAGTGCTACAAGTTGTTCTGGGATGCGCTTGAAGATATGTCATACTTTGACAAGCAGAAAGAGCAGAAATCAACTACTATTCCAGAAAGGATTCGTCCAAAGTTTAGTGTTGGCGATACTGTTTGTCGTAATGGATATGTTGACCATACTGTCATAGAGATATATCTATGGAAAGACCCTGTGTACGTCTGCAAAAATGATGAAGGTTTAGAATCACACATCTCATTTTCCGAGCAAGATAAGTGGGAAAAGAAAGAGCAGAAGCCCGTGGAGTGGAGCGAGGAGGACGAACTTCATTTGAAAGCAGTCCTCGGTATTCTTGGGCAGAAAAACCATCCGATACTCTACAAGTTTGTTGAATCCATCCGTCCTCAACCCCATTGGAAGCCGAGCGAGGAACAGATGGCGGTGTTGTTTAATGCGGAAGGCTTGATGAGAGCCAATGACTATAAAGAAAATGCGAAAATCCTTGCTAATGTCATTGAAGAACTCAAAAAGTTATAGCCATGAAAGAGATAGTGAATTTCCTACGGCAAGTTTATGCTGGTTCTATGGAGGATGTGGCGAACATCATAACCGCCGAGGCCGACAACAACAAAGAAAGACTCCTTATCTACCTCGGCGAAGTCAAGAGATATGTTGATTCGCTTATCATAAAAATCTATTCACTATGAAAGCACCGGACAAAATTTATGTGTGCATTCCGAAACGATTGAATCTTTCGACATTCAAGGAAGATACCAAGTATGTTGGGATGGCATATACCGATAGAGGGAATATTACATCACCGCAGATAGAGGAATACATCCGAAAGGACGCACTCTTGGAGTGGACGAAGGATAGGCACGAAGCGTACCGAAAAAGATACGAAGAAAGCAATCACACTTGCGGAGAGCATTGGGGACAGCGGAATGCCTTTCAACAAGTAATCGACAAAATCAATTCGCTATGAGCCAGATAGACATTATCCGTGCCGAGATTGAAAGCAAGAGAGACCAAAACCGGGAAGGCGAAAATTCGTATTACGATGTAAATGACATCAAAAATGCTGGTATTTGTCGGCACAAAAGAATTCTTTGTGAACACTTCCTTTCCTTCCTTGACACCCTTGAAGAGCAACCCGTGGACTTGGAGAAGGAGATAGAGCGAGTTCTTGAAGATTCATCTTTCCGTGCAAGTATTGACTCTGGTGGATTTACGACAACCGTACTGAACTATCAAAAGATTGCCCGCCACTTCGCC
>Ga0310690_10009715_pt1 | contig 12047 bp, 22 predicted proteins | sample AusTroGonzalo_MG_2_FD_207661 | JGI IMG/M metagenome (GOLD analysis project Ga0310690, IMG submission 207661) | Bovine rumen microbial communities from tropical cattle in Woodstock, Queensland, Australia - Gonzalo_04 (v2) (version 2) | ecosystem: Host-associated > Mammals > Digestive system >...
CTTCACGGCTTATCGTATCTTCGTCTTTAACAATCTTATTAAACAATGCTTTTGATTTTTCGTATTCACGTTCTAAATCTTCGCAAGACTTTTGTTCAAGTGCGGATATTGCCATGTCAAGTGCTTCTTTTAACTCACATTCTTTATTCTCGCAAACACAAGGGTTTAATGATTGCCAAGTGCAATCGCCACATCCGTCTACTTTCAATATTGCTATCGCTTCTTCTCTCGACATACTCACACCACCTTTTCAAAATGATAGCCTTTATGTGTTTTTCTCTTTCCGACAAGGCATCCATAAATATTCCCTATATCTCCCTTAATGTCTTTCGCACAACTTGTAATATCGGGGTATGTTTGCCCTGTTTCTATAATTCTTACAGGAATACATTTAGGGTGAAGCCCTGTCTTTACCGCATGATTTATGTTTTCTTTACAAGTACACCATTCAAGATTCCAAACAACATTGTGTGCTTTGTTTCCGTCAATATGATTTACTTGTTCTTTGTTCTGCGGATTCAAGATAAACGCTTGTGCAATAAGTCTATGCACCTTATGTTGTTTCTGCTTTCCGTCTTTATAAAGTGACACATTCATATATCCAAACTTATTCTTTTGTTGTGGTACTTCTTTTTTGTCTGCTGTTCTTATTACGTTGCCAAATATATCTATCGTATATAGTCCTTCATATCCAACAACATCCCTCGCTAATTCTTCTCTCGTCATCCCTGATCTCCTTCCTTCCACGGACATTTATTGTTCATGATCTGTTTTATCTGGTCATACGCGGTTTCTTTTGCCATCAGAATAATGCCTTTGTCGCTTGTCCGGCTGATGACTTCCTCGCTCGCATATAAAACCGCGTTTATTCGTCCTATTTTTAATTCAAGATTATTCATTTGCTACCTCTCAATACTTAATATTCAAATTACCGTGTTTATTAATCCAATCAATAGCTTCTCGCATCGTATAGCCGTTATTTGTGGCTATATCCAGAAGTCGGTACATCTGTGGATGTGTTTCGTGCAAATCTACAAATCTTGTGTCACCGCTTATATGCGCCCCAAATCCGCAACATACACACCCGGTTCTCTGGCATCCCGTACAATGAAGGGTTTTCTGTATATCAAAAATGCCTAGTCCCGTCCATTCTGCCAAATCCATCTGTCCGTTTTCCTCATCATCCGTGATGACTTCTCCGTAAACACTGCATATCGGCAGGTCGTTAGTGCGAATATAAAGCAACACGTCTTGTTCTGTCCAAAAACTCATCGGGTTACTTGTCGGGATTTTAAGGTCAAATCCGTTGCAACTGTTTTGTAACCACTTTTGCGTTCTTAATCGGCTTTCACTTGCCATCTGTGCCGTGATAGGTACTCTGCCCGTTTCCTTGTGATATTTATGTGCCGGATCTTTCTTCATCACGGAACAACATTTGTTGCTGATCTCGAACGGACACTCAAGGAAAAACTTGTACTTTTCAAGGCTAAAAATACTTCTGTCCTCGTCAGGGGTATTTACCTTTATCGGCTCGGTCTGGCTCTTTGTTCTCCATCCTAGCAGGTTCGCTAGTCGTTGGTTTGCGCTCCCTTCCCTGCGTATCATTCTGTCGTTTAGAATATTCGCCAATTCCTCGGAGTTTTCTATACTTGTTGTCGTACCCCCCCTACTTGCCGTGTTTAAGGCTATTTGATCTATGCTAGGGGTAGACTCCTTTTTCTGATACTTCCCTATTCCGTTTACCCGGTCGAAACAATAGCGGTACGGTCTGTCTGTCTGTCTGTCTGTCAAAGCGTTTTGCGCATTGAGTATGCTTGTCAAGTATTTTCTCGCACCTTGCACACTTTCACTGACCTCTTTTGATATGAGCGGAAAGCCGTACTTTTCGCAGACTTCTACAAATCCGATTTTTGGATAAACAACATCAACATTGTCATACGTTGCGACAAAATCCCGTAATTCTGGATATTGTGTCGGTATGTCTACAAACATTGCCTTGACGTTCGGGTATAAATTTCTGACTATATCAAGTAATACCGTACTATCTTTACCACCCGAAAAACTGACATATACACCGTTCTCACCGTAGTGATTTACCCATTCCCTTATGCGTTGCTGTGTTAATCTGATCTTTAAATCAAGCGGAAGTGCCTGTAATTCCTGCAATTCCTGTATTGTGTGTTTCATTTCCCTACCTCTTCCTCAATCCATTGCCATCTGCAATGCCAACCTAACCAATGTAACTCTATGCTAAAGTTGTGCCGACAATAAATCGGATCGTTTCTGTCGATAACTATTGTTGGTATTAAAACTATCCGACCCCAATAATTATTGAACTGAAATCTGTTAAACTTCATTTCTCTATCACCACCCTTATATAGCCTTTTAATACTTTCCAACGTCCGTCATCTACAACATCGTAGTAAATATGGCTTTCGATCTCGTCTACCATCAGTCGTGCAATACGCTCTTTGGCGTATTCAACAGGCATCCCATCTTCTAAAATCTGACTTGCACCTAACGCAACAATGTTGTGTTCGATCTTTAAGGGCATGGGCTGTTCTAATTTACTCACAAACAGCATCCCTTCTAATTCTTCTATGCGTTTATCTTTCTTTGTCTTTATTCCAAATATCATTTTCTATTCTCTCCATGTTGTCGCAATATCGTATAACTCTGTGTCACTCATTTCGTGGGTATCGAGTATAATTCCCTCGCCTAAACTCGTCTGTACCATCGTGTATCTGGTCTTTGACGGATGCGCCGCTACAATTACCCATTGCCCGAACATCTTAACCCCGTCATCCCGTACCCAATATTCCGCCGGAATACCTGCATCCTGACTTCTCTGTATCACGTATTCCATCGGCAGGTCATACCATGTTTCGGTGTGTCCGTTATACGTTATTTTCCCTAAAGCAGCGGTCAATACCACCGCCAACAGTATTCGTTTCATGTTTTCCCCTTTCAGTTAAACCACTTTACTACTGTGTCTCCCGTGTACCCCTTTTCCCAAACAAACCATGCCAAAGCCATCATTGAACTTGATTTTGAAAAGTTTCCGTTCGTGCCGCACTTTATCCTTGAGGATGATACCCATATTGTTTTAGGCGGGTATTTCTTAAACAGTTCCTTTCTTGCCTTGCCCTCTAGCCACTGTATCTTCAGGAACAGACACACCTTGTTTCCGTCATATATCAGTTCCATTGCCTTTTTCAGAAACTCTTCAGCTAATTTGTACGGAGGGTTGGTTACTATGTCTCCGGCGTATGGTTGATGTAGTTTCAAAAAGTCCACACCGCCTTTACCATATCCTCGGTCAATAAGGTCGGTACTCATTACTTTGAACCCTTCCCGAACGAAAACCTTTGACAGATGACCTTCTCCACACGCACATTCCCAAATGTTCTCGTTTAAGTCCTCGATCTTGATTAGCCACTCTGCTGCTTCGGGACTTGTCGCGTAAAAATCTTCGTTCGCCCTGTCCTCGGCACTTAAATTGTGTGAGCCTATCATCCGGCTTACGATTTTATATCCGTCCTTCATCAATCAAATACTGCCTTATAAATCTGTTTGCGTAGTCCGGGTGGATCATTGATCTTGCTATCTTCAAACTCACCTTGCCGAACTTATCAGCATACATACTTGAATTTAACCGCCGTATAGCGTCCTTTTCTCCTAGATGGTTGTATGAATAACTTTCCATGAGAAAGTTGTTTTTCGGTTCACAATTCACAAACCAATACTGTGTAGGCTTTGCGTAATAATCGCCGTTCTCCCGTCTGTCCTTGTCTATGATCGTTGCCGGATAACACCAATACCGCCGCAGGAAGTGTTCTTCGCTATACGGATTTTCCATTATCAGTTTTAGTCCTCGGTCTAGGCAGACTATGAACATCTTGCATACTGTCAAATAATTCTGTCTGACTTCATCTATCAGTTTCATGTCATACCTGATCTTGTCCTGCATACTCCAAGTCTTGAATTGTTTTGATTGCCCCCTGAATGACAACATGATCTGATTTTCAAACCGGGTACATGGGAAGAACGCGAGTATCAAATCATCCTGTGTAATGTCATCAAACAGACTAGGCTTTCCGTTGTATGCGTTCTCGATCTCGGCAAATAAATCTATTTGATAGTCCGTTTCTCCGAAGTCATTGAGTATGTCATAATCCCACGCTTCATAGCCCAACTTCCGAAACTCATTCTTGAACGTGCCGGATTGTTCAAAAAGGCAATGTGCCGTAGTCGGTCGTTCGTTCGTTCGTTCGTTCGTTCGTTCGTTCGTTCAAGGCTTTCTCACCTACATTCTGTTTGTCAACTGTTTTATCGCTCATATTGTCCTCGCATATCTAATTTTGTACTCGCCCTCGTCGAAATATATTTCCTCTTTTTCGTTCACTACTTTTAATAAGCGTTTATATTGCTCATGCGCTCTGGAGTGTTCGCTTGCGTTCTCATACTTCCATAAATTTTCAATTCTGTTATCTGTTTTTACGAAATTGATATGATGTATTATTTCTTCTTTCGTCAATTTTTCGCGATAGTATTCTTCCCAAATAACCCTATGCTTTCTTCTTCTTGTTTTTGCATCTCGATAGTAACCTTCAATCATTCCTTTGGGCTTATCACTGTTGTATAACGGATCGCCATGTCTTTTATATTTCATGTAATGCTTATTACACATTCCCCTCGACCCATACCCTATGATATTGTTGCAATATCTACATTTGCCATATCTTATATTTTTGTGCGGTCGGTCGGTCAAGCGTTCCGCATCTGTGTTGTGGTTGTCAAGTCCTTTTTTCAAAATATTATCTTTCCTTCCCTTGCTAACTGTGCGTGTTTCCGGTTGATCTCATTTGTAGTCCACTCAAGGTTGGTAACTGAATTATTTTCTTTGTTACCGTCCTTGTGATTGACTTGTGGGAAATTATAGGGGTTCTCGATAAAAGCCTTTGCAACAAGCCTGTTTATACGGTGCTTATCGCCCTTTTTTCCACTACACAATCCTACTTTCAAATATCCTTTACTGTTCTTGTAGGGTTTCAAAATATGCCCTGATTCTGCGTTCCTTACTCTGCCCCACGAACTCACCTGATATTTGCCGTAATATCCTTCAATATCTTTCCATACTTCCATTACTTTCCCACGCTTTCATTCATAATCTTGCAGACCTTATCAGCCTTGCGCTTATCGCCTATACTTCCGAATACGGGTATGTATGGAAATCCTCGCTTGTGACAGTAGTACGCGCCGTTTTTCTCTGATACCACATAGGGTTTCTGTCCGTTCATATCATCTTCCTATCTGTGCATTTTATATGTCGCATTTTGACATCTAAATCAGTATTCCTCAAACTGCCTATCTTTCCACTCGTCATATGCCCTGTCCGGGTCGGGTTCTGTTTCCTCGATCTCGATGCTGTCATAGTCGATCTCGCAATCACAATCGACCTTTTTAATGCCGTGTAATGCTTCGAGGATTGACCCGTCAACGTCCACTTCGTCAACGCTGTTTATAAGGTCAACCTCGTTTTCTTCGGGACTTTCAAGCGTAGCGGGGCAATACCAACAATCAGCTATCGCGTCATCGTTCATGTAAATAATCAGTTCCTCGCCGCACAGTTCCCAATCGCTCGTTTCAGTTCCCGGCAACCGTCTGATGATCTCGTCAACTATGTTTGTCATGTTGATTGTGACCTTGTAATCGTATGTGCAACTTTCTCTTGATTCTCTTCCCATATTCTTTAACCTCGTATTTGCCCTTTTAAGACGTTTTTGTTGTTTAGCCTATCAAGTTATCGTTTAAACTCTGAAAATCGATTTTTGACCCCTTCTCGTTCGTTCTGCGGGGTCATTTGCCCTCATAGAATAACTTCTCGAAATCGTCAACGTAGTATTCATCCCACGAGAGTCTCTGCCCGCATTGGCTACAGTACCGTTCCCACGGATGCACTGTGTTATCGCATTTCAGCCAATGGCATCTGTAGTAGTACCCGCCGCCCAATTCAACCCGTATCGGCTTTTGCGGTATAGCGTTCTGTATCGCCCTTGCCCGTTCCTTTCTCGTCATCTTTCTATCCCTAGCAGATAATCAGCACTTACATTCAGGACTACCGCAAGTTTCGCAAGGTTATCACACTTTGGCAGGACACCGTTCTGATAACTCCATATCACGGATCTTGATACCCTTGATTGCTTGCTTATCATGCTAATGTCCATCTTACTGTCCCATATCGCCTGATTGAACCTTTCTGTAAACCCTTGAAGGTAAGCTGTGCGTTTGCCACCCTTGTGTACCGCTTTCCGGCTGTCGCGTTCTGATCTTGCCTCCGTTATCGTTTCGTATGTCCCACAATAATTGCCGTTGTGATAGACTATATATTTGCCGTTTTTTTCCTCGATATTTTTTTCAATTCTCAACCCTGTTCTCCTGTCTTGCCTTTACATCCCTTACGCTTTCCTCCGGGAAATGAACCACAAATGCTCTTTCTCTTATGCGGCTAGTAATCCGGCTATCGTAGTCAATAGTTTCAAGGTCATAGTTGCTCGTAAAAAATGTGACCTTTTTGTTGATATAGCGGCTGTTGACGATCTGGTAGAACTTCTCACCAACCCAATCTGTGACCTTTTCTGTTCCGAAATCGTCTATCACAAGGTATTTCACACTTGCCAAGTCCTGAAGTAACTTGCTTTCGTCGTTTTCCTCGCTGTTGAACTTGCGATTATATGTCCGGCGTATCTCGTCAAGGATGTCAAGGGATGTCGCAAACTTCACAAATTCCTTGTGATTATTCAGCAGTTCGTTAGCGATTGCCGCCGCAAGCATCGTTTTCCCAGAGCCTTTAGCGTCCGACCAAAAATACAAGCCTTTTCCGCCCTCTGTCATTTCGTCTTTATGCTCAAGCCAATACTTAACCACTTCAACAATCGACTTCGCGCCATCCTTGTTTTCCTGTGAGTAGTATTTCAAAACAAAGTCTTTCAGCCGCACGTCTTTGTATGTCTCCGGGATAGTCGCAAACCTTAACTTGCTTTTCTGACGTTCACGCTCAATCAATCCGCACTCGCACTCTTTCACGGTGTTGTAATCGGTGAACACCCATCCGCGACCTTTACACAACGGACACTCACCTTCAATCCCAGAGTCCTTCATCATCGTTGTCGGATTCCCCGGAATTGATCCGCTTGATGATTTCATCCACTTCTCGATCTCGCTCTTCATTCCCACTTCCGTGTTCGATCCCGACTTTTGTATTTCCATTGTTAATTTCTCCCTTCTTGTTGTTGTAGTTGCCCTCAAGGACTTTCGTAAAATTGCTCGGCAAGATAAACCAATCAAACGTAATCATCCACCCTGTTTTATTTTTCCCTTGCAGAAAATCAGATTGTCGTATCTGTTCAATGGCTTCTGTGAAATCTTCAAGGCTAAATTGTTTCAGTCGGGCTTTAAGCTGTGTCTCTCTTTTCGACCCTGACGTTATCTTTTTCACACTTTGTATTCCAAACTCTGATAACATATTCCACATCTCTACAATCTTCTGAATGTCCTTCGAGAAGGACGAACTATCTGTTAAGATAGTTAATATAGTCTTATTATCTTTATAGTCTTTATATTCTTCTTCTGTTGTCGGTTTGCCTGTCATTTGTTTGTCATTTGTTTGCCCTTTTACTGACGGTTTGCTTGTCATTTGTTTGCCGTTTTGCTTGTCGTAACCTTGATAGTCACTCCAATTATTTATCGTAATTATGCGGTATTTGTTTGTTGTTTTGCTTGTCAATTCGCCTGTCGAAATCAGACGGTTTAGATTGTCGCGAACTTGACGAATTGTTAACGAGGTTTCGTCCGATAACTTTGTCAAACTTGTTACGAACTGTCCGGGTTGCAAATCTATCCCTTGCCACTTTGTAGGTTGCCAATTTGCTTTCAGCAAACAATGTATAAATAATCTGCAAGCGTTGATATTGTCGTACCACTCCCACTTGAGCATCTTGTTGTAAAGTTTAATAAAAGCATCTGCCATGCTACTTCACCAACCTGTACTGTTTTACTCTGTAAATTTCCCCGTCCTCTCCCTTAACAAAGATGTATTCGTCCTCGATCTTTTCTCCGCGCTTTTTAAGGTCATATATCCTCTGCGGAAGGTTCATTGATCCCGCGACCCGGTATGCTTGTAGTCCGTTAATACCCTTTTTGTGTGTTTTCATAAATTTCAGTATCTTGTTGCACTGCGATATTCTCTTTCTCATTGCCTATACCCCTTTTCTTCAATCTCGATCTCGATATACGGTTCACCTGTTATCCAATAAAATTCATGTGTTGTGTTCTCAACCCACGCCGGATTATCGTTCGTTATCACTTTGCAGGACTGTAGAGCATCCTCAAACACCTTGTCGCAATAGCAGAAGATGTTCATTACATCCCGCTTGACACCCTTATTCCGCTCATAAAACCGATAGTGAATGACTATAGGCGGCCTCTCGACCTTCCACCCCTTCAGGTACTTTCTTATGGCTGCTATACAGATCCACATCGAGTCTTTCTTCATCTTGCCCCCGGCTTTCGGGTTCTTCCCGATCTCTGCCAGATAGTCATTTAGGCTCGGAAGTGTCCTGTTGCCGTAGTATTCGCCCTTTATCACTACTTTGTGCATAGTCCCGTTCGCTGTTATACCGTCCGTTTTTCCATTCAACTGCGTTATACTCCCTCTTACCCATCACAAATTTATTGCAAAATTTAGGATCAAGCCGCACCCCGTTTGTGTATAGTCGTGATTGATGTACAATATTGCAATAATCGCAAGTATCAGTCCGAGATGAATACCACTTGCACTTTTTACAGAGCGCACCGACCCTTATCTTTCTTCCCAAGTTTCCCCCCTTTCTCCCGGCACAAAGGCCGGGGTTATGTGGCTTTTGGTTGTGTGATACAATTACCCAAGCATATGTTTAGGTCTTTCGACCGGGTTACTATTTTCAGGTCACATTTTGACATCAACTAAAGGTAATTTTTACCGTATCGGTCAATGAACATTTTCCTTGCCTTTTCTATCGTTTTTCCCTCCGCACATCTGTCACGCTCATACGCTAGTTGACCTATCACTTTGCTGATCTTGTCGTGTTTATGTAGTAGTTCGTGATGTTCTCGGCATACGGGAACGGTTAACCCATCAGCATCCGATAGTTTTCTGTTTGCTGTGCCGAACACGCAGTGATGGGTGTCCTGCTTCGGTTTCCGGCAGAATATGCAAGTGTCCATGTACTCGGTTATCATGCTCCACCCGCTGTTTCATTCAATTCAAACTCCGACGTGCTGATAACCGTACAAACATGAGTGTCACGGCAATAATCACAGTCTGAACTCTCACACCGGGAGGGTTCTATTTCTCCCGACTTCAACATAATTATGGTTTCACACTTGCTTTTTATCTGCTCCAGTGCGTCATCAAGCATTTTTTGAGGAAGTTCTATAATGTCACACATCGGATGCGGCTTTTTGTCCACACAGGCCAAATAACAATTAAGTGTGTTCCCGGTATTCTGCCGGACGATCTCACGGTATATGGCTAACTGTATGTCATATCCATAAGCCAAATAGAAAGGTAAGCGTTCTCCACTATCAGGAATGTAATATCTGAAATTCCTATCCAATGATTGTGTTGATTTCAGGTCTACTATCGCTTTTCCGTCAATGTAACTGTCGATCTTGATCTTGAATGGTAGCCCTTCAATAATTCCTGTCATAATGGTTTGTTTGTCACCACTCATGTACGCGCAGAATTTTTCTTCTTTTAGCGTCCTCTGGTACATATCAATGACTTTCTGATACTCGGACTTTAACTGTCCTTTGGTTGCACCACGACTTGAGACACAATCCGGGAACCTCTCAAGGATATATTCAGGATCGTCATTCTCCCAAAGACAATCGAGGATAGATCCCTCTAGCAATGCTTTGGTTGTTTCTCTGACATACTCGCCGCTGATTGTCTTTAATGCTCTTTCCTCACAACCGGGAATAAGAGGGCAAGACATAAAATCCTTGTACTGTGAAGCTGAACAATATTCTTTGTTTGCTTCTATTGAATAGTAGTTACCATCATTCAGCACCATCTTCTATAACCTCCCTTGCCTCTGTATCAAACACGTCAACTGCCTTTTCCGGCTCTTTCTTCTCGTTCTTTACATCGAAGTCCGACCCGTCCTCGAACGCTTGCATTGCCTCTGCTGTGTCAAAGTTAAGGTCTATCAGCTTGCAAAGCCGCCGAAGTACCGTCTTTTTGCACATTTCACCGTAACTCTCTTTCCACGCTTTAGAGTTAGGGGCTTTGGAAAATGTTGTCCGGGTATGCTCAATCTCGGCAACGCTCATAGTGTCGTATATCATGCTACCGTCTGCATAAAGGCAAACCGCAAATGCACCGATGATATTTCCGTCATTAAACGGTTTCGGGGTAAATGAAACGGTCTGATTACCGTTTTCGATGGTTTCAACAAAGTCATCGCCATCACGAACTACCTTTGCGTAAATATCGCGGATAGGATTGCTAGAATACCGCTTACATAGCTTGATTTCGCCTTTATAATCGGTCTGAAAATTGACGTTGCCGCCGTATGGGATCGCGTAACATTCCCCGTTGAAAAAGTCCAAACCGAGAAATGCACCTTTAAGAAGTGTCCTGACTACCGACTTTGCATCACACTTTGAAAAGTCTGCCGTTCCGTCCTGAAGTACGGTCATACAGTTTTGCATGAAACGCTGTTTGTTAAAGTTTTGCGGAAGTGCCGCTACCTGCTTGTCCAGACTCTCGTCCAATCCCTTATGGATTTCTACCAAATAATTCTTGTCTTGTGTCGCCATACTATCTCCTTCCAATTTGTTTCGTTTAGTTAATTTTGTTCTTTTCTCGTTCGCCTTATTATGCTTTTCTATAATCTTCTGTGTTTTGATTTCATTTGCCCATATAGCCGATAGCACAGCTTATATATGGAGGTTTACTGTATATTTGTAACGTGATACCTGCCGAAGTCACTGTTGCGGCTTGATCCGATACCGATACCGAAACCAGATAAATTAATGATGTTCACGATCTGTTCAAGTGAGTACACATTCTCAAGGAAACTTATTCTAAACTTTGCACTCCAACCGCTAAATCTATTCAACTTTACGAGGACGGGTGCGCCCTTCTTCGGTGACATCAGCATTTCGTCAAGGTGATATTCCGTAAACTTAACCGGGATGAGGTTAGCCTTTTCTCCGATAACATTTACTGTTGCCCTGAACTCCGTTGAATAAGTGCTGATCTTATTACGGGTAAGAGCCTCACCGAAACTCTTTTTAAGTCCGAAAGCAGTTATGCAAGGAGCATTTTTCTTCGGGTTTAGACATTCCTTGAGGGTCTTTTCCGAGAACTCATCCGGCTTTCCGTTTATCCAATGAACCGCCGTGATGATTTCCTCCCATTCGTTAGGCTTTGACAAATCCTTTGCCTTATCCTTTCTCGCATCCGTCAACTGTCTTGTGGTAACATCATTCATCTTGTTTAATACAAGGTCTGTGTCACCCTCAATCGTGATTTCTACTGTTTTCGGCACAATAGGCTTAAACTCGATAACTTCTACTTCTTTCTTCATAATTAATTCCCCTTTCTCTTTTTTAGTTTGTTTTGGTGTGTGTTTCCTTTCGTGACTTTCTTTTGGTACTGTCTCATTACAGACAGGACTTTGACTTCATGCGTTTTCTTTGGTGTACTTTAGTTTTATTTCCTTGCCTTATCTCCGCTTATCTTTACTTTTGGCATAAAGCCAAAGTCCTATCTGTAATTTGCTTTCGTTTCCTTTAATCTGGTTTCGTTAAGTATGCTTTGGTTTTTGGTATTTTTTTAGCAAGCGTAGTGCTGACTTTATGTTTAGTTTTGTGTAGTGTGGTTTCTTTCGGTTTTTTTATCTCTCCTTTGGTTTGCTTTTTGAGACTTTTCTTTTGGCATAAAGCCAACACTACGCTTGCTATAGGTATTTCTATCCTTCGAGAAATCTGTCAATCTC
>Ga0310690_10009716_pt1 | contig 12046 bp, 7 predicted proteins | sample AusTroGonzalo_MG_2_FD_207661 | JGI IMG/M metagenome (GOLD analysis project Ga0310690, IMG submission 207661) | Bovine rumen microbial communities from tropical cattle in Woodstock, Queensland, Australia - Gonzalo_04 (v2) (version 2) | ecosystem: Host-associated > Mammals > Digestive system >...
GGGTGCAAATGACTGGGGTACTCGTGCATCTGTAGCAACAGACAGAGCTTATCTCTGCCGCTTCGAAGCAAATGGTGAGACTTATAAACTGCGTTGCAAGTACAACAATGACTGGCAAGACAACAGCGGTCTCGACTATGATGGCGACGGAAACATCTGGGTTGATGGTGAAGGTCGTGCCGGATCAGGCCTATGGACTTACACAGTTTACAACGATGGTACATTCACCATTGGTAGCACATACGCAGCAGGATTGCTCTCAATCGTTCCTTCAAAGGGCGACACTCGTCTCTACCTGTCAGAGGAAGAAGATGCTCAGAGCAAGTGGATTGCAGTTTCTGAGGAAGACTTCGCTGCTTACCAGCAGGTTCTGAAGAACTATCAGGATATTAAGGACGAATGGGATAAGACCAACTATGCTGTTGGTGACGATCTCGCAAATATCGTACCAGCCACTTGGGAAGGCCAGAGTGGCACCTTTGGTGGAGACGGCAATCCAGAACGTTACAATGGTGGCGGTTCTATCGACACTGGTGACGTAATGACTCAGACCCTCGAAGGCTTGAAGAATGGTACCTACGAAGTTACTATCAAGGCAGCTGCAAACTACACTTCAGGTCGTGGATTTGAATGTCCTACTGGCGAAGGCCTCGTTGAAGTATTCGCGAACCAAATAGCCGAAGGTATTGAAGTCGTTGACCGTGGATGGATTGGCGCTGCCGACTATTCTGAAGTAAAACTCATCGCAGTTGTTACAGACGGTACTCTGAAGTATGGTATCCGCAACATTGCTCCAGCAGGTAACTGGTATGTTGTGACACTTGTTTCACTCGTTTACATGTCAGACACGGCTCTTGTTCCTGGTAACCCAGAAACAGCAATCAACGAAATCGAAGCGAAGCCAGCAGCAGCTAAGGCTGTTTACAACATGGCAGGTCAGCAGATGAACGGACTCCAGAAGGGTCTCAACATCGTTGGTGGCAAAAAGGTTTATGTGAAGTAAAGACCCATTAGGCCAATAAGCCGAATTAGGCTGATAGGCTCTATAAGCAATCAGTGCTCAGGCAGCAATGCCTGGGCACTTTGTTTGTGTACCTCATTGTTAAAAAAGAAGCGAGATTGAGTGCTTTATATATATAATAAGGTGTAAAAGTAACGTTTTTTTGATTTTTCTCTTAAAAAGTTTGGTGGTTTCATAAAAAAGCATTAACTTTGACACCGTGTTTATAACTAAGCACCAAAAAACCATATCAATTGAGTATACCAATAAATATAGATACATTCTTATTTAATTAACTTTTTATTATTAACATTTTAAACATTAACAAACATGAGAAAAATCAAATTTTTACTCGTTGCAGTGTTTGCATTGGTAGGCATGAGTGCGTTTGCACAAGATGCGCCAAAGAAATCTGATCTTGCGACAGACGGAAACACTGTACAGTACCTCTACAATGTAGGGAAAAAAGCATTCTTTATTGGTGCTAACAACTGGGGTACACGTGCGTCTTACAACCCTGAAAAAGGTTACAAGTTCAAGGTTAAAGACAATGGTAATGGCACATTCTCGCTTATTGACTATCCAGAAGACAAAGGCCAATGGATGGGTTGTTTCTGGGATGGGTCTGGCGTTTATGTAGATAACAATTCAAATGAAAACAGACTTAAGTGGAAAGTTATAATTGCAGAAGACGGTACATTCAAGATTCAGCACCCAGACGCTGGTGCAGGTTATCTTGGAGTTGGTGCTACTCAAGGAGATGACGACACAAGACTCTATTTCTATGAGGGTGACGAAGACTTTGTAACATGGTATGCTGTATCAGAAGAAGATTATGAAGAATATTTTGGTATTTATGCAGAATACATAGATCATAACCCAGAGGCTGCATACACAAGTGTAGAAGATCTCAAAGGTAAGACATTTGCTATTATCAACGAAGACGAAGGTAAGGCACTTTGTTTCATGGAGAACCAAGTCCTTAATTATGAGCTTATTGAAACTGCCTTAGGCACTGCAAAAGGTAATCTCTTCAAAATAGAAGCAGCTCAGGGAGATGGCGTTGAAGGTTATTATTATATTCATACATGTAAGATAGACGGCTCAGATTATACTTCTCCATGGGGAGGTTATTATCTTAACTCACAGCCAGCAAATGAATCAGTTTGTTTTGTTCTTACTAATGGTGCAAATGGTCATACGAATGGTCAGGATATCGATAACGGTGCCGTCTGGGATATTCAATACGTCGCAGAAAAAGGCTTCACACTGAAGAATATCGGTACAGGAAAGTATTTGGGCACAACTGGACCAGCCAATTTTGATGACCCTGTTTATTGGTCATTCGAACCAGTTACGAAACCATACCAATTTGGACCTAGCGTATTGAATGCATACAATAAGGCTCTTGAAGATGCGAAAGCTGTTGATTTGTCACAGACAATGCCTTCTGATGTTCGTCAAGCATTGGTAGATGCTCTTGATACTTACGCTTACGACAACGTAATCAACTCATCTGCAACAAAAGAATCTGTAAAAGCAGCTATTGAAGCTCTTGAAGATGCAGTTGCTCCTGCGGCTACATTCGCTGAATATCGTGCAGCTTATAAAGCCGCTCAGGATGTAGATTTAACTCAAAAGATGAATGCTACTACCAAGTCTGATTTCGAAGCAGCTCTTGTTACATACGCAGATGATAAGGTGATTACCGAAACTGCTAAATTGGAATCAATCCAAGCTGCAACTGAAGAACTGAACAAGCAAATAGCAGCTGTTGATGCAAGCGTTAAAGTTTATGCTGCTACAGCAAAAGCTATCGAAACTTACGGAACAAAAGCAGCAGCTCTTGATGCAGACGGACAAGCAGCATACGACGTTGCTGCAATTCAGGCAGCATACAATGAAGGCACATTTGCAGAAGACAAGTCTGCAGACGTTGCAGCAGCATTCCGCAAGGCCGTAAAGGCTCAGACTACTGCTGGTGCAGACATGACTGGTGCTATCATCAACCCAAGCTTCGAAGATGAACCAAAGGGTACAGGATGGACTATGCAAGCAGGCAACCAGAACCTCCGCGGTGGTGCAGAAACCAACTACTGTGCAGAGTCATGGCACTCAACCTTTACTTTGAGCCAGAAGTTAGAGGGTATGCCAAAGGGTAAGTACACATTGACAGCTCAGGGCTTCTACAATCAGGATGGTTCAGACAACGATCACCTCCCAGTATTCTACGCAAACAGCGAGACTGCTACATTTAAACCAGGATCTCACAGTGAAAGCTCTATGGGCATGGCTTCTGCCCAATTCACAGCAGGTGAATACACTTGTGATCCTATCGAATTTGTTATTGGTGAAGATGGTGTCATCACCATTGGTGCTAAGTTGGAGACTAACACAACTCTCTGGTGCTGCTGGGATAACTTCAAGCTCACCTACACAGATCCTACTGCAGAGCCAGTTTACGTATTCCCAGAAGCATATTCTAAGGTATACATCTACAATGAAGCAAGCGGCATGTTCGTTAAAGCAGATGCAACTACTGCATATAAGGCAGACGTAACAGAGGCAGACATCTATACTGTATGGTGTAAGGGTACTGAAACACCTGATGGAAAGAACCTCCGTATTGCAGCAGGAAAGAATGATGCGACAGGAAAATGGCGTTCACTGAGAGTTAACGCAGATGGTGATATTGTATTCCAGGACGAAGACTACAGTAAGTGGAAGCTGGTAAAAGATGAGGAAAGTGGTTTCTACAAATTACAGAACACTTATACAACAGCAGGTCAGAGCAACAACCCAGGCTTCATGGCAGTTAATCTTGAGGATGGTAAGGTAGAAATTGTAGCAGAAGCAAATGAATATGCTCTGTGGCAGTTCCTCTCTCAGGAAGACTTTGACGCTATTCCAACAGCTATCAAGGCAATCGCTGAGAAGTCTGCAGCAAGCAAGGCTATCTTCAACGTAGCTGGTCAGCAGGTTAAGAGCCTCCAGAAGGGTCTCAACATCGTTGATGGCAAGAAGGTTTATGTGAAGTAAAGCCTACCCCTAACCCCTCCCTCAAGGGAAGGGAATAGATAAAGGTGCTCAGGCAGCAATGCCTGGGCATTTTTTGTATATAAACCAAAAACTTTAAAACCCTTTCGTTTCACGAAAGAAAAACCGAAAAACAAAAACATTAAAAATACTTTCAACAGATTGGAACTTCGTTCTGGAACTACAGCCTGTCAGCTTTTCCTTGTAAGCCCACTTACAGATAAAAACTCCCAGACCCTATCTCCATCCTTTCAGGACAACAATCTGTTGAAAGCAATAACAGAAAAATTATGTACAAACACGATAATGGGAAAAAAGTATTCATCAGCAGTCTATCGTCCTCCTATCTCCTTTTTAAAGAAATCATCTACTTTTGTTTGTTTTTTCTTTTGAGCAGAGTAAATTCCTGTAGGGAAGGAGTAGTGGGTTCGCAAGACTTTGTCTGTGAACGAGTTCACAAGGAAAGACGTGCGGATCCACCACATAAGGACGATAGTACTGCCCTGCTCAAAAGTATTTTTATTGTTTTCGTCAAATCAACAATGGTTCTTCCGGTAGTAGCAAAGCAATAGTTCCCACGGTGGGAACGCATAGTTCCACAGGCGGGAACTGTTAGTTCCCATTAGGGGAACTGACTGTTCCCCTTAAGGGGAATTTTTGTTACCCTTAAGGGCTGCAATTGCTATCCTTAAGGGGCAGCAAACAAAAGTGCCCAGGCATTGCTGCCTGAGCACTTGAACTTATATGGCCTATCAGCCTTATTGGGCTAATTAGGCTTATTGGCCTTATAGTTAATTACTTAACCAATATCTTTTGACCATCTACGATGTTGATGCCCTTCTGCAGGCCCTTCATCTGCTGGCCGGCGATGTTATAGATACCGTTTGCCTTGCCTGCAACTGTGATGTTGTTGATGCCGCTTGATACTGCTCCATCAGCGATGATGATCTTGTACTCACACTCGAACGATTTGTAGTCTGCACTCTGGTCTGGAGTGTGCTGACCTGCTGCATCGATACGTGAGTTAGCATCTGGGAATGCACATGCATCGTACATCTTTACTGAGTAGGTACCATCTGCAAGCGTACGTCCATCGAACCAGAATGTTCCGATTTCGCCTGAACTTTCCTTAAGCTTACTACCATTATCAGAAACACAACTCAAAATCAAGTCATCTGGAGCACTTGCTGCAAACAATTCCTTTGTATTTTTGTTGTGATTCTTGGTGGCACGACTTGACAAAGAGAAATACATCTCTTCATCTTCATCATAGTAATACTTATCCTTTGTCAGCCCTCCTGGCAATGCAAAAGCAGCCTGCAAACCAGTGATTTCTACATCGTTATCCATGTAGAGCGTTACAGGAATTCTTTTAAGGTCGGTGGTTTCACCAACGACAATGTACATGTTAACGTTCTGTGCCTGAACAGCAGCTACTGCTACCAGTGCAACGATTGAAAGTAATAGTCTCTTCATATTCGTTTTGTTTTAGTGATTAATATCGATAGTTCATATTTCGCAACAAAGATACAGCATAAAAATAAAACGGCAAAATATTTTTGAGATTTTTTGCCGTTTTAGATGAAAAATGTTTAGTATAAGGACGAAATTTATACTAAATGGCGAATGATTTCCTCTTTGTCGCCTGGCAACATGTCGATAACAGGAATCTCAATCATGGTATAAGCTCCTGGTTGCTGACGAAGAGCAGCACGACACATATTGACCAGCACCTGTGAAGTGAGGGCAGGGTTGTTAATCTTCATGTTGAACTCGAAGAGTTGGTTGTGGGTCTTACCTGACACACCTTTGCGCACCAGATTCACACCATGTCCTACGTCATTGAGGTCATCGACACAAGGTACCTGCATCACATGAGTCTCATCGTTGATAAAGTAAGCATCGGCCTTGATGGCAGCCTCAACAGTCTTGAAGTCTGCACCTTCTTCCAATTCCACATACACCATACGACGATGGATACCTGTACCTACAGGAATAGTCATAGAGAGTGCATCGCGAACGCCAGGAATGGCACGAACAGCAACTGAGTGTCCCATAGAGCGGCCTGGGCCGAAGTTGGTGTAGCTGATGCCACGTGGGGCAAGACTTTCCATCAGGGTACGTACAATTGAATCGCTTCCTGGATCCCATCCCGCACTGATGATGCTGACTGCATTGTTTGCCTTTGCTACAGCAGCAAGACTGCGACGCAAGTCTATAATCTGTGTGTGAATGTCGAAACTATCGACAGTATTGATGCCAAGTGCAAGACACTGCTTGGCATATTCTTCTACTTTACGCGTAGGTGTTGCAAGGATTGCCACATCGACCTTTCCCAGCTCGCGGATGTCTGTCACGACTTTCACACCATTGATGGTAGGATTGGTAACATTACGACGTACGATACCTACACACTCCATGTCGGGTGCTGCTTCGAGGGCTTCTAAGGCATAGCGGCCAATGTTGCCGTAACCTACGATTGCTACTTTGATTTTCTGTTCCATATTGTGCTGTGTATTTAATTCATAATGCATAATTCATAATGCATAATTATATTCAAAAATATAAAGCAGAAGACCCTCACAGCGGAGGGTCTTCATGCAGATTGTTATTCTTTAACTTCGTCTTCCTTAATCTTACGTCCGAGAACGAGATATGCAGTCGGAGCTGCAATGAAGAGAGATGAAGTAGTACCAATCAATACACCAAGTATCATTGCAAATGCGAAGCTGCGGATGCTGTCACCACCAAAGATGAAGATACAGAGCAACACGATGAGGGTACTTACTGATGTGTTGATGGTACGAGCCAAAGTAGCGTTGAGCGACTGGTTGAATACCTGCTGCTTGTCGCGCTTTGGATAGAGCTTCAACTCTTCACGGATACGGTCGAAGATAACCACCTTATCATTGATTGAGTAACCAATAGCTGTCAGGATGGCACCAATGAAGGTCTGGTCGATTTCAAGTGAGAAACCTATCCAACCCCAACAGAGTGAGTAAACACCGATAATGAGTACGGTATCAAGTGTCAATGCGGCTACAGAACCGATTGAGAAGGCTACGTTGCGGAATCGAATCAAGATGTAGATGAAGATGGCGATGAGGGCCAAGATAACTGACCAGATAGCGCCATAGGTGATATCTTCAGCAATTGAAGGACCTACCTTCTGTGAACTGATGATTGAACCACCTGTACGTTCATCACGGTTGATGAAGTGATCAAGAGTTACAGTCTTACCGTCAATCTGTCCACCAGCTACGAGTGTCTCGTAAATCATCTTCTCGATTTCAGAGTCAACCTGCTGACCATTCTCGTTGATGCGGTAGTTGGTAGAGATACGTACCATCTTGCCGTCAGTACCAAGAGCGATAACCTGAGTTGTTACCTTGTCAACATCTTCCTCTGCGGCAGCTCTCTCTTGGAACTTGTTAGCCAATGCTGCACGGATATCCTCAGGAGCAACTGGGTTCACAAATTCCACCTTATAGTTACGTCCACCCGTGAAGTCGATTGACTGGCTCAAACCACGAATGAAGAACGAAGCAAGACAAACAAGGAGGAAGATGCCGAATGCCAAGAATGACTTCTTGTAAGCACCCATGAAGTTGAACTTCGTGCCCTGCATCATGTTCTTGGAAACACTTGTGGTGAAGGTAATGTCAGTCCACTTATCGCGGTTGAGGAAGTGCTCGTAGCAGATACGAGTCAACCAAACTGCAGTGAAGAATGAACATACGATACCAATCATGAGGGTCGTTGCGAATCCCTTGATAGGACCTGTACCGAAGTAGAAGAGGATGACACCTGTGATGATTGAAGTGAGGTTAGAGTCGAAGATTGCTGAAAAAGCATTGCTGTAACCAGCTGCAACAGCGTTCTTAATGTTCTTTCCTGACTTCAGCTCTTCCTTCGTACGCTCATAGATAAGCACATTGGCATCGACTGCCATACCAAGTGTCAGCACCATACCGGCAATACCTGACATCGTCAATGCTGCCTGCAGTGAGGTGAGGATACCTAGTGTGAAGAAGAAGTTGAGCAAGAGGGCGCAGTTAGCAACCATACCTGGACGGAAGCCATACATCACGCACATGTAAATCATCAATACGATGAAGGCAATGATGAACGAAATGAAACCTGCGTTGATAGACTCCTGACCCAATGATGGACCTACGATGTCTTCCTGTACAATCTGTGTTGGAGCTGGCATCTTACCAGACTGGAGCACGTTTGCAAGGTCCTTGGTTTCGTTGGTAGTGAATGAACCAGTAATCTGAGTGTTACCACCATCAATCTTGTTCTGTACATTAGGAGCACTATAAACAAGGTTGTCAAGAACAACTGCTACACAGTGGTTTACGTTTGCCTCAGTAAGGGCAGCCCATTTACGAGCACCTTCTGTATTCATCTTCATGGTAACACAAGGCTTACCATACTGGTCGAACTCATCCTTAGACTCAGTAACAACTTCACCTTCGATTGGAGCACGTCCGTTCTGGCCTGTCATGCGGATTGCATAAAGTGTATATATACGGCCTGCTTTATCCTCAGACTTCACACCCCACTTCAGTGAGAGGTCGCCTGGGAGTACCTGCTTAGCAAGCTCACTGCTTACCAAAGCATTGATCTCGGCAGTATCAGAAGCGAGAGCATAACCTACAGCACAACCTCTTTCACCCTGATAAGGCTGGAAGATAGCGAAGAGTGGGTTTTCTGCCTTTGCTTTTGCAAGTTCTTTCTCGTCAGAAGCCTTGCTTGGAGTCTTCTGCTCAGCATTAGCTACCTGATTCAAGATGTTTTCCTTGTTGTCCTTTGCTGCAGAATCAGCTTCCTCTGCTGCAGGAGCAGCTTCAGCGACTTCTTCTTCGGTAGCAGTAGAGTCAGTTGCTTCGTCTACAACCTTACCGTTGCGAAGTGCTGTGTTCAATTGATTGAGGTAAGGAAGGATTACCTGCGTATCGTAAGTCTCCCAGAACTCAAGGTTTGCACTACCCTGAAGGAGTTTACGTACACGTTCAGGCTCTTTAATACCAGGAAGTTCAACCATGATACGTCCTGACTGACCTTCGACGCGCTGAATGTTTGGCTGAACAACACCGAAGCGGTCAATACGTGTACGAAGTACGAGGAATGAATTGTCGATAGCGGTATTCACCTCTTCACGGAGAACCTTCTCCACTTCGTCATCGCTGCTGTTTGCATTGATTTTACCTTTCAGCTTCTGTGTGGCAAAGATCTGAGCCAGCTTTCCGTCTGGCGCATTCTTCTTAAAGGCTTTGACAAACAGTGTGATAAAATCGCTTTGACTTTCGACTTCTTGTTTTTGGGCTTCATTGACTGACTGAACAAATGCAGAATCAGTCTTGTGGTCGGCTAAAGCCTTCACTACATCAGGAACAGACACTTCAAGAATGACGTTCATACCACCTTTCAGGTCAAGACCAAGACCGATGGCTGTTTCACGACATTGCTTCAGGTTGTAGGTTCCCAAGTAGAACGGATTCATGTTGAGCGAATCCAAATAAAGTTCTGCTTCCTTCTCTTCCATCTTTGATGCCTTATTATCCACGTAGTTGGTCACTACGGAGAAAGACAGATAGAAGATGCAGATAAGTGTTAGCGCAATGGCTAAGAACTTAACAAATCCTTTGTTTTGCATTGTTGATGTTTAATAATTTTTGTTTATTTGTTTAATGTTTATTTTTCGTCTTATCACACAGTGAAAACCCATCAAAGATGGGATGTCTCACAAATTAGTGCGTTACAAGGGTGCAAAGTTAACACTTTTTTTAGATTTATCGCATGTCTAAGGTGCAAAAAATGGGGTAATGGTCACTTTCTTGCCCATATTTATCCACTTTTGCATTATATGAATCGAAACTTTCGCTCATTAAGATGTGATCGATGCGAAAATACATGCCACTTTGATTGTAAGACCAACCCGGTCCGTTTCCTGATTCAGTGTAGGCATCTTTCAACTTTTCTGTCAGTGTTTTATGCACATAAGAAACAGGCGAGTCATTAAAGTCACCACAGACAATGATATACTTATTTTGCAGACTGTCAATCAATGTGTTCAGAATGTCTGCTTGAAGCGATCGGGCGGCATTTGCAACTGCTAATTTCTCTTCTAACCACGAAACTCCTTCTTTCATGCTGATGGTGTCTTCTGCTTCTGGAGTTTTCATGCGAATCGAGCGCTTCACCATCTGTTTGTAAAGCTCCTTATCATCTGTGTTTAGCCGATATGACTCCAAATGACAATTTATAATCTTTACCGTATCATCGTAAGCCAAAATATCGTAGCTGTTACATCTGGCAGAAGGAGAGCCTAAATCAATCTCCTGGGAAGCAAGAATCGGGAACTTAGATAAGAGAGCACAATCATATCCTAATCCTTGAGCCATATCAATATAAGGATAGACTGTACTCAACGAGGCATAGAGTTGTTCTTTCTGAATACCGTTTGCTTCTTGTAAACAAACCACATCTGCATTTGTATTGATGATATAATCAGCGATAGCAGTCTTTCCTTCTTCAGCATTATAGCCTTGAAACATCTCTACATTATATGATAGCAGGTCTATGGTTTTTCCACCTGGTACATCTTTAAACAGATTAATGGGGCAATAATCACGAATACTTCCCCAACAAATGACGATACCAAGCAGACTGATGGCACACAACTTCCACTTCAGAAATAACCAGATGGGCAGAAAAACAAGAGTACCCAGCACAAAAAATGGAAGCATCATACCAAGATATGACCAATTGGGATAGTCTGCGGGCTTTAAATAGATGGAATAGGCGCAAATAATCATTCCACAGACAACCAGCACGTTTAAGATTCCTATGACCCAATAAATAATCTTCTTAGCTACCTTCATCCCTATTTCTTCTTCCTATTATCTCCTTTATTTATTTGAGGCATCAAACAACTGTTTCTTCTCAGTCTCGCTCAAACTGGCATAGCCATCTTGACGAATCTTATCCAAAATGCGGTCGATTTCGTCATTCTGCTCTTTCTTCTGTGCATTGAACTCATAGTCACGACTACGTTCGTTCTTGTTGTAATGCACTTTCATATTGGGATGTGTCGACGTTGTACGCCAACCTGTGTATGACTGGTTTATTCTTCTTTTCGCCTTGAACTTCCAATAGAGAATCAACAGAAAACCAAACAGCATACCTCCCAAATGGGCAAAGTGAGCTGTTTTATCTACGTTCAACAATCCTAAAATAACCTCATATACTGCATAGCCTATAATTAACCAGATAGCCTTAATGGGAATTGGAATAGGAATGATGAATATCTTTTCGTTAGGATATGTCATACCAAAAGCTAACATAACACCCATCACGGCACCACTCGCTCCAATGATATAGTCTTGCGGACCAATCAATCCAATGAATTGACCGACTTCTTGAATCAAAGCTGCACCAAATCCACAGACAAAGTAGAATATAAGAAACTTTTTCCAACCCCATGTCTGCTCCATGATACGTCCGAACATCCAAAGTGCAAACATATTAAAGAAAATATGCCAGATGTCACCATGCATAAACATGTGAGTCAGGAACTGGAAAGGCAGGAAATAAGGGCTTTCAACATAGAACAAACCAAACAGCGCATTGAGGTTCAGTCCCCAAACCATGCCAACTAATGCGTTAATAATATACGCTGCTATATTAATAATCAACAGCCCTTTTACAGCTTTTGTCATCATCTGTATTGCTATTATTATTCATTAATGATAAACTTACCATCCTCAGTCATACCCTCTGCCGAGATAAACATGGAAGTACATGAGGAGTTGTTATAGAACTCAACCGTTGCACGACCTCTGTTGTTCGTCTTCAGGTTCGGCTCCCAGTACAGGGTACGGCGGAAGTCCTCTGCAGGAGGCATTGCGGAGTAGTCCTCCATCTCGAAGGCCGTCGGAACATTGAACCCTTCGAAGTGAGTGCGTCTCAGACCCTTCTGCTTGAAGTCGAAGAGCGGATGCT
>Ga0310690_10009717_pt1 | contig 12044 bp, 12 predicted proteins | sample AusTroGonzalo_MG_2_FD_207661 | JGI IMG/M metagenome (GOLD analysis project Ga0310690, IMG submission 207661) | Bovine rumen microbial communities from tropical cattle in Woodstock, Queensland, Australia - Gonzalo_04 (v2) (version 2) | ecosystem: Host-associated > Mammals > Digestive system >...
TTTAATGTAACAATAAGTTTTTCATCCACTATTTACTAATCCTTCTAAATTATGTTATAATCATACCATGGATGAATTGTTTAAAGACATATATAAATCTTTAAAAGAACAAAACCGCAGTGAAGAAGAAATAGAAAAAATACAGGAAGCATTCCTTTTTGCAAAAGAAAAACATGATGGTCAATATAGAGTTTCAGAAGAACCCTATATAATTCATCCTGTAGAAGTTGCAAAAATATTAATATCTTTAAAAGCTGATACCAATACGATTATAGCGGCATTTTTACATGATATTCTTGAAGATACCGATACTCCGCCTGAAGTCATAGAAGAAAATTTTTCAAAAGATGTTCTGACTCTTGTTCAGGGGGTTACAAAACTTGGAAAATTGCAATTTAAGTCAACCGAAGAACGTCAGGTTGAAAACTTCAGAAAAATGTTGATTGCAATGGCAAAAGATATTAGGGTTATGTTTCTGAAACTTGCGGATAGACTTCATAATATGCGGACGCTTAACTTTATGGCAATATCTAAACAACAAAGAATTGCACAGGAAACTCTTGATATATTTGCTCCACTTGCAAACAGACTCGGGATTGGTAAGATTAAAGCAGAACTTGAGGATTTATCTCTAAAGTATCTTCACCCTGACAAATACTACGAAATAGCACAACTTGTTTCTCAAAAAAAAGCGGAGAGGGAAGAAACGGTTAAGATACTGATTGACAAGTTAAAAAAAGACGTAAAATCAAGCGGCATAAAAGCTGAAATTACGGGCAGAGCAAAGCATTATTACAGTATTTACAGTAAAATGAAGAGATTAAACGTATCTTTTCACGATCTTTACGATATAACCGCAGTTCGTGTAATTGTTGATACAGAAAAAGAGTGTTATGAAGTTTTAGGAATAATTCACTCACAATTTAAACCTATTCCCGGCAGATTTAAAGATTACATAGCCATGCCAAAAGGGAATATGTACCAATCACTTCACACATCTGTTCTGGGGCCTAAATCTAAACCTTTGGAAGTCCAAATAAGAACATGGCAAATGCATGAGGTTGCCGAATATGGGGTTGCTGCACACTGGAGATATAAGGAAAAAGGGTCTTTTAAGGCTGATAACGCATCAGATATTCAGTTTTCTTGGATGAGAAAGCTTGTTGAATACGATCAGGATGTTACAAATTCAAAAGACTTTGTTGACAGGGTTAAATTGGATTTATTTTCCGATCAGGTATTTGTGTTCACTCCAAACGGGGATGTATTTGATCTTCCACAAAATGCTACACCTGTTGATTTTGCATACAGAATTCACTCTGATGTCGGACACAAAACAGTCGGAGCTTTGATTAACGGACGTATAGCACAACTTGATTCAAAACTGAAAAACGGAGATATAGTAGAGATTTTGACCTCAAAACATCCGTCTCCAAGACTTGATTGGTTAAACTTTGTTGTTACAAAACAAGCTTCCTCAAAAATAAAACAGTGGTTTAAGAAAAACAACAGGGAAGAACACGTCAACATCGGGAAATCAAACCTTGAACACGAACTTACCAAAACTATCTTTGATGAACATTTAAAATCAGGAGAGTTTGACAGAATTGCAAAAGCAATGAATTATCAATCTGTAGAGGATTTGTTTGCGGCGATAGGGTATGGTGAAACAACAGTAAATAAGGTTATAAATAAAATCGCAAAACCTAAAAAAGCGTTGGAAGAAAATTTTGTTCAGACAAAATCAAAGAAAAAATCGGAAAAAGATATAATAGGTTTGGAAGGATTATTGTATTCAATAGCAAAGTGTTGTTCTCCAATCCCCGGAGAACCAATTGTCGGTGTTGTTACAAGGTCTAAAGGAGTATCTGTTCACAGACAGGATTGCCAGTGTTTAGAGGGGACTCCGCCTGAGAGAATGCTTGAAATACACTGGGCAAATGAAAATACAGCAAACAAAACGTATTCAACAACCATAAGAATTGAAACAGCTGATAAATTGGGACTTTTAAAAGACATTATAGCTGCAGTTTCTGATAACGGAACAAACATAATATCTGCAAATGTTAAATCAAAAGAGGGTAAATTCGGGATAATAGAACTCGGACTTGAGATTGATAATATTTGGACACTGAGAAAAGTTATAAATTCTCTTCAAGCTTTGCCGGATGTTCATAGCGTAAAAAGAACACAATCAAGCTATAATGCACAAAAAAATCCGACTAAATCAAAGAAACAAAAACAACCTAAAGTGGCAAAAAAATCCTAGAGTAATGTTTTGAAATTTATTTTATTAAAAATACTTTCTATACATACGTTTTGTATTAATTCCGTAATTTAAAAGCACATTATAAACAATTTCCTTTATCTCTGCTACCGAATTGATATTATATTTAGAACACCGCTGCTCCAAATCCTCTATCGAAAGCAGGTATTTTGCAGCATTTCTCGTCTTTTCATCTCTAAATAACGTTATAACATGCCTATATTTTTCTTTATCAGGCATTTGATTATGTATGGGTGATTCAATAATTTTTCTTAGTTTAATTACTTCTTCTATCATTTTTAATGCAGCTTCTTGGGAATGTTTAATATCGGCTCTCTGTATGTATTCCGAGTATAATTCTAAAACCTTTATATTACCAATTGATTGAACAGATAACATTTTTTTCAGATTGTTTAACAATTGTGGAGATAACTCCGAAGGATTAATACTACCGTATCTTATATTTTGATTACGTTTTTGAAAACGATTTGTTCCGTAACTAAATTTATTCATTTTTAAACTTTGTATTTGCATAACTTTAAACCTTTTTAACGTAGTATACAAAATAAAAACACCTAAAAATAAAATTTGCCCTCTCGTTTATGTTTCCAAAGGAAAAAGTAACAAAATTTTACAAAAAATTTTAACGAATTCAGCTATTTGGGTTATAATATTTTCTGTAAATAAAAAAGGGAGAAGGTATGAAAAAGATTATATCAGTTTTATTATGTTCATTAATGTTAAATTTTACTATGCCAATAAGTGTTTTTGCCATGAATGATGGCAATGTTACAGAACACTTAAAATTGCCTAAAAAAGTTGCAAAATCAACTCCTATTGATACCGTTAATGTTTTATACGGACATGTCGATTTGCTTCAGTATAATACATTTCAGGTTGCTTTTGCCGAAGACTTTAACAGTAAAAATGCCGCTGTTGGTGATGAAATAACTTTTGTATTACCCGAAAATTTAACAACGCAAGAAGGAACTTTGGTTTTGCCTGAAGGAACAAAAATTATTACTAACATTTCAAATATTGAAAAACCAAGGTCTTTTAACAGAAGCGGAAAAATATATTTGGATTTCAGAAGAGTTGAGTTACCTGACGGAACAGTATTACCTTTACAGGCAAAAGTTTTCAACAAAAAAGGATATCTTTCAAGAGGAAAAGTTAATGCACTAGGCAAAGGGCTTGGTTCAACATTAGGCGGTATGGCAATCGGAACAGGTGTAGGCTGTGCAATTGGTATTGCAGCAAGTGCCGTAATAGTTGGCGGATTTGCTATCGGCATGCCTGTTGGTTTTGCTATTGGCGCAGGTATAGGTTTAGTTACTCCGGGGTTAACTTACAAAGTTAAAGCAGGTGATAAAATTACTATTCAAATAACTGATACTGTTGTTGTAAATAAAGAGTAGTATTTAATATTATCAGATTAGTTTTATAATGAGCCTATAGGTATAAATCCTATCGGCTCATTACTAAATTATAAGATGAGTTCCTCCAAAAAACAGACAATTAACTTAAAAATACAATTTTTCTATAATTTTGTAACAGAACTGATATATTTTATAAAAAACCCGTTGATTTTTTCCTTTATGTGTTACTATAAACTTGTAAACAGGTTATCGTTAGTAAAAAAAGGAGATTAAATTATGCCAACATTTATTGAAGACGTTGTAGCAAGACAAATACTTGATTCAAGAGGAAATCCAACTGTTGAAGTTGATGTTAAACTTTCATGCGGAGTTGTAGGAAGAGCTGCAGTACCTTCAGGTGCTTCTACAGGTATCTACGAAGCTCTTGAATTGAGAGATGGAGATAAATCAAAATATTTAGGAAAAGGTGTATTAAAAGCAGTTGAAAACGTAAACTCTATTATCGCACCTGAACTAATCGGAGAAGATGCTTCAAACCAATACGAAATAGATAAACTTATGCTTGAATTGGACGGAACATCTAACAAATCAAAATTGGGTGCAAACGCAATATTAGGTGTATCATTGGCTGTTGCAAAAGCTGCATCATTAGCTTATGAAATGCCTCTATACAAATATTTGGGCGGTATCAACGCAGTAACTTTGCCTGTTCCTATGATGAACATTATAAACGGCGGAGCTCATGCTGATAACAACGTTGATTTCCAAGAATTTATGATTACTCCTGTAGGTGCTGAAAATTTCCAAGAAGCTATCAGAATGGGTGCGGAAGTTTTCCATAACCTTAAAGCTGTATTAAAAGACAAAGGATACGTAACTTCAGTAGGTGATGAAGGCGGATTTGCTCCAAACCTATCATCTAACGAAGAAGCATTGGAAGTTATTGTTTCAGCTATCGAAAAAGCAGGATATACAACAGATCAAATTAAAATCTGTCTTGACGTTGCATCATCAGAATTCTATGAAGACGGACAATACAGACTTGATGGTGAAGGAAAAACTCTTTCTCGTGAAGAAATGGTTGACTTCCTTGCTAACTGGGTTGAAAAATATCCAATCATATCTATAGAAGACGGTATGGCTGAAGAAGACTGGGAAGGCTGGAGATTGTTAACAGAAAAGATCGGAAGCAAATGTCAATTAGTTGGAGATGATTTGTTTGTAACCAACACTAAGAGATTGTCAGAAGGTATCCAAAGAGGTATTGCAAACTCAATCCTTATTAAGGTTAACCAAATCGGTACTTTAACAGAAACATTGGCTGCTATATCAATGGCTCATGCAGCAGGATATACTGCAATCACTTCCCACAGATCAGGCGAAACTGAAGATTCATTCATCGCTGATTTGGCAGTAGCGGTAAATTGCGGACAAATCAAAACAGGTTCAGCTTCAAGATCTGACAGAATGGCTAAGTACAACCAATTAATCAGAATTGAACAAGAACTTGGCTCATCTGCAAAATACATCGGTATCAAAGCTTTTAACGGACAAAGACAATGTCAGGAAAAAGCTTGCATGTGCGGATGCTGCTAGTTAAAAAGTTTTTATAACTAAAAATAATGTCCCCCGGGTTATGAATCCGAGGGGCATTATTTTGTTTTAAAAGGAGAATGTATACTTATGATGAAACTCTTTCAATCATGTCTAAAGCAATTAACATCGCAGTTGATTGATTAACTCCCGGAATTTCTTCCGTAACTTCATTAAAATTTTTTGTAACTTTATTTTCAAAGTCTCTTATAGAACCTGCAATTCTTTCTTGTTGCTCAGGAGTAACAAATTTTGAAACAATTCTTTCTCTTTGCTCAGGAGCAACAAATTTTGAAACATCTATTTTTTTAGATGCAACAACAGCATTGTAAACAGATGAATTAGCCATGAAACTCAAAACATCATTAGCGGGAACTTTGGATTTTTCGCTTGGTCTAACATCAGGTTGAACTTTTTGTTCTTCTACTTTCATTCCTTCTGTATTTTCAGGTCTTTTTTTCTTTACTCCAAATGTCCCAACATTTGGATTAAACCCGCCTAATCTGTTATTCTCTAATTCCATAAAATATCTCCTCTATCTAAGACATGTTCTATATCGGCAGAAGTTAATAGAAACTTTAAATTTTTTATTTCTATGTTTACAAAATTTTACAAAACACCCTTGGAAAAAATCTGAACAGATGTACAACACCCTATAAATATTTAAAACAAAAGAGATAACACAATATATATGTTATCCCTTTGTTTTCATATATTTCATTGATAATAAGAAAAAGAAGCGTTACAGAATATCCATAATTTATTCCAAAGCTTAAGCTTTTTTGTTTGCAGCCATTTCTCTTGCATAAGCTGTTGCCATAGCTGCAGCCTTTTCATAGGCATTTGGAGAATCTTCTTTTAATAATTTTTCATAAGCCATATTAAAGAATGCTTCTGCTTTTTTAATCGCTTGCGGATTATTTAACAGAAAATTTATATCCTCATTCAAATTATCAGCTTTTTTAACCTGAGAACGTCCTACCATTGCGGCAGGCCCTGTCAAATTGCTTACTACTTTTTCTCCTGCATCTTTTTGAACTTTACTATCCTCTACTTTATTGGATTGCACGTTTCTTACATTTTGTATATCTTTTAATCCGTTCATTCTGTTTATATCTGTCATCGTTCCGTCCCTTATTTTATATTTGTACTACACATTTTCTCTCTTAATTTTTTTCTTCTTTTTTTATATATGTACTAAAACATTATTTTAATATTTTTTGATAGTTCATGAGTGGAAAATTTACAAAACTTAACGTTTTACCGTACTTTTTATTTTGTCTAAAAGCCCGTCAGGAGCCTTTTTCCCCTTATTTATCTCATAAAGTTTTTTATATAGATTTCTTTCTGCTTCTGAGATTTTTTTACCGTTAGGAATAACTACGTTAAAGACAACCACGTGATCTCCTTTTTGCCCGTTTCTTGAAAGGTTTGCGATACCTGCACCTTTTAGTTTTAGAGTTTCATGGCTTTGAGTTCCGCTTGGAATATTTATTGTTCTTTCCCCATCAAGAGTTTTTATAACAACTTCATCTCCTAAAACCGCTTGAGCAGGAGTTATATCAAGGGATGTGTAAACGTTATAGCCGTCTCGTTTAAAGTAATCGGATTCTTGAACGTATAAAACGATGTACAAATCTCCTGACGGCCCGCCATTTATACCTGCATCACCTTCACCTGCCAAACGCATTTTAGAGCCTGTATCAACTCCTGCAGGAATTTTAAGTTCCAACTTCTTTTCTTTTGTTACTTTACCTGTTCCTTTGCAGTTTGGACAAAAATCTTTTATAATAACCCCTTTCCCATGACAGTTCGGACAAGTGGTTATTTGAGTAAAGCTTCCCAAAGGAGTTCTGGTTGTTTGACTAACTTGACCTGAGCCGCCGCATTTTGGACAGGTTTCAGGTGTTGAACCTTTCTTTGCGCCGGTTCCGCCACATTCACTGCACGTTTCCAGATGATCAACTTTAATTTCCTTTGTAACCCCAAAAACTGCTTCTTCAAAGGTTAATTCAATATTTACCCTTAAATCTTCACCTCTTTGGGGGGCATTAGGATCTCTTTGCTGATGAAAACCAAAACCGCCTCCGAAAAACGAACTGAATATCTCGCTTAAATCTCCAAATCCGCCTGCAAACGGGCCTTGAGAATCGTATCCTGAGTTTTTAAGACCGTCTTCGCCGTATCTGTCGTACATTTGGCGTTTTTCATCATCCATAAGAACTTCATAGGCTTTCCCAAGTTCTTTAAATTTTTCTTCCGCATCAGGAGCTTTATTTACATCCGGATGTAATACTCTTGCTTTTTTTCTGAATGCACTTTTTATTTCATCTTTTGTTGCGTTTTTTGGAACTTCAAGTATTTCGTAGTAATCTGCCATCTTATATCCCTAATTTTAACCTTCTCCCCCTGATACATTTACCAAAGAAGCTCTTAAAACCTTGTCATGGAATTTATAGCCCTTCTGTAATTCCATTATAACATGATTTTCAGGAACATCACTTGTCGGAGTTTTCATAACCGCTTCATGCAAATTAGGATCAAATTCTTCCCCAACAGCCTTTATTACCTCTAATCCAAGTTTAGACAGATTTTCAAATATTTGATTATACAAAACATAGAAAGACTCTCTGATTTGTTGAACATCCTCGGCTTTATCAACAGAAGCTTTTGCTCTGTCAAAATTATCCAAAACTTCAATCAGCTTTTTCATTGCATCTTCCGCACCGTATGATATTAGACTTTCTCTTTCCTGAGCCTGTCTTTTTCTGTAGTTGTCAAAATCTGCCGCCAATCTTAAATACTGATTATTAAGATTTTCAAAATCTTCTTTTAATTTGCTGTCGCTGACTACTTCCTCTTTTTTGTTTTCTGTTTCTTCTTCATTTAAGCTTTCATCTTTATTTTCTTCTTCTGAAAATTGATTTGCAGATGATTTCTATTGTTTGTGTTTTTTCATTTTTAAGCCTCTTTCCTAATAATATCCATTTACAGTAATTATAGACGATGTATTATGAAAATCAAAATATGTTTATTTTTTTTTAACATTTTGAATTATTAATTTTTCATTAACTTTCAATTAAAATTTGAAAAAATGTTGTATAAGTATAATTGTAGGTAGATATAGGAAGGAGAAATAATTATGTCAATCAGACCATTAGGCGACAAAATCGTTATCAAAATTATTGAAGACAATGAACAAACACAAGGCGGGATTTTTATTCCTGATAACGCTAAGGAAAAACCTCAAAAAGGTGAAGTTATAGCGGTTGGAGAAGGAAGAACTCTAGATAGCGGAGAAAAAGAACCTGTAGGGGTTAAAGTTGGAGAAACAGTTCTTTATGCAAAATATGCGGGAACTGACGTTAAACTTGACGGAACAATTTATAAAATCTTATCAATTAAAGATGTATTGGCAGTTATTGAATAATTAGTATAGGGAGAATCAAAATGGCTAAAAAAATAGTATTTGAAGAAGAAGCTCGCAAAAGCTTATTAAAAGGTATAGATGCAGTAGCAGACGCAGTTAAAGTTACACTCGGACCAAAAGGAAGAAATGTTATATTAGAAAAGAAATTTGGCGCACCTCAAATTGTTAACGACGGTGTAACAATTGCAAAAGAAATAGAACTTGCTGACGGATTGGAAAATGCCGGAGCTCAATTATTAAAAGAGGTTTCATCAAAAACAAACGATGTAGCAGGTGATGGTACAACAACAGCATCAGTACTTGCTCAAGCAATCGTTAAAGAAGGCTTGAAAAACTTAACAGCGGGAGCAAATCCAATGGGTATTAAAAGAGGTGTAGACAAAGCTGTAGCAGTTGCAGTTGAAAAGATTAAATCAATGTCAAAACCTGTAAATACAAAAGAAGAAACTGCTCAAGTTGCAACAATTTCAGCAGGTAACAATCCTGAAATCGGAGAATTGATAGCAGAGGCTATGGATAAAGTCGGACACGACGGAGTTATAACAGTTGAAGAATCTAAGTCATTCGGAACAAACCTTAAAGTTGTTGAAGGTATGCAATTTGATAAAGGTTATGTTTCACCATACTTTATTACTGATGCCGAAAGAATGGAAGCAGTATTGGAAGATGCTTACGTATTGTGTGTAAACAAAAAAATTAATTTGATAGCAGATTTGGTACCTATTCTTGAACAAGTTGCAAGGGAAGGTAAATCTTTATTGTTGATTGCAGAAGATGTTGAAGGGGAAGCTCTCGCAACATTGGTTGTAAACACAATGAGAAAAGTTATTAGAGCAGTTGCGGTTAAGGCTCCTGGATTTGGCGACAGAAGAAAAGCAATGCTTGAAGATATCGCAATTCTGACAGGTGGAGAAATGTTTACTGATGAGCTTGGCATTAAGCTTGAAAACGTAACAGTTCAAATGATGGGCAGAGCAAAACGTGTTACTGTTACAAAAGATGAAACAACAATTGTAGTCGGTAACGAAACAAAAGCTGCAGTAGATGAAAGAGTAAGACTAATAAGAAAACAAATAGAAACAACTGATTCAGACTACGACAGAGAAAAACTTCAAGAACGTGTAGCAAAACTTTCAGGCGGAGTAGCAGTAATCGAAGTTGGTGCAGCAACAGAAATCGAACTTAAAGAAAGAAAATTGAGAATAGAAGATGCGCTTAACGCAACAAGAGCAGCAAATGAAGAAGGTATAGTTGCAGGCGGTGGAGTTGCACTTGTTAGAGTTCAACAAGAATTGGAAGAAAAATTACCACAAATGAGCTTCCAAACAGATGATGAAAAAATCGGATACAGAATTTTAACAGCAGCATTAGATATTCCTCTAAAAGCTATCGCAAGTAATGCAGGTGCAAAAAGCGATGTTGTACTTGATAAGGTAAGAGCTGAAAAAGGTGCATACGGCTATGATGCACTAAGAGATGAATTTACCGATATGATAAAAGCAGGTATCGTAGATCCTGCAAAGGTAACTCGTTCAGCCTTGGAAAACGCAGCATCAGTAGGCGCAATGTTGTTAACAACGGAAGCTGCTGTAGTTGATATTCCTGAAGAAAACAAAGCTCCTGATATGTCAGCTATGGCAGGCATGGGCGGTATGGGCGGCATGATGTAGCTTCCTTACTAACAAAAATAATCCTGAAGCCCCTTTGGTTTTAAAACCAAAGGGGCTTCATTAAACTAAAAATTAAATTTATTAACGAGAAAAACTAAAAATAATAAATTGTAAATTCTTTTCAAAATGAAAAGCTTTTGATATGATAAAAGAAACAGAAATAAAAATAGTTGAATTTGTCCTATAATATTTTTGTGGGAGAAGGATGAAAGATTCGGATTTAAAAAATTTAGTAAAAGAAAATAATTTAAAGCATATTGCAATAATAATGGACGGAAATCGCCGCTGGGCAAAGGAGAGAAAGCTTCCTTCCGCCATGGGGCATAAAAAAGGAGTTGATGCTCTTAAAAATACTGTTAAAGCTTGTGATTTGTTCGGTATTAAGTACCTTACCGTTTACGCTTTTTCCACCGAAAATTGGAACAGAAAACCTGATGAAGTTAATTTTTTAATGGATTTGCTTGCAAACACCATAAAAAATGAAATATCGGATTTGTATGAAAAAGGCGTAGTTATAAAGTTTCTCGGAAACATTTCTCAGCTTTCTTCAAAACTTCAAAAAGTCCTTAAATCAGCAGAGGATAAAACGAAGAATAACAAAGGTGTGAACTTGCAAATAGCATTCAATTACGGGTCTAGAGCAGAAATTACTAATGCTGTCAGAGAAATTGCAAAAAAATACCGTGAAGGTCTTTTAAATATTGATGAAATAAACGAAGAAACCATATCTAAAGCTCTTTATACCAAAGATATTCCCGATCCTGACCTCCTTATCAGAACAGGAGGAGAAATGAGAATTTCAAATTATCTTTTATGGCAGATTGCATATTCTGAAATAATTGTTTTTAAAGAATTTTGGCCTGAATTTAATAAAGAAATGTTATCAAAAGCCATAATAGAATTTAACAAAAGAAACAGACGTTTTGGAGAATAGACATGAAAAAGATAGTTCTTGCAACCTCAAACCCACATAAAGTTGAAGAAATAAACGCTATAGTAAGTGATTTTGAATTTATTCTTCCGCCTAAAGAGTTTAATCCGATAGAAAACGGAAAGACATTTGAAGAAAATTCTTTTATTAAGGCAAAAGAAGCGAACAAATTAACTAAAATGCTCACATTGGCAGATGATTCAGGACTTTGTGTAGACAGCTTACAAGGTGAGCCAGGTATTCATTCTGCAAGATACGCTCCAACGGCTCAAGAACGTATTGATAAGCTTCTTAGCGCTATGAAAGGTGAAACCAACAGAAAGGCTAAATTTGTTTGTGCAATGACGCTTGTGGGGGAAGACGGGTCGGTTCTTCTTCAAACAAGAGGAGAATGTCATGGTAAAATCGATGTTTGTCAAAAAGGTCAAAACGGCTTTGGGTATGACCCGATATTTTTGGTTGACGGATACAACCAAACCATGGCAGAGCTAAGTGAATATGAAAAAAATACAATTTCTCACAGAGCAAAGGCATTATCAAAAGTTATAGATTATCTATCCAAGTAATTCTAAAGCTTTTTTAGCGTTTTCCCTAACTTTTGCATTTTCATCATTAAGAGCTTTTTCGTATATTGCAGTTAATTCCTCTTTATATTCAGGCTTTTTGATATAATTCAACGCTCTTATCCCGCCTATTCTTATATCAGGGTTTTGATTTGTTTCGATTTCATTAATTATATCCCCCATCTTTGGAAGATTCTTTATAGAAGTCGATT
>Ga0310690_10009718_pt1 | contig 12043 bp, 6 predicted proteins | sample AusTroGonzalo_MG_2_FD_207661 | JGI IMG/M metagenome (GOLD analysis project Ga0310690, IMG submission 207661) | Bovine rumen microbial communities from tropical cattle in Woodstock, Queensland, Australia - Gonzalo_04 (v2) (version 2) | ecosystem: Host-associated > Mammals > Digestive system >...
TGTTAAAAACTTTGTTTTCCTTATTATTTCCTCAAAACGGCGTAGAACCCCCTGTTTTACGGCACTTCCGCGCGCCCAGAGGCTACGAACTCCTCCGGGGGAGTTACAGCGCCCCACAAACCCCACCCCTTACCTCCCCCTAGAGGGGGAGGTATTCTTAGGCACGAAGCCCATGAATATTTAATTTTGGTACGAATCCCACGAATCTCCACGATTTTTTTTAGAAAGAGAAGTTGGCACGAATTGCACGAATTTCCACGATTTTTTTTAGAAAGAGAAGTTGGCACGAATTGCACGAATTTCCACGATTATTTAGTTTATCCTTCGCCGTTTAATTAATTCGTGAGATTCGTGTAATTCGTGCCTAAAAACCCAAACTAGCTGCCTCCTAAATTGAATTAGGAGCCTCCTAAAATCAAAAAGGTGCCTTCTTCAGGGCAGAAAGGTGCCTTCTTTATGCCTCGAAGATGCCTTCTCTTTGGCAAAGAAACGGCACCTGTTTTTCAATAACAGATGATGCTTCCTCGCGCGCGCGCACGCGCACGCACACTAAAATTTTTTTGCTGAAAAATCTGCACTTCTGCTCCAAACCGCTGTAAGCCACTGTGTTCCAATGAGATAGATAGGTGCAGATATGGTGACAATAGTGACAGATATGACCAAAAACCGCCTCAAAACCCGCAATTTTTTGAAGAAAAAACGAGAAAAAAGTTCAAAAAAGTCCTGAACGTGAGTGCTTTTTGGCACGAATGAACGCGAATTTGCACGATTTTTCCTTATAATAGGGCGAAATTTAGGCACGAATCACACGAATTGCCACAATTTTTTTAGTTTTTAGAAAGAAATTCGTGAAATTCGTGCCAAAAATAGAATCGGAGGGAGAGGGAAAAGTGAACTTGCTGAAAGGCAGGGGATTGACATTTTTTAACGGCAAATAGTGTCTGTGGAGTGATGGAAAATCAGATTATTATTGCTAACTTTGCAATCGTTTTTCATATAACACTAAAAGCTTAAAATAAGAATTATGATACAGACAGTTGTAAAACGCGACGGGCGCATCGTGGGCTTTAACGAGCAGAAAATCATGGCGGCCATACGTAAGGCGATGATGGCGACGGACAAGGGTGAGGACGAGCGGCTGATAGGCCTGATTACCGACCATGTGGCGCAGCGCGGCAATGCGCAGATGAGCGTGGAGGAGATACAGGATGCCGTGGAGCTGGAGCTGATGAAGTCGAGCCGTAAGGACGTGGCGCAGAAGTATATCGCCTACCGTCATCAGCGCTCGGTGGCCCGTAAGGCAAAGACGCACGACATCTTCCTGGACATCGTGAACGTGAAGTCGAATGACATCACGCGTGAGAATGCCAACATGAATGCTGACACGCCTGCCGGCATGATGATGAAATTCGCTTCGGAGAGCACGAAGCCTTTCGTAGATGACTACCTGCTGGGCGACGATGTACGTGAGGCCGTGAAGGCGAACCTGCTGCACATTCACGACAAGGACTACTATCCTACGAAGAGCCTGACCTGCGTGCAGCACCCGTTGGACCATATCCTGAACTGTGGCTTCATAGCCGGTCACGGGGCTTCGCGACCTGCCAAGCGCATAGAGACAGCCAGCGTGTTGGCGTGTATATCGATGGAATGTGCGCAGAATGAGATGCACGGCGGACAGGCTATCCCTGCCTTCGACTTCTATCTGGCACCCTTCGTGCGCATGACCTATCAGGAGGAGCTTAAATACCTGGAGGAGCTGAACGGCGAGGACTACAGCACGCTCTACGACGAGCCGCTGATGGACTATCTGAAACAGCCGCTCGACGGGCTGACGGGTATTGACCGTGTGCGCCAGCATGCCATCAACAAGACGGTGGGGCGCGTGCATCAGGCGATGGAGGCTTTCATCCATAATATGAACACCATCCACTCGCGAGGTGGCAATCAGGTGGTTTTCTCGTCTATCAACTATGGTACGGACACGAGCGCCGAGGGCCGTTGCGTGATGCGCGAGATCCTGCTCTCGACCTACGAGGGCGTGGGCGACGGCGAGACGGCTATCTTCCCTATCCAAATATGGAAAAAGAAGCGAGGGGTGAACTATCTGCCTGAAGACCGTAACTTCGATCTCTACCAGCTGGCCTGCAAGGTGACGGCACGCCGTTTCTTCCCTAATTTCCTGAACCTCGATGCGTCGTTCAACCAATGCGACGAGTGGCGTGCCGACGATCCGCTGCGCTATGAGCATGAGGTGGCCACGATGGGCTGTCGTACACGCGTGTTTGAGAATCGCTTCGGGCCGAAGACATCGATTGGAAGAGGTAATCTGAGCTTCTCGACGATTAATATCGTGAGACTGGCACTTGAGTGTAGGATGGAGAAAGGTGAAAGGAGTCAGGAGGAGAGGATTGCGCTGTTCTTCGCTAAGCTCGACCGTATGCTGGAGGTGACGGCGAAGCAGTTGGACGACCGCTTCCAGTTCCAGAAGACGGCGTTGGCGCGACAGTTCCCCTTGCTGATGAAGAGCCTGTGGATAGGCGGCGACAAGCTGAGGCCAGACGATAAGGTGGAGGCCGTGATCAATCAGGGTACACTGGGCATCGGTTTCATCGGACTGGCAGAATGTCTTGTGGCCCTCGTGGGCAAGCATCACGGCGAGAGCGAGGAGGCGCAGGAGCTGGGCTTGAAGATTGTGACCTATATGCGCGACCGTATCAACGACTTCTGCGAGCGCTACCATCATAACTATTCCGTGCTGGCCACGCCTGCTGAGGGACTGGCTGGGCGCTTCACCAAGCGCGACCGTAAGGACTTCGGCAGTATTCCTGGCGTCACCGATCGTGACTACTACACGAACTCGAACCACGTGCCCGTGTATTACAAATGCAGTGCTCGTCACAAGGCGGAGGTGGAGGCTCCCTATCACAACCTGACGCGTGGCGGACATATCTTCTATGTGGAGATTGACGGCGACGCCACCCACAATCCGCAGGTGATCATGAGCGTGGTGGATATGATGGATCGTCTGGATATGGGCTACGGAAGCGTGAACCACAACCGCAACCGCTGTATGGACTGTGGCTATGAGAACGCTACGCCCGACTTGAAGGAGTGTCCGCGTTGTCACAGTCACCATATAGACCGCCTGCAGCGCATCACGGGTTATCTCGTCGGCACCACCGACCGCTGGAACAGTGGTAAGCTGGCGGAGCTGAATGATCGTGTCACCCATATTGATGACGGGGAACAGAGGCTGTTTTGAATTAAGAGTTAAGAGTTAAGAATTAAAAGGTATCGGCTACGCCGAGGAAGAAGGAAGATTTAAGAAGGAAGAATTATGAATTCTTTGCAAGCAAAGCGGCAGAGCCGAGCGAAGAATTAAGAGGGATTGCCCGATGGGCAAGGAAGAATTAAGAATTAAGAGTTAAGAATTAAAAGGTATCGGCTACGCCGAGGAAGAAGGAAGAGTTATGAGTTAAGAAGGAAGAATTAAGAGTTAAGAGGTATCGGCTGTGCCGAGTATAAATTAAGAAGTAGGAAGTACTTCTAACATCTCAAATCTTACTTGCCCGTAGGGCAAAACCTCTAAAATCTAAATTCTAAACTCTAAATTGCCAAAGGCAACACCTCTAAATTCTAAAATCTAAATTCTAACATGATAAGTGTGTTGAGTATTGTCGAGGATACGATGGTGGATGGTCCGGGCTTCCGGACCTCCATCTATTGTGCAGGCTGCAGGCATCAGTGTGCGGGCTGTCATAATCCGCAGTCGTGGGACTTCGACGGTGGACAGCCGATGACAACTGACGAGATGATGCGCGTCATCGAGGCCGACCCCTACACGCAGGGTGTGACCTTCAGCGGCGGCGACCCGATGTACCAGCCTGAGGGCTTCGTAGAGCTGGCACGGGCTATCCACGAGCGCACGCCACAGAAGGACATCTGGTGCTATACGGGTTTTACTTTCGAGCAGTTGCTCACCAACCCCCGTCAGCGCGCCCTGCTGGAGCTTATCGACGTGCTGGTGGATGGTCCCTTCGTCCGTGAACAGCGCGACGAGACGCTCTGCTTCCGTGGGTCCCGCAACCAGCGCATCATCGACGTGCAGGCGTCGCTCGGGCAAGGGCATATCGTCTTGTTGAAAGAAAAGAGAAACGAGGTGTCACTGGCGGCATCTGACCATCATCTGATGAACTAACAAATACGTGAGATGTATAATATTCTAAACTTGTTACCGATTCATTTGCCTGCCCCGACGGTGAGGATGCGGCGTAAGTACCATCAGGAAAGCTATTGTATTTCTCATTTGTATATAGGTAAGGATGAGGACTACTTCTGCGATACCATTGAAGACGTGGTACGCGACCATAATCACAATGGAAGATTTGATGATGGCGAAACAAAAGTCTATGGAGAGACGGCCATTCCTTGCGGGCGCTATTATGTGACGTTCAACAAGACCTCGCTGGCAATAGGGGAAAAGGCGCGATATGGATGTATTCCATATATCCATCAGGTTCCTTCTTTCACCCATATCCGTATGCATCCCGGCGTGAATGAGAAGAATTCGGAGGGCTGTATTATCTTGGGTTATAATAAAAAGCCAGGAATGGTTGTTGACTCAGAGGCTTGCTGTCTCGCTTTTTATGAGAAGATGAAGTATCGTCCCTTCTGGTTGGAGATAACAGACGACTACATGAAAGAGGAATAGCGGAGGGGAAGAGTGCAGGGACAAAAAAAACAAGCTTTTCTTTGGCGTTTCACTCATTTATTCGTACCTCTGGCCTACGGCCGAAGGTTCTTTTAATCGCTTTTGCTTTATAAAAGCGGCAAAGCCGAGCGCTTACGCTCGACATTAAAAACAAAAAAATGTATTTTTGTTTTGTATTGTTCTCGCTTTTTCGTACCTCTGGCCTTCGGCCGAAGGTACTTTCATTCGGAAATGCAAAGAAAAACAAGCTTTTCTTTGGCATTTCACTCATTTATTCGTACCTTTGCACGCGAAAAACGTGCGAAAAGCGTGCGAAAAGCTGTTGCCCTGATAGTTAAATGGATATAACAAGGCTCTCCTAAAGCTTAGTTCCGAGTTCGATTCTCGGTCGGGGTACAAGGGCACGCTCATTGAGCGTGTCTTTTTGTTGCCGCCAACTACCGCAAAGATTGTCCGAACTATTTATAAGTTATTGAAAAACAATCATTTGTTTCTTTTGCAAAACTTGAAGCCTAACAATCGGAGAGGGTATGGAAATGTATTCATTTTCTTCTTATGTTAGCATTATTTACCTTTATTTGGCAAGAAGTTTGCGAAAAATTTGAGACACGATTTGAAAGCAAAAGAAAATGATTCACAAGCTTCTCACCTCGATAACGTCTCACTTTGAATCGCAAAAGTCTTACTTTTTCTATACAATTTACGAATCTAGCCAATGTTTGACGGCAGCTACTTTGTCTTTGCTGACGATGATTTCGACGTCGGGGAAAGCGGCGACGTGGATGCGCATCTTGCCAAGGAAATAGGTGGAGAGCTTGCTGACGGCAGCGGCGCTGACGATGAACTGCCGGTTCACACGCATGAAGCGCTGCGGGTCGAGTTGGCTCTCGGCTTCTTCGAGGGTCATGTTCAGGGCGTGGGCCTTGCCGTCGAGGGTGCACAGGCGGACAACGCCGTCGCGGATGGTGATGTGGCTCACGTCGCTCACAGGAACAATCAAGTATTCGTCGGCACGATGGGGAATCAAAAAGCGTTCGCGATAGCGGATGGTCTGACTCTTTACGGAAGCCAGCAGTTGGGCGATGGCATCGGTAGAAGAAATAGAGGTGAGAGGTGAGGGGTGAGAGGTGAGAGATTTGTTTACCTTTGCCAAGGCGGCATGCAGTTCCTCGCTGTCGATGGGTTTAAGCAGATAGTCGATGCTGTTGAATTGGAATGCCTGCACGGCGTAGTGGTCAAAAGCAGTAGTGAAGATAACAGGAATGGCCGAAGGAGCCGTCTTTAGCGATTCGAAGCTCAGACCATCGCTCAGTTGGATGTCGCTCAGGATGAGGTCAACCTCTGCATGGACTTCGGCAGCAAAAAAAGCTTTCACCTCGGCATTGCTGGCACACACGCCAACAATCTCGTGCTCGGCCTCCAACATCCTGCGCAGACGGTCGGCACTGCTCTGCTCGTCTTCTATAATCAGTATCTTCATGTCTTAATCAATGGGATTGTTACGCAATAGTTATCTTGGGTATTGCTAATCTCTACCTTCTGATGAGTCAGCAGACGATAGCGCTCGGCGATGTTATGCTGGCCTACATTAGTTGATTCAGCCGTCGTGATAGGCTGCTTCTTGTTGCTCACGCTGATGCGTTTGCCTTTGGCAGTCACGTCAATGATGAGCGGCCGGGCTGTGGTGTGCTCATTGTGCTTGATGGCGTTCTCTATCAACATCTGCAGGGCGGCTGGCGGCAGCGAGCCTTCGCATTGCTTCACCTCGTCGGCTATCCTTACCTGTATGCCCTCGCCGAATCGCTGTTGCAGGAGCGACAGATAGCGCTGCAGGAACTCCAGTTCCTCCTGCAGCGTTACAGTACTGTGGTCGAGGTGCGACAGCGTATAGCGATACACCTTCGAGAGGTTCATCAGGTAGCTGGATGCCAGCTTGGGATCTACCTCGATCAGGTCGGCCAGGATGCTGAAGTTATTGAACACGAAGTGCGGACTCAATTGGTTCTCGAGTGCCTGCAAGCGGAACTTATCGCGCTCACGTTCTGCCTTCTCTCGCGACCGCCAGTAGTACAACGTCACCACCGTGGTGAACAGGCAGCAGGCGGCATAGTCCACCAGTATCATGCCCGACGTCCAGGGCCAGCCGTACTTCAGCATCTCCCTGAAATCCTCATCGGTAATCAGCCACATCAGGTAGTAGAATAGCAGTCCCAGCACCGACAGCCCCAGCACTAAAAATACTCCGTGTATGATTCGTCTCGTCTTCATTCTGCGGCAAAGATACGAATAATTTCTCAAATATTTGTGGTTTTATGCGATTATATCACCATCCGCCGCCCCATTCTCCGTATTCTCCCCAGTCGCCGTCCCATTCGTCGCGGCGGCGCTTCTCTTCCTTCAGGGCGTTTTTGCCACCGAGGATGTTGAACTTGTAGATGACGCGGAGCATGCCGTACTGGTAGATGGCATTGTGGTGTGCGTCGGTGCGCTGCAGGGCATTGATGGTGCGGCTGATGTTGGTCTGGTGGCCCAGGATGTCATTCACCTCGAGCATCACGGTGAGGGCGCGGGCGCGCAGGAACGAGTGCGAAAGCTGCGCGTTCCACAGCAGTTCGTTGGTGTTCATCTCGCTCTGGGCGTAGCCTCGGCGACTGCTCATGCCGATGTCGGTGGTGAGGGTGGTGCCCCAGGGAGCAGTCCACTCCAGTTCGGCTCCATAAGAGAAGTCGTAGGTGCGGCGGTTGGCCATCGCGTTTAGGTCGTTCTTGGCGTTGGCGTACATCAGTCGGCTGTTCAGGGCGATGCTCACCTGGTCGGTGCGGTAGGAGAAGTCGAGGCCACCGTCGAAGTTGATGCTGCGGGTCACGGTCTTCGTGTCGCTGTCGGCGGCGTCGCTGTTGTAGAAGCCCACGTGGCGCTGGTAGTCGCCGCCCAGGTCGATGCCGATGTTGAAGAGCTTCTTCGCGCCCAGACCCGTGTTGAAGCCCACGCCGCCACCGCCGTTCCAGTTGCCGTTGATGTTCATCGGCATGGTGGTACGCACGCCCGTATGGTTGTCGTAGGTGGTCTTGTTGTCGATGCTGTTGCGGGTGGCGCTGAACCACAGCCACGAGTAAATGCCCTGCTGGCGCTCGGCGTTGAAGCTGTTGAAGTCGGCCATGATGTTGTGCGAGAACGAGGGCTTCAGTCCGGGGTTGCCCTTGGTGATGACCAGTGGGTTCGAGTCGTCGGTGATGTCGAGCAGGTTGGTCATACTGGGCTGGCGCGTGCGACCGTTATAGCGGAAGTGCAGGTTGGTGTGGCGGTCAAAATTCCAGCGCAGGTTCACGCGCGGAGCAACGTTAAAAACCTTGCGCGTCACCTCCGGATATTCCTTGCCCATGTATTTGTAGTTAAGCGTGGTGCGCTGGGGCAGCAGGTCGAGACCTACGCTGAAGTTGTAGTTGTCGCGCACACGGCGAAAGCTGAGGTTGACGGTCTGGTTGTAGTTGCGATACTCGCTGAACTGGCTCAGGCGGTTGGCTATGGAGTCGGCACCGTTCAACACATAGTGCATGTCGTCCATGAATCGCAGCACGGCGTCTATGTCGTAGCGGTTGGCCTCCATGCTCTCGGCCAGCGTCTGATAGGCATCGCTGTCGTAGATGAAGGCGCGACGGTCATTGCGACTGTAGCTGTAGTCGTAGGTGTAGCTCATCTGCAGATAGGTGCGGTCGGCGATGGGTTCGCTATAGGCCAACTGTCCGCTCAGGCCGAAGTTGCGCGAGGGCGTGTCGTAGTAGCGGTTGTTTTGCTGCGAGGTGCCCTGCGTATCATAAGTGATGCGGGCTGCCGATAGTTGCTCGCTCGTGCCGTCGCCGTAGTTGCTCTTGATGAGCAGCGTCACGTTGCGACCCTTGTTGCCCAGCTTGCGGTTCAGCTGCAACTCTCCGCTCAGGTTGGTGCTCGTGTTGATGCTCATGTTGCGGTTGGTGTTCGTGTTGACCACCATCTCCATCAGCTGGTCGGTGTACGAGCCCGACGTCGAGTTGCCGCGCCCGCGATTGCGCTGATAGGTCAGGTTGGGACGGAAGATGATGTTCGTCATCGTATCCGGCTTCCACTCGAAGCGGAAGTTGCTCGTCAGACGGCGGTTCGACGTCATATTCTTCGAGTAGTCCTGCGCAAACCGTGCCAGCGAGGCATTGAAATACTCCGTCGTCGACTCGTTCTCATTGTCGCTGCCGTCGTAGCGATAGCGCACGCTGCCGCCCGTCTCAAGTTTCGGCTTGGCAGTGGCGAAGTTGGCACCAACCTCCTTGCTGCTCCTCAGACCTTCGCTGCCCCATCCCCAGCGACCGCCACCGCCGCCGAATCCCATGTCCGCCACGTTGTTGGCATTGCCGATGAGCGTCGCCTGGAAGTCATCCTTGAATCGGTTCACGTTCAGCCGCTCTGCATAGCGGTGCTTCGTGCCCGCGCCCAGGTTCACGTTGCCAAACCAGCCGTTCTTCATGCCCTTCTTCACCGTTAGGTCCAGCACCGTCTCCTCCTCGCCGTCGTCGATGCCCGTCACGCGCGAGCGGTCGCTCTTCCGTTCGTAGGTCTTCAGCTTGTCGATCATGTCCGTGGGGATGTTCTTCATCGCCACCTCCTTGTCGTTCAGGAAGAACTCCTTGCCGTCCACCAGAATCTTGCTGACTTCCTTGCCGTTGATCTTGATGGTGCCGTCCTTATCCACCTTCGCGCCTGGCAACTGCTTTACCAGCGCCTCCAGCGTCGAGCCCTCCGGCACGCGATACGCTGCCGCGTTGTACACCAGCGAGTCGCCCAATACCGCAACCTTCGTCGCATGGCCCTTTACTTCTACGCCTTCCAGCGCAATGGCATCTGCCGACATTGTGATGTAGCCTATTTCTACCTTTTTCTTTTTCTGATTTTGCAGTTCCACATTCACATACTTCGTCTCAAAACCGATGTACGAGATCTTTAGCATGTACTCGCCCTTATTCACATCCTTGAAGCCGAACTGCCCTTGCTCTCCCGTCGTCGTTCCTTCCACGAAGGTGCTATCCGGCAGCGTCATCAACTGGATGGTGGCGGCCACCACGGCCTCGCCTGTCGCCTTTTCCACCACCGTTCCACTCACGTCAAACGTGCTTTGTGCCATTGTGCTGGCACTCGCCAGCATCAGCATTGTTCTCAAAAAAACAGTTTTCTTCATACCCTTACTTTGATTTCTTTTGTTTGTATTCTTTAATCTTTTTCATTTCCTCGATAATCAGCGGGTCATCGCTGGGTTGGAAGGTAATGGGCTTGAACCGCTCCTGCAGCGACTGGAAGATGACGAAGAGGGCGGGGACGACGAAGAGGAGTCCCAAGGTGCCCAGCAGCATACCGCCAATGGTACCCACACCAACGGTGCGGCTTCCGTTGGCGCCGGCGCCCGAGGCGAACATCAAGGGAAGCATGCCGAAGATCATGGTGAGCGAGGTCATGAGGATGGGGCGCAGGCGCATGCGGGCGGCGAAGAAGGCACTCTGCTTCAGCGTCATACCGGCGTGGCGGCACTGCGTGGCGTATTCGGTGAGCAAGATGGCGGTTTTCGAGAGCAGGCCTATCAACATGATGAGACCCACCTGCAGGTAGATGTTGTTCTCGACGCCAAACAGCCAGGCGAAGAGGAACGAGCCCATGAGGCCGAAGGGCACGCCGAGGATGACGGCCAGAGGGATGAAAAGGCTCTCGTAGAGGGCGACCATGATGAGATAGACGAAGAAGATGCAGATGGCGAAGATGATGAGGACATTCGAGCCTGTCGACTGGCTCTCCTCGCGGGTGATGCCGCTGAACTCGATGCCGTAGCCCACGGGCAGCTCCTTCTGGGCTACCTCGCGGATGGCGCGGATGGCATCCCCGGTGCTGCTGCCCTTGGCCACAGAGCCGCTGAGGTCGATGCACGAGAGCATGTTGAAGCGCGAGAGCGACTGCGGCATGTACTCCTTGGTGAGCGTGACAAACTGGCTGACGGGCAGCATCGCGCCGTCGGCAGAGCGCACAAACAGGCGGTCGAGCGACTGCACATCGGCACGCTCCTCGGGGCGCAACTGCATGGTGACCTGATACACCTGGTTGTACTTGTTGAAATTGGACACGTAGCTGCTGCCGAGGAAGGCGCCGAGCTCGTTGAGCACCGCCGAGGGCGACACGCCGAGCTTTTTGCAGCGCGAGGCATCGACATCTACGCGATACTGCGGATAGTCGATAGCGTAGCCGGAGTAGGCGTCGCTGATTTCGGGCCGTTGGTTCAGGGCCTCACTGAAGCGTTGGCTCACGTCGAAGAAGGTGCGCAGGTCCTGGTCGTTCTTGTTGGTGATGCTCAGTTCGAAACCGCCGCCGCGACCGTAGCCGTCGATCATGCCAGGCGAGTTGGCGAAGCTCTCGGCCTCGCGCTCGTTAGCAAGTATAGCGTTGATGCGCTCGCTGACGGCCCACGACGTGTGCTGGCTGCCCTTGCGCTCGCCCCACGGCTTCAGCTGCACCTGAATCATCGCCTTGTTGGCACCGCCAAAGCCCACGACGCCGCCCACGCTTTCCACCTCGGGCAACTGCTGTATCTGGTCGGTCAGCCGCACCATCACCTCCTCAGTCTTCGCCATCGTGTAACCCGACGGCGTGCTCAGGTCAACCATCAGCGAACCCATGTCCTCATCGGGCACGAAGCCCGTGGGCACCACGCGCATCAGCAGGGTCATCAGTGCCATGGCGGCAGCAATAGCACCCACCGCCAGCCACTTGCGGCGGATGAGCACCATCGCCAGCTTGGTGTAACGGCCCAGGATGGCGTTGAAGGCGGTGTTGTAGACCGAGCGCATGCGGGAGGAGAGTCCCTTGCCGTCGTCGGCAGGCTTCAGGATGAGCGCGCAGAGGGCTGGGGCGAGCGTGAGGGCGTAAAGCAGCGAGATGCCCACGGCGACGGCCATCGTCAGGCCGAACTGCTTGTAGAAGATGCCCGACGTGCCGCTGACGAACGAAACGGGGATAAAGATGACCATGAAGACGAGGGTTGTTGTGAAGAGGGCCGAGGTCAAGCCGCCCATCGCATCGGTGGCGGCCTTGTGGCTGGAACGGTAGCCGGCATCGAAACGTGCCTGTACTGCCTCGACCACAACAATCGAGTCGTCCACCACTGTGCCAATCACCAGCACGAGGGCGAACAGCGTCAGCATATTGATGGAGAAGCCCGCCACGGCCATGAAGGCGAAGGTGCCGATGAGCGACACGATGATGCCGAGGGCGGGGATGAGCGTGGCGCGGAAGTCCTGCACAAAGAGATAGACCACCACGAGC
>Ga0310690_10009719_pt1 | contig 12043 bp, 9 predicted proteins | sample AusTroGonzalo_MG_2_FD_207661 | JGI IMG/M metagenome (GOLD analysis project Ga0310690, IMG submission 207661) | Bovine rumen microbial communities from tropical cattle in Woodstock, Queensland, Australia - Gonzalo_04 (v2) (version 2) | ecosystem: Host-associated > Mammals > Digestive system >...
AACACAGCTGTCAATGCGAACTGCCAGCTGTATCCCATGGTCAGACAAACGGTATATACAAAGAATGCGTTCAGACCCAGACCGGGAGCCAGGGCGAAAGGCTTCTTTGCATAGAATGACATTACCAGTGTACCTACAATGGCAGCCAGAGCGGTTGCAGTGAACACAGCGCCCTTAGGCATACCCATACCCTCCAATGCACCGAAGATATCGGGGTTGACGGCAAGGATATAAGCCATTGTCAGGAAAGTGGTGATACCGGCTACAATCTCAGTTTTGACATTGTGCTTGGCGGGATCAAATCCTACAACTTTCAGGAATGACATAATCTTAAGAAATTAAGTTACACCTTATATGTTTTATCAGAAGTCCCACTTGGCACCAACGCAAGGATTGCAGGTGAATCCCTTGCAACCGGCAAAGTTGAGACCAAGCTCAACCTCTGTACCAACGCTGAAGTTGGGGCAGCCAAAGAGTGAACCTACGTTGTACCAAAGCTGAGGCTCTGAAATGAAGACAAACTTGCCCTCTTCTGCCAGAGGATCATCCTGACCGGGACCATACCAGTAAGGAGTATTCTCGCCCCAGATATCAGCAAAACCTGAGAACTTAAGACCCTCAACACCGAAAAGGTTGTTCATACCCCATACGAATGTGAACTGCAGGGGAAGATCACTTGTAGATCTGGGATCGTTGAAAGTCTTGAACAGCAACTCAAATGTGAATGTATTTGAGAAATCGGCATTGTGCAGGAAATACTCAGCACCGAACAACCAGTTACGGCTACCGAAACCAATACCTGCATTGAACTCAACATGTGCGCTCAGAGCACCGAGAGCAGACTCCTGCCAGAAATTCAAAGAACGGGCAATCTCAAAATAACTGCCGGTAGCGCCCCATACCTTTGCGTCACGGTCATCCTTGTCGGCATAGTCATAGTCAACAAAGAAGAATGTGCTACCCCAATCATCGCTCTTGAACATCTCAAGAGTAGTGGTAACGTGCTTACGATACTCACCCAGATCGTAGAACACCTGTAAGTTAGTCTGTGCAAAAGCACCCACTGCAAGCAGGCTCAAGCCTGCAAAAGCCATGATTTTTTTCATATCAGAACTTTTAGAGTTAATAAATAATGTATTGTAAAAATGTATTATCCGTTGAATTTGGGATCATCATGCAGAGGCTTCTTGAAGTCCTCAGGCAGCTCCTGACCCTCGGCTGTAGCACGCTTACCGCTTGCATAATCTCCGGTGAAGTGGAAGTCGTTACCCGGAAGTATTGCATTGAGGATGATACCTACCAGAGCGGCAACTGCCAGACCTGACAGAGAAACCTTACCGAATGAGATGCTGCCGGGACCGAAGTTGATACCGATGGCGAGCACCAGAATCAGAGCTGCGATGAGCACGTTACGGTTGTTTGTAAAGTCAACCTTGTTCTCAACCAGGTTACGTACACCGACAGCTGATATCATACCGTAAAGAACCAGAGATACACCACCTACTGTTGCGGTAGGCATAGCGTAGATGATCTGGGCGAACTTGGGGCAGAATGAGAACACGATAGCCAGGCATGCTGCAATACGTACAACCTTGGGATCGAACACCTTGGTCAGGTTAAGCACACCGGTATTCTCACCGTATGTAGTGTTTGCAGGAGCACCGAACAGAGCTGCCAGAGCGGTAGCGCAGCCGTCACCTAAAAGAGTGCGGTGCAGACCGGGATCGGCAATGTAGTTGCGGTTACAGGTTGATGAGATGGCGGCGATATCACCGATATGCTCAATCATGGTAGCAAAAGCAATAGGAACGATAGCGATGATTGCAGTCCATACGAATGACCAGTCAGGATTCTTGAGAACTGCGAATGCTGTGTTCTCCCATGCAAAAGGCATTCCGAACCATGCAGCATCCTTAACAGCTGAGAAATCAACCTGACCGAAGCATGCGGCTACGATATATGAGCCGATGACACCCAGGATGATAGGAATGATCTTTATCATGCCCTTACCGAAGATGTTGCAAATCACGATGATCACGATAGCCAGCAGTGCGATCCACCAGTTGCTCTGGCAGTTGTTGATGGCACTTGATGACAGGATCAGACCGATTGAAATGATGATAGGACCGGTTACCACAGGCGGGAAGAACCTCATGGTACGACGTACACCGTAGAACTTGAACAGTGCGGCCAGTACGAAATAGAGAAGACCTGCGCAGAATACGCCGATGCAGGCATACGTAAGTGAAACAGCTTCTGTCAGACCAAGTCCTACGCCGAACTCCTTTACAGCTGCATAACCGCCAAGGAATGCGAATGAAGAACCCAGGAATGCAGGAACCTTCATCTTTGTGAACAGATGGAAAATCAGTGTGCCGATACCTGCAAACAGCAGTGTAGCCGATACTGACAGACCTGTAAGAAGCGGTACCAGAACGGTAGCGCCGAACATAGCGAACATGTGCTGGCATCCCAACACAAACATCTTACCACCACCAAGGGTACTGGCATCATAGATGCCTTCCTGTTTTAACTCCATGATTGATAATTGATTTGGTTATGATATGTTTAAATTTGTTTTTACGTGTTAGCAAAAATAATTTCATGCATAAAAATGTAAAAGAATTTAATACGCTTTTTTGGTCAATTGTTAATAACTTTACGCGAGCGGTTGAAAACCTTGTTATATTTTTGTAGGGACTTCATTGCAGTTCTGATGCAGATACATTTCCAGATAGAATACATAACCCGTTGGGGTGAGAACCTGTACCTGTGCCTTAACATGGGCGACGGCTCACAGCTATGTCTTGATATGGCCAACAACGGTCAGGGAACCTGGTTCACCGACTATGAGATTGATGACGATGACCTTACCGCCGGTGACATAACCTACTGCTACATGGTTCAGACCGACGGCACCATAACCCGCCGCGAGGAGGGCTCGCTCCATTCCATACCCTACACCCGCGCCAAACGTCTTGTCCTGTCTGACCGATGGAAAGACTACAACGGCAACGAGATGGAGCAGCGCACCGTAGCACTCCCCTACGTGCATCATAACAACCGCCCCCGCTGGAAAGGCGCCGGCACAGCCATACCCGTCTTTTCGCTGCGCTCCGAAAGGGATTTCGGCATAGGTCAGTTCACAGACCTCAAGCTGCTTGTGGACTGGGCTGCAGCCACCGGACAAAGCGTCATCCAGACCCTACCGGTAAATGACACCACCATGACCGGTACCTGGAGAGACTCCTACCCCTACAGCGCCAACTCATCGTTCGCACTCAATCCCATATACATCGACCTGGAGCTTATCGGTACACTCAGTGACCGTAAATTCCTCAAAGGGGCCGATAAGGAACGCAAGGCGCTCAACGCCCTGCCGGCAATAGATTACGAGCGGGTCCATAAGCTCAAGAGCGAGTATCTTGACCGTCTTTACGCCGAATTCGGAGAGCAGTGCCTCAAAAGCCGTGAGTACCAGAAGTTCTTTACCGCAAACCGCTCGTGGCTTGAGCCTTACGCTCTCTACTGCTATCTGCGTGACAAATACGGAACTGCCGATTTCCACGTATGGAAAGAGACAGAGTACAGCTCCGCTCTCATAGACAGGTTCTGCACTCCGGGCAACGAGCGTTACCGCGAGATACGCAAGCACTGTTTCATCCAGTTCCACCTTGACAAACAGCTAACCGATGTAAAGAAATATGCTAACCGCAAAGGCATACTCCTGAAAGGTGACATACCCATCGGAGTGAACCGTCACAGCTGCGATGTCTGGATACATCCCGAGCTGTTCCACACCGACTGCCAGGCCGGAGCTCCGCCCGATGCCTTTGCTGTAGATGGTCAGAAATGGGGAATGCCCACTTACAACTGGGACAATATGGCCCGTGACGGATACGCCTGGTTCGTAGCCCGGTTCCGCAAGATGGCCGATTACTTTGACGCATACCGCATAGACCATTTGTTGGGATTCTTCCGCATATGGGAAGTTCCGCTCCAGTATAACAGCGGCCTTATGGGACGATTCAATCCCGCTCTCACCTACACTCCTCAGGAGCTATGGGACCGCGGTTTCCCGTTCAATCCCGCACAGCATGCCACAGCACCCGCCGGCACCCCTGAGACCAACGTACTCTTTCTTGAGGACATGCATCGGCCCGGCACATATCATCCGCGCATAAACGCCTTTGACACAGCCGTTTTCAGGTGGTTGTCAGAGGACGAGCAAAACGCTTTCCGCAGCATTCATGACGAATTCTACTACTCCCGCAACAACCACTTCTGGAGCGAATCCGCAATGTCCAAGCTACCCGCCCTGATAGAGGCAACCGATATGCTGGTATGCGGTGAGGACCTGGGTATGATTCCCGCCTGCGTCCCCGAGATCATGGACCGTCTGCGCATCCTGGCCCTTGAGGTACAGCGTATGCCCAAGAACATGGGCGTAACCGTATCGGACCCCGCCACCTACCCCTACATGTCGGTCTGCACCACATCCACACATGATATGAGCGTACTGCGCACCTGGATTGAGGATGAGATGGAGCCCAATCACGTCATCACGTCACGCAAAGCCACCACAGCGGCCTGCACCAGTGTCATATCGGCCCACCTTGCATCGCCCTCGATGCTGGCCATATTCCCGCTGCAGGACTGGCTCTCCATCAGCAGCTCGCTCCGCTACAAGGATCCCGCCGCAGAGCGCATAAACGTTCCGGCCGACCCCAACAACTACTGGCGCTACCGCATGCATATCCCGATAGAAAAACTGCTCAAAGCCCGCAAATTCAACGACGAAATACATCAGATGCTCTATCTGGCTGGCAGATGAGTCAGCGACAAGCCACTGGGGACGGTTCTTTTTGGCAAGTACATAATTAAGCGACTGTCGCCAACAAAAGCACTTGCCAAAGAGAACCGTCCCCATGGCTGCAAATTGCAGTCTTTTTACTAACTTTGCAGTCTCTAAAAAATAGGAGCATGTTTGAAAATCTATCAGAAAGACTTGAAAGGTCTCTAAAGATACTGAAAGGTGAAGGCAAAATCACCGAAGTCAACGTTGCCGAAACCCTCAAGGACGTACGCAAAGCCCTGCTTGATGCCGATGTCAACTACAAGGTAGCCAAGCAGTTCACCGACACCGTAAAGGAGAAGGCCCTGGGCATGAACGTGCTCACATCGGTCCGTCCCGGCCAGTTGATGGTCAAGGTGGTACACGATGAACTTGCAACCCTGATGGGAGGCGAGGCCGTCGATATCGACATCAAGGGACATCCCGCCGTCATCCTGATGGCCGGTCTGCAGGGTTCCGGTAAGACCACTTTCAGTGCCAAGCTGGCCAACCTGCTCAAGACCAAGCGCGCCAAGAAGCCGCTGCTGGCAGCCTGCGACGTCTATCGTCCCGCTGCCATCGACCAGTTGAAAGTCCTGGGTGAGCAGATCGGCGTAACCGTATATACCGAGGAGGGAAACAACAAACCCGTTGAGATTGCACAGAACGCCATAAAAGAGGCCCGCGCCAAGGGCTATGACACAGTCATCATCGATACCGCCGGCCGTCTGGCCATCGACGAGATGATGATGCAGGAGATAACCGCCATCAAGGAGGCCGTAAGCCCCAACGAGATACTCTTCGTGGTCGATGCAATGACCGGTCAGGATGCCGTCAATACCGCACGTGAGTTCAACGAGCGTCTGGATTTCAGCGGCGTCATACTTACAAAACTTGACGGCGATACCCGTGGCGGTGCCGCCCTCTCCATACGCACGGTCGTCAACAAACCCATCAAGTTTGTGGGAACCGGCGAGAAGATGGATGCGTTCGACGTATTCCATCCCGAACGTATGGCCGACCGAATCCTCGGCATGGGCGATATCGTATCGTTCGTGGAGCGTGCCCAGGAGAATTTTGATGCCGAGCAGGCCAAACGCCTCCAGAAAAAGATGGGCAAAGGCAAGTTCGATTTCAACGACTTCCTTGAGCAGATAGGCCAGATCAAGAAGATGGGTAACATGAAAGACATCATGGGCATGATACCCGGCGTCGGCAAAGCCATCAAGGATATCGACATAGATGACAACGCTTTCAAGAGCATCGAGGCCATGATCTACTCCATGACCCCGCAGGAGCGCAGCAACCCGGAGCTTTTGGACAAGAGCCAGTCACGCCGCAACCGCATATCCAAAGGCAGCGGTGTTCCGCTTACCGAGCTCAACCGCATGCTCAAGCAGTTCGAGCAGACCCGCAAGATAATGAAGAATGTGGCAGGCGCCAAACTCCCCAACCTGGGATCAATGATGAGAAGATAAACATTACAGCATATGCAGTTAATAGACGGTAAGGCAGTAGCCGAACAGGTAAAACAGGAGATTGCAGCCCAGGTGGCCGCAATGGTAGAGAAAGGCATGAAACGCCCCCATCTGGCAGCCATTCTGGTTGGTCACGACGGAGGTTCAGAGACATACGTTGCAGCCAAGGTCAAGGCATGCGAGGTCTGCGGATTCAAATCCACACTGATCCGCTACGAGAGCGACATCACTGAGGAGACCCTGCTGGCAAAGGTTGCAGAGCTCAACAACGACCCCGATGTTGACGGATTCATCGTTCAGCTCCCCCTGCCCAAGCACATCAACGAGCAGCATATCATCGAAGCCATTGACTACCGTAAGGATGTCGACGGATTCCATCCCATCAACGTGGGTCGCATGAATATCGGACTCCCCTGCTTCATATCGGCCACACCTAACGGCATCATGGAACTGCTCAAGCGCTACAATATCGAGACCCGCGGCAAGAAAGCCGTCGTTCTGGGCCGAAGCAATATCGTAGGCAAGCCCATGGCCAGCCTGCTGATGCAGAAATCCAACCCCGGTGACTGCACCGTAACCGTCTGCCACAGCCACACCGCCAATATCAAGGAGGAGTGCCTGCAGGCCGATATCATCGTAGCCGCCCTGGGCCAGCCCGGATTCGTAAAGGCCGATATGGTCAAGGAGGGCGCAGTGATCATCGACGTAGGTACCACCCGCGTGCCCGATGCAACCAAGAAGAGCGGATTCCGCCTGTGCGGCGACGTCCAGTTTGACGAGGTAGCTCCCAAGTGCAGCTACATCACCCCTGTTCCCGGCGGCGTAGGTCCCATGACCATCTGCTCGCTTATGAAGAACACCCTTCTTGCAGGCCAGAAAGAAATCTACAAGTAAACCCTAATGGCTGGTCCCGCCAGGTTTGCTGCACTCATCGGGATATGCGCCTTATGCGCTTGCCGCATATCGGCCCAGAACCCGGACAGTATCTCCCTCTATTTTGCCGGAGATATGATGCAGCATAAGGCCCAGCTTGACGCCGCTCTCCTGGAAGACGGCACATATGACTATAGCGGCTGTTTCACTCAGGTAATCCCTGAGATTGAGGCAGCCGATATTTCTGTCTGCAATTTTGAGACCACGCTGGGCGGTGCTCCCTACTCCGGCTATCCCCGGTTCTGCTCCCCCGATGCGTACGCCCAGGCCATCCGCGATGCCGGATTCGACATCTTCCTCACAGCCAACAACCACTGTATGGACCGATACAATCCGGGACTCATTCGCACCCTTGACGTGCTTGACAGCTTGGGTGTCGCGCATATCGGCACATATCGGAATCAGGCCGAACGCGACTCGCTGTATCCCTATATACTGGAACGCGGCAACATGCGCATAGCACTGCTCAACTACACCTATGACACCAACGGAATACCTGTTGCAAAGCCCTGCATAGTCAATTACATCGACACCACCGTAATCAAGCGCGATTTGGCGCGTGCCCGCCAGCTCAAGGCCGACTGCATCATTGCCTGCATGCACTGGGGGACCGAGTACGTAACCGAGCCTGACAAGCAGCAGCTCAAACTTGAAGACTGGCTCTACGCCCACGGTGTAGATCATATCATAGGCGGTCATCCCCATGTGGTACAGCCCGTACGCACAGTTCCCGACTACCGGGGGCGTCCAATCAGGCATCTGACCGTCTGGTCACTCGGCAACTACATCTCTAACATGAGTGCGCCCAACACCTACAACGGACTTGCCGTAACGCTCCACCTGCGGAAAACCGTCCTCGATACCCGCATGACACGCTACGACATCCATCCCAATTACACTCAACGTCCAAACTTTTCAGTTATTCCGATTGAGAATTAATTCTCAATTCTCAATTCTCAATTCTCAATTTCTTTTACCTTTGCAAAAAACCCATTTTATGAGATCCTTACTAACCGCCGCATTTGCTCTTTTGCTAACCCTTTCAGCAAGCGCAAAACTGAATTTTCAGGAAATCCGTACAGCATCCGACAACGTCATCGAACTCTATTTCCTGAGTGATACACTCAATGTCAATGAGGCCGATATCTCCGACGTCTCACAGTGGAAAGTCAACGGCACCCAGGTGCTTGCCATAAACCGCACCGCAGCCGCAGCCGATCAGTGCGACCACTTTATCTACCTGACCGTGCCCAAACTCAAGAACGGCCAGAAATACAGCATCGAGACCCCCTACGGCAATTTCAGCTTCAAGTTCTCCGATAAGGATGTCTTCTGCGAGGCCATCAAGACCAACCAGGTTGCCTATAGCGCCCTTTCAACCAAGCGCTTCGCCAATTTTGCCATCTATCTGGGCGACGGCGGCGTAAAGCAGATTGAAGGCTCGCTGCCGGGATATACCGTCTATCAGTTCAAGAACAATAAAATCGGCAAGAAAGTAACCTCCGGCCAGCTCGTAGAGATTGGTGACGACCGTTCATCGGGCGACCACGTATACCGCATCGACCTGTCACAGGTCCCCGAGGGCGGCCCCTACAAGATAGTCGTTGACGGTTACGGCTCATCCTACCCCTTCGGCGTAGGCGGCAAGTTCTCGCAGAAACTCTCATACGTAAGTTTCCGCTCACTCTTCAACCAGCGCTGCGGAATCCAGATCGTAGAGCCCTACTCTGATTTCAGCTACCGCACCAAACGCTGCCACGAGACCATCTACCAGACCTACTACCGCATCAACGAGGCCAGTCTGGTTGTCAAGGGCGACGAGCCCACTATACAGGCATGGGGCGGCTACCACGATGCCGGCGACGCAGACCGCCGCACCTACCACATGGATGTGCCCAGCACCCTGCTCACCACATTCGAGACCTTCCCCGAGCTCTTTACCGATGACCAGTTCAACATACCCGACAAGTTTGACGAGCAGTTCAACATACTGGGCAAGGGCAACGGCATTCCCGATATCCTTGACGAGGCCGAATGGGGCACCATGTTCTGGAAATACTTCCAGGAGGCCGATGGCCAGATCCCATGGGGAACCGAGACCAACGGCTACTCACCCTTCACCACCTATGACTTTGAGGACCACCTGTTCGGTTCAGAGGTACTTGACCCGCGCACATCAAGCTGGGCATCGGGCCTGTTCTATCACTTTGCCCGCATAATCAAGCCCTACGATGAGGCCAAGAGCAAAGAATATGCTGAGCGCGCCGAACTTGCCTACAACGCATCAGTACGCGTATACGGCGAGCGTAACCGTGAGATGCCCGCCACCTTCCAGATGTACTACAACGTTGAGAAGTACCTCATGACCGGCAACCAGCAGTGCCACGAGTACATTAAGGCCCACGCAGCCGATGCACAGCAGATTGTAAGCACATATAATCAGGGATCGGAGATATTCGCCGAGCGCGGCTGGCTCACATCATACTTCTTCAGCTACATACTTGCACCCGCCGATAAAACCGATCCTGCAACCGTACAGGCATTCAAGGATGCCCTGCAGGCCACAGTCGATAAGCAGCTGGCCGCATTTGCTGAGAACGCCTACCCCAACGGCGCACCCCAGAACGTAAACTGGTGGGGCAGCAACGTAGCCCAGGGACAGTACACATTCCCCATCGTTCTGATGTGGAAACTCACCGGCAAGCAGGAGTACATAGACGCAGTAAGCCAGATGATGGACTACGCCCTTGGACTCAACCCGCTCGGCAAGTGCTACATGACCACATTGGGATTCGATCAGGTACACTGGCCGCATGACCGCGAGAGCGCCTACACCATCGAGCAGGGCTGGGGCCCGCGTCCAGGCATCCTGGTATTCGGCGCCGGCAACTACGTACGCAACTATCCCAGCTACCCGGCCATCAGCCGCAGCACCACTCCCCGCGAGCGTGCTTACATAGATATCCTTGACAACTACCAGAATAACGAGTATACCATTTACCAGAGCCTCTGCTTCCCGTCTGTAGTCTATCCCATCCTGGCAAACGGCTGCACCTGGAAACCTGGCGACAAAGATCCATATAAGTGAACGAGATAGTTTCGTACATCAATAAGATAGTCTGGAACCCGGGGTTGGTTGTACTGCTCCTGGGCGCCGGACTGTTTTTCTCCATCTGCACACGTATGGTGCAGGTCCGCCGCATAGGACTCATGGTCCGATCCCTTTTCAGCAAGAAACGCGGGTCAGACGGCATATCATCATTCGAGGCATTCTGCATCGCCCTCTCGGGCCGAGTCGGAACAGGTAATATCGTAGGCGTAGCAACAGCAATCGCCTTCGGCGGCCCCGGAGCCGTCTTCTGGATGTGGGTGGTTGCGTTCTTCGGCGCATCAACCGCATTCGTGGAGTCCACCCTGGCCCAGATCTACAAGTTCCGCCACTCAAGCGGATACCGCGGCGGCCCCTTCAACTTCTTTGAGGACGGACTGGGTAAGCGCTGGCTGGGAACAGTCTTTGCCGTCATCACCATCATCGCCTGCGCCGTCTGCCTGACAATGGTACAGTCCAACGGTGCCTCATCAACCATGCATAATGCATTCCCCGTCTCCACCCTGACATCGGGCATAATCATGGCCGTCCTGTTGGGCATCGTGATTGTAGGCGGAGTAAAGCGCATAGCCAAGGTCGCATCGATCGTAACCCCGTTCATGGCGTTCGGATACATTGCACTGGCCATCGTGGTGGTTGCATACCATATCAGTGACGTTCCTGCCGTATTCAAGAGCATCTTTACCAACGCATTCGGCATCAATCCCGTATGCGGCGGCATCATCGGCTCCACCATAGCAATGGGCGTAAAACGCGGCATATTCTCAAACGAAGCCGGTCAGGGAACAGGCGCAATGGTTTCGGCTGCGGCCGATGTCCCCGCACCTGCGCAACAAGGTCTTGCTCAGGCATTCTCAGTATACGTTGATACGCTGTTTGTCTGCACCGCAACCGCCCTAATGATACTGACATCGGGCACCTACAATATAATCGATGCCGATGGAAACATGCTGCTGGCAAACGCCCCCGAACTTGGCAACAACTACGCAGCATTCACGCAGAATGCCGTCGATACCGTGTTTGCAGGATTCGGCAGCCAGTTTGTATCAATCGCCATGATATTCTTTGTCTACAGCACCATCATGGCCTACTACTTCTATTCAGAATCAAGTATAATATATTTGTTTAGAGGCCGCAACCCCAAACGCGAGAAACTGGTCATCCGCATCCTGCAGGCCGTGATGCTGGCATCGGTAGTTTACGGAGCCGTACGTGAGGCCGATGTAGTCTGGCAGCTGGGTGACATAGGCGTTGGCCTCATGGCGTGGTTCACGGTAATAGCTATCATACTGCTCTATCCCAAAGCAATAAAAGCACTAAAGGAATACGAGAAGAAAATTGAGAATTGAGAATAGTGCCATTGGGGACGGTTCTTTTTGGCACCGCTTTACTCTTCAGTCTCTTGGGACTTTTCCTCTTCGTGATGCTTAATGTAGTAGTCTCCGATGCCCTTCTGCTGGAAATTGAATCTCCGCTTGGCACCAAGGTCTCTCATCTGATTTGCAAAATGTAATTTATTCCACAACATAGCTGTAGCAATTATTGGTTATTGCAATGTTACACATAAAAATCAAATAAACAAAGGGTTTCATCAAAAAAAACTATCATTTATAGTTGGAATTACAAAATTCTATCACTACATTTGACCAGAACAACCAATTAATCCTTTTGCAATATGTCACTTTGGAA
>Ga0310690_10009720_pt1 | contig 12043 bp, 8 predicted proteins | sample AusTroGonzalo_MG_2_FD_207661 | JGI IMG/M metagenome (GOLD analysis project Ga0310690, IMG submission 207661) | Bovine rumen microbial communities from tropical cattle in Woodstock, Queensland, Australia - Gonzalo_04 (v2) (version 2) | ecosystem: Host-associated > Mammals > Digestive system >...
CTCGGTCTGGGCGGCCTTGCCGGTGACGATTTCAATACCACGGGGAGCGGCATTGGTCTTCATCACGGCGAGGGTCTGCGGCAGGATGCCTTCGTCAACGAAGACCTTGCAGACACCGTCCTTGACAGCCTGACGCGAGCGGCTGTTGAAGAACATGATCATGGCCTCGCCGGCGGCAGTGGCCTCGTCGAGGAGACAGGCGTTGCTGAGGGGCATGCCGGTCATGCTGGCAATCATGGTCTGGTAGTTCATCAGCGCCTGCAGACGGCCCTGGCTAATCTCGGTCTGGTAGGGAGTGTAGCTGGTGTACCAGCCGGGGTTCTCGAAGACGTTGCGCATGATGACGGCGGGGGTGATGGTGCCGTAGTAGCCCATGCCGATATAGCTCTTGTAGAGCTTGTTCTTCTGGGCCAGCGAGCGCACGTGGTTGAGGAACTGGTACTCGCTCATGCCTTCGGGCAGGGGCATAGGTTCCTTGAGACGGATGGCGGCGGGGACGGCTTTCTCGATGAGCTCGTCCATGGATTTCACGCCGATAACGTCGAGCATTTTCTGCTCTTCGGCGGGGTTTGATACGCCATTGTGGCGTGAGGCAAAATTATTCTTTGTCATATTTATTGATGTTTATTTATCTTTTCGAATGAAAGAAACGCAAATAATACTCATTGTCCAAGGTGGTGACGCGGATGATGTAATATCCCGACGGACGTGTGCGCATGTTGATAAAGCCGAGCAGTGGCTTGCCGGTGTATACGCACTGGCCAACGTCGTTGTAGAGATCCAGTGACATGATGTCGCGTCGGCTAAGTCCTAACTCCACACGATGGTTGGCGCGGTTGTATACTACCATCTCCTGCTGGCCGATAGGTTTGGCCACATCGTTAGCCTCGACGGTGCGGTAGATCGTTTGCACGCCATCGCGATAGACGGTATCGTGGACGTACTGCACCTCATGCATAACCTCGGCACTTTGGAATATGGCAGTATAGGTCGTTGTGTCGGTAATGACAATGCGGCGGGGATTGTCAGTGACGCTGTCTGTCCAGCTGCGGAACGAGTATCCAGCCTTGCATACAGCCACGAGTGTCGCGGTGTCGCCAACGCGATAGAGGCCGGAGCCCATTACCGAGCCGGCGACGGTGTCGTTGCTACGAACCGTAATCTCGAGCGAGCAGGGCTGCATGGGGTTGAGGTTGCGCAGTTTCCCCCACCCTTCTGCCTCGCGGTAACGCTCCACGCTGACACACGGCACATTGACCACTGCTGTATTTCTAATACCAGTGAAGACATCGGCCTCAAGGACTGGCGGCAGCAGCGCATAGCTGGTCATCTGTGCCAGGTTGATGCATTGGTAGAATGCCCTTTGACCAATATTCTCCATACGCGAAGGGAATACAACAGCTTTAAGGTCATGGCACTGCGTAAAGGCGAATTTACCAATACGCCTCGTCGTCGAGGGTAATGTCAGCGTACCGGATATCGAGCTACAGAAAGCGAAGGCATAGTCGCCGATGTACTCAATTCCCTCGGGCAAGTTCCACTCCATCTTCAGCAGGTTCATGCCGGTAAAGGCATAGTCGGGTATACGCTGCACCTTGGGGCCAAAAGTCACCTTGGTCAGCGAGCGACAGTTGCCGAAGACCGTACTGCTGCGGGAGCCTCCCATAAAGAGACAGTTGGCAGCATTGAAATGCACTGTTGTTATCCCACTGCAGCCGAAGAAAGCCGAACGGCCAAGAGACACAATACTCTCACCTATGGTTATCTCACCTCTCAACGCCGTACACATGCTAAAAGCATATGCGCCGATGTCTGTCAACGTCGGTGGCAGCGTCAACGCCGTGATGTCGGTGCAGCCGTAGAAGGCGCGGTCGGCGATAGCCACCACGGTATACGTGTGTCCACTCCACTCCACCTCGGCGGGGATGGTGAGGATACCTGCAGGAGGCACTTCGCCCGCCCAGCGGTTGTTGCCCTCAGTAAGTGGGGCTGTCACTTCCACAGCATGCTCGTCAGCATCGATTATGTTGAAGTAGAGCGCATAGTCACGCACCTGGACCTTGAAATCATAGGCCCATGTGGCAGTCGCCGACGCAACGAGCAGCAGCAGTATGCAAATGCGTTTCATATTACAGTTTAGGACCAGCGGCAACGAGAGCCTTGCCGGCCTCATTATGCGTGAACTTCACGAAGTTCTTTACGAAGCGGTCGGCCAGGTCGCGGGCTTTCTCGTCCCACACCTTCGCGTCAGCATAGGTGTCGCGCGGGTCGAGAATCTTCGGGTCGACGCCAGGCAGCGACGTGGGCACCTCGAAGTCGAAGTACGGTATTTTCTTTGTCTCGGCCTTGAGTATGCTACCGTCGAGGATGGCGTCGATGATTCCGCGCGTATCTTTAATAGAGATGCGCTTGCCGGTGCCGTTCCAGCCGGTGTTGACCAGGTAAGCCTTTGCTCCGCTCTTCTCCATGCGCTTCACCAGTTCCTCGGCATACTTGGTGGGATGCAGTTCGAGGAAAGCCTGGCCGAAGCAGGCGCTGAAGGTCGGTGTGGGCTCGGTGATACCGCGCTCGGTGCCAGCCAACTTGGCGGTGAAGCCACTCAGGAAGTAGTACTTGCACTGCTCATCGGTGAGAATGCTCACGGGAGGCAGTACGCCAAAGGCGTCGGCGCTGAGGAAGATGACATTCTCGGCGGCGGGGCCTGCGCTCTTGCCGTGCACCGGCTGCACTATTTTCTCGATATGGTCGATGGGATAGCTCACGCGGGTGTTCTCGGTGACGCTCTTGTCGGCGAAGTTAATCTTGCCGTTGGCATCGACGGTCACGTTCTCCAGCAGGGCGTTGCGACGTATGGCGTTGTAGATATCGGGCTCGCTGTCCTTGTCGAGGTTGATGACTTTGGCATAGCAGCCGCCCTCGAAGTTGAAGACACCCTCGTCGTCCCAGCCGTGCTCGTCGTCGCCGATAAGCAGGCGCTTCGGGTCGGTGCTGAGGGTAGTCTTGCCAGTTCCGCTCAGGCCGAAGAAGATGGCGGTGTGCTCACCTTTCATGTCGGTGTTGGCGGAGCAGTGCATAGCGGCGATACCCTTAAGAGGCAGGTAATAGTTCATCATGCTGAACATGCCCTTCTTCATCTCGCCACCGTACCAGGTATTGAGAATTACCTGCTCGCGGCTGCTAACATTGAAGGCCACGCATGTGTCGCTATTGAGGCCGAGCTCCTTGTAGTCGTCGACCTTAGCCTTCGAGGCGGCGTAGACGGTGAAGCTGGGCTTGAAGTTCTTGAGTTCCTCGGCCGAAGGCTTGATAAACATATTGGTCACAAAGTGAGCCTGCCAGGCCACCTCCATGATGAAGCGCACTGCGATGCGGGTGTCCTTGTTGGCGCCGCAGAAAGCATCGACCACAAAGAGATTCTTGCCGCAGAGTTCCTTGCAAGCGAGGCCTTTCACATGGCCCCATACCTGCTCGCTCATCGGGTGGTTGTCGTTCTTGTAGTCGTCAGAGGTCCACCACACGGTGTCTTTCGACTGGGCGTCCATCACGATGTATTTGTCTTTGGGCGAACGGCCGGTGTAGATGCCGGTCATCACGTTGATGGCGTCGAGCTCGGTGAGCTGTCCTTTGTCGTAGCCGGTGAGGCTGGGGTCCATCTCCATCTTGAACAGCTCCTCGTACGAGGGGTTGTAGTGAATATTCTTAACGCCGGTGATACCCAGCGCTTCAAGGTCTTTCTTTATATTGTCAATCATATCGTGTTTGTTTTAGGTTACATTTCACGGGCTTCCTTGATGGCGGCCTGGGCGGCGGCCAGACGTGCCACGGGCACGCGGAACGGCGAGCAGCTCACGTAGTTCATGCCGGCCTTGTAGAAGAACTCGGCGGCAGTGGGGTCACCACCGTGCTCACCGCAGACGCCGCACTTGAGGTTGGCGCGGGTGGCGCGGCCACGCTCGATACCTATCTTCACCAGTTCGCCCACGCACTCGCGGTCGAAGCTGTTGAACGGGTCGGCGGGGATAATCTTCTCGTCGACATAGGTCTTCACGATGGCGTTGACGTCGTCACGGCTGAAGCCGAAGGTCATCTGCGTCAGGTCGTTGGTACCGAAGCTGAAGAATTCGGCCACCTCGGCAATCTGGTTAGCAACGAGGGCGGCGCGCGGAATCTCAATCATGGTGCCGAACTTGTACTCGAACTTGATGCCGTACTTCTTCTCCACCTCATCCTTCACCTCGTTGGCGATGGCCTTCTGGTGTTTCAGCTCGGCGGCGTTGATGGTCAGAGGCACCATGATTTCGAGCATCGGGTGCATGCCTTCCTTCATCAACTCGCAGGTGGCGCTGAAAAGGGCGCGGAACTGCACACGGGTAATCTCCGGATAGATGATACCCAGACGCACGCCGCGGAGGCCCATCATCGGGTTCACCTCGTGCAGGCTCTCGACGCGCTTTTTGACATCCTCGTAGCTGATGCCGAGACGCTTGGCGGCCTCCTGCATCTTCTCGCTGCCCTGGGGAGCAAACTCATGCAGCGGGGGATCCATCAGGCGGAAGGTCAGGGGCTTGCCGTCCATAACTTTCAGCGTACCCTTAGCACTCTCGCGGATGTAGGGCTCCAGCTCGTCGAGGGCGGCGATGCGCTCCTCGCGGGTGTTGGCCAGTATCATGTTGCGCAGCTTCTCCAGCGGCTTCTCGCTGTTCTCGCCATAGAACATATGCTCGATGCGGAAGAGGCCGATACCTTCGGCGCCGAAGTCGATAGCCTTCTGAGCGTCGGCGGGGTTGTCGGCGTTGGTGCGGACACCCATCTTGCGGTGTTTGTCGACCAGCTTCATAAGTTCCTGGAACAGGGGATTCTCTGTGGCGTTGATCATCTTGACCTCTTCGTCATAGACCCAGCCCTTCGAGCCGTTGAGCGACAGCAGGTCGCCCTCCTTGAAAGTCTTGCCGTTCATGGTGACTGTGCCGGCGGCCATGTCAATCTTAACGGCGTCGCAACCCACGATGCAGCACTTGCCCCAGCCACGGGCCACGAGGGCGGCGTGCGAGGTCATACCACCGCGGGCGGTGAGGATACCGTCGGCGGCGCGCATGCCCTCGACGTCCTCGGGGTTGGTCTCCTCGCGGACGAGGATGTTCTTAATCTTGGCAGCCTGATATTCTTTAGCCTTCTCGCTGGTAAGGGCAATCACACCCACGGCACCGCCGGGGCCTGCGGGCAGACCCTTGGCAAGCACGGTGTGCTTCTTCTCGTCGGCGGCATCCAGGATGGGGTGCAACAGCTCGTCCAACTGGGCAGGGCTTATGCGCATCACCACCTCGCTGTCGTCGATGAGACCTTCCTTCAGCATATCCATAGCCATTGTGAGGGCAGCGACACCGGTGCGCTTACCCACGCGGCACTGCAGCATGTACAGCTTGCCGTCCTGGATGGTGAACTCGATGTCGAGCATGTCGTGGTAGTTCTTCTCGAGGATGCTGCGGATATCGCACAGCTCCTTGTATGTCTCGGGCATAAGCTCCTGCATAGAGTGCATGTGCTTATTCTGCTCGTTCTTGGTGTCATCGTTGAGGGGGTTGGGGGTACGGATACCAGCCACCACATCTTCGCCCTGGGCGTTGATGAGCCACTCGCCGTAGAACTGGTTGTCGCCGGTGGCAGGGTTGCGGGTGAAAGCCACACCTGTGGCGCTGGTGTCACCCATGTTGCCAAAGACCATGGCCTGCACGTTAACGGCAGTGCCCCAATCGTCGGGGATACCCTCAATCTTGCGGTAGCTGACGGCTTTCTTGCCGTTCCAGCTCTTGAACACGGCCTTGATGCCGCCTTCCATCTGGGCGCGGGCGTCGTCCGGGAAGTCAACACCCAGAACCTCTTTCACGCGCACCTTGAAAGCCTCGGCCAATTTCTTAAGGTCGTCGGCGGTGAGCTCGGTGTCGCTCTTGTAGCCCTTCACAGCCTTGTACTCGTCGAGCATGTCGTCGAGCTGTTTGCGGATGCCCTTGCCGTCGGCGGGCTCGATGCCCTCGCTCTTTTCCATCACCACGTCGGCGTACATCATGATAAGACGACGGTACGAGTCATACACGAAACGGGGGTTGTTGGTCTTCTTCAGCATGCCGGGGATGGTCTTGCTGCTCAGGCCAATATTCAGAACGGTGTCCATCATGCCGGGCATGGAGGAACGGGCACCCGAACGGCAGCTCACCAGCAGGGGGTTCTCGCTGTCGTCATACTTCATGCCCATAATCTTCTCGATGTTCTCAACACCTTTCCAAACCTCTTCCATCAGGCCATTGGGCAGTTCGCAGTTGTTGGCGTAGTAGGCGGTGCAGCACTCGGTAGTAATAGTCAAACCGGCAGGCACGGGGAGGCCCAGCAGGCACATCTCGGCCAGGTTGGCACCTTTACCACCCAAAAGGTTCTTCATGTCAGCTTTTCCCTCGGCAGTCTTGCCGCCGAACGTGTAAACGTACTTAGTCATCTTGCTTAAAATATTTATTATTAGTTTATTATTTATTATTTCTGTTTTTTAGAGACTGCAAAGATACGAATTTATTTTTATTTACATGAAAAAAGTTATCCACAGCACCGCCAACTACAGGAACTTCGCCACCGCTTCGGACCCTCTCTGTATCTCCTCCGACAAAAAACCGTTAAACAACCATAGAACAGTCGGAGCGACTACGGAGCGGCTACGAAGAGACTCCGAACCTTACTTTTTGCTGTAATGAGGATGGTAGGCGGCGATGGTGTTGCGAAGTGTGTCGCGCGTCAGGTGGGTGTAAATCTCTGTGGTGCTGATGCTTTCATGTCCGAGCATCTCCTGTACGGCACGCAGGTCGGCACCGTTCTCGACGAGCTCGGTGGCGAAACTATGACGCAGGGAATGGGGACTGACGGTCTTCTTTATTCCCGCAGCGGCCACTGCATCGCGCAGCATGATGAAGACCATCTGGCGCGTAAGATGATGCCCGCGGCGGTTGAGGAAGACGTACTTGTCCTCGCCTGGCTTCACGGGCACATGGCTGCGCACATTATGTATGTATGTGAGCATCAGCTCGAGGGCGCGCTCATTGATAGGCACCCAGCGCTCCTTGTCGCCCTTGCCGATGACCTGAAGATACTGCTCGTCGACGTAGATGTTTGAAAGCTTTAGGTTTACAAGCTCCGAAACCCGCAACCCACAGCCGTAGAGAACCTCTACAATGGTATAGTTGCGCTCGCCCTCAGGAGTACTGCGGTCGAAGGTCTGCTGGATGAGTGTCACTTCGTCATCGTTGAGGACATCTGGCAAATGCTTGGGGCGTATGGGTAGATCGAGGAGGTCGGCCGGACTGTCCTTCATGGCATCCTCGATGACCAGCATATGGAAAAACATGCGCCATCCGGAAATCATGCGGCGCTGTGTGGTGGGTGCTATTTCGAGGTCAGAAAAGTGCTTCAATAATAACTGTAAGTCGCGCAACGTTATCTGCTCTGGTTCAATATTTAGCTCAATGGCAAAACGCTCTAGATGCTCGAAGTCGTGCATATATGCCGCCACACTGTTGTCGGCCATACCGCGCTCGAGCTTCAGGTAGGTCTCATAGTCGCGTCGATGACGCGCCCATGTGCGCTCTATTTCTGCCGTTTTGTCCATAGGTAAAACTCCAAAAGCGTCTCGCGGTCCTTGTATTTAGTTTCACGCTTATCTTTCGGCATATCAATATTTACCGCACCCCAGCTAAAGCGTTGCTTTATGGCAGACACCTGCCTCTTGTAGAATGGTGTTTGGTGGGCAGGATTGCGCTTAAGGGGCGCCGGAAGTGTGGCCGCAAGCTGTGCTGCCTCGGTCTGCGAGAGCCGCTTGGCAGAATGGCCGAAATAATGCTGTGCGGCTGCTTCAGCGCCGTAGATGCCGTCTCCAAACTCTACGATGTTGAGGTAGACTTCCATGATGCGCCGCTTACCCCAAACAGCCTCAATCATAGTGGTATAATAGGCCTCAAAGGCTTTGCGCACCACGGTGCGGCTGTGCGGCAGAAAAGCGTTCTTTGCGGTCTGCTGACTGATGGTGCTGCCGCCACGGAAACGGCGCCCGCTCTTATTCTCTCGATAGGCTATCTTCATCTGCTTGACGTCGAAGCCATGATGGTACATGAAGAGACCGTCCTCGGCATATACCACAGCGGTAATCAGATTGTTGGAGATGCTGTCAAGCGGCACATAGTCGCGCTCGAAGCGGACAGAGCGGTCTTTGCTGAAGAGCTGCTGGTTGAAGCGCTGTATCATGAGTGGCGTGAGCGGCGGATTTATAAACCAGCCGAGAAAGACCTGTAACAGAGTTATTAACCAGAGAGAGAGGATGGTAATCCATAGCACCCGGAGTATACGTCTACCCCAGCCTATCGATTTCCAAGATGGCAGGGCGGTCTTGCGGCTTTTCTTATTACCTTTTGGTTTCTTTACCATGCATTGTATAACGACAAAAAAAAATTATTATTTCAAAAAAGTTTGTTTAATATGAAATATTGTTGTACCTTTGTCGGATTAAATAAAAGGTTAAAACAACAATAATTCATTAAAAGACAAAATACTATGGCAAAAGTAGCAATCAATGGCTTCGGCCGAATTGGAAGAATGAGCTTCCGCGCAATGCTCGCCCACCCCGAGCTCGACATCGTCGCTATCAACGACCTGACGGACGCCAAAACTCTGGCTTACCTGTTCAAATATGACTCCGTGCACGAGAACTTCGACGGCGAAGTGTACGCCGACGGCGACTGCCTCGTGGTCAACGGCAAGAAAGTGAAGATCTATGCCGAGCGCGACCCGCAGAACCTGCCTTGGGGCCAGCTTGGTGTCGACATCGTGGTCGAGTCGACCGGTCTGTTCAAGAAACGCGAGCAGATGATGAAGCACATCAATGCCGGTGCAAAGAAGGTTATCCTCACCGTCCCCGCCGGTAAGGCCGACGACGTCGACGCCACCATCGTGATGGGTGTCAACGACAACGTGCTGACCAAGGAGATGCAACTCGTCAGCAACGCCAGCTGCACCACCAACTGCCTGGCTCCCGTGGCCAAGGTGCTGAATGACAAGTTCGGTATCAAGCGCGGTCTGATGAACACCGTCCACAGCTACACCAACGACCAGAAGATTCTCGACCAGCCGCACAGCGACCTCCGTCGTGCCCGTGCCGCCGCCGTCAGCATCATCCCCACCTCCAGCGGTGCCGCCAAGGCCGTTGGTCTGGTAATCCCCGAGCTGATGGGCAAGCTGGATGGCTTCGCCATGCGCGTCCCCACTCCCGACGGTTCTGTCGTTGACCTGACTGCCGAGCTCAACTGCAACGTCACCAAAGAGGATATCAACAACGCCGTGAAGGAGGCCGCCAATGGCGCCATGAAGGGCGTACTGCAGTATGTCGACGAGCCCATCGTGAGCATCGACATCATCGACAACACCCACAGCAGCATCTTCGACAGCCTGCTGACTCAGGTGATGGACGGCAACTTCGTGAAGATCGTCAGCTGGTACGACAACGAGAAGGGTTACAGCACCCGCGTTGGCGACCTGGCTGCCAAACTCGCCAAGCTGCTCTAATATGCTCTTAGAAAATAAGACTGCAATCGTGACCGGTGCCACCCGTGGCATCGGTCACGCTATTGCTATACGGTTTGCCAAAGAAGGCTGCAACGTAGCCTTCTGCGGCCGCACGCGCAACGACAAGATGGTCGCCGTGGAGCAGGAACTGCTCGCCCTCGGCGTAAAAGCAAAGGGTTACGCCGCCGATGTGGCCGACTACGAGTCCGCTCAGGCTTTTGTAAAAGAGGTGCTTGCCGACTTCGGCAACGTGGATATCCTCATCAACAACGCAGGCATTACTGACGACAGCGCCATGAAGCGCATGACAGAGGAGCAGTTCGACCGCGTGGTGGGCACCAACCTCAAAAGCGTCTTCTGTATGACGAAGGCTGTGCAGCCCGCCATGTGGAAACAGGGACACGGCTCCATCGTGAACATCGGCTCTGTGGTTGGCATTGCCGGTAATTACAACCAGGCTAACTACGCCGCTTCCAAGGCTGGCATCATAGGCTTCAGCAAGAGTTGCGCAAAAGAGTTCGCCGCCCGAAACATCCGCGTCAACGTCGTTGCTCCAGGCTTCGTGCAGACAGAGATGACCGCCGACATTCCCAAGGAACTCATGGACACATGGTGCAGCCGCATCCCCATGAAGCGACCCGGTACCCCCGACGAGGTGGCCAACTGCTGCGTGTTCCTCGCCAGTGACATGTCGAGCTATATCACCAGCGTCGTGCTGCCCATGTGTGGAGGAATGGAAGATGCTTAATGTAAAGGTTACAGGTTACAGGTTACAGGTTACTGCTGTGCTGGTTGGCCTTGTCTTGTTGTTTGCTGCTTGCGGCGGACACAAGGAGCCTACTACCGTTAACGACACCGTCACCGACGACTACGGCCGCACCGTCGTGGTGCCGTCGCAGCCACAGCGTGTGGTGAGCCTCTCCCCTGCCGTAACCGAGATTATCTATGCCCTCGGCGCACAGGACATCCTCGTGGGGCGCACCGACTTCTGCGAGTATCCGGCCGAAGCGCAGGACATCCCCAGCATAGGCGGCATCAGCAACCTCAACGTCGAGAGCATTCTGTCGCTCAACCCCGACCTCGTCATCAGCGGCTCAATGGTTGGCAAAAAGGTCACCGACCAGATGGACGCTATGGGAGTGCCGATGGTGTGCGTGATTGAGAAGCCACGCTTCGATGCCCTCTACGATAACATCGCTGCCATTGGCCGGTTGGTGTGTAAGGAGCGCGAGGCAGACAGTATAATTGAGAATTTAGAATTGAAAATTGAAAATTTGCTTGCGCACAACGATAATTCTCAATTCTCAACTCTCAATTCTCAATTGCCTTCGGTGTACTACGTCGTAGGCTTTGGCGCCAGCGGCAACTTCACCGCAGGCGGAAACACCTTCATCAACGACATCATCCGCATGGCCGGCGGCCGCAACATCGCCGAAGACATCGAGGGTTGGAGCTACAGCCTCGAAGCCCTCGTGCAGGAAGACCCCGACTACATCATCGTACGTCGCGAGGACAGCGCCGCTTTCTGCGGCATGAAGCCCTACAACCGCCTCAGCGCCGTCCTTGGCGGCCACGTCATCGGCATCGTCAGCGGCACCCTCGACCTGCAGGTGCCCCGCAACATCGACGCCATCATTTACCTCAGAGACAGGATGCAGCAATAATGGACGCGGGCAAGATGAACCTCGATATTCTTCAATCGCGCACTATTGATTGGCTTCGCTATCCTTTGATGGTGCTCATTGTTTTCTATCACACAGATACCTCTCTTTTGTTATCGATGCCTCACAATGGCGCCTCTATGATATTGTATCAAATTCTGCGTACAATCATGCACGTAGCGGTACCTCTTTTCTTCATTTTCTCCGGATACTTGTTTTTCCGTCAACCGGAACACTTTACAGGGAAAGTCTACCGCGAGAAGCTTGTGAGACGCATACGCACCCTCTTGATTCCATACCTCATCTGGAATTTCTTTGCATTGGTGGTGACGGGAGGAATAACCATATCCAGCCTGCGGCCAGACATCTTCATTGACAATTTCGTTGGTATCGGCGAAGGATTCTGCGGCATGCCCAAAGCATTCCAGTTGTGGTATCTGCGCGACCTAATGGTGATGTGTCTGCTGTCATTGCCGCTCTACTACCTGCTACGTGGACGGCGCCCATGGTTACTGCTGCTGTTCGCCTTCCTGTATGTCTATCAATGGACATACAGAGTGCATCCCATCATCTACCGGTTTCCTTCAGCTTTGCTATTCTTCAGCATCGGCGCATACATGGGCATACATAAGATGAACATCATCGAGACGGTACGCCGGATTCCGCTATGGGCAAGTCTGACACTCACCTCGCTTATAATGATAGCGCACATCTGGCTCATCATTACAGGAAGCCCAGATTACATCTATGCCGAGATGCTCTTCGCCATTGTGGCTGTCATCCCAACACTT
>Ga0310690_10009722_pt1 | contig 12041 bp, 6 predicted proteins | sample AusTroGonzalo_MG_2_FD_207661 | JGI IMG/M metagenome (GOLD analysis project Ga0310690, IMG submission 207661) | Bovine rumen microbial communities from tropical cattle in Woodstock, Queensland, Australia - Gonzalo_04 (v2) (version 2) | ecosystem: Host-associated > Mammals > Digestive system >...
AAGCCAGGGCCCAATGCCACTGCATTGATATTCTCTGGCAGGGAGTTCCAATCTATTCTACTGACATACTGTTCGTTATCATCAAGATGATGGATCGCTTCCGGAAGGGTGATGGCCAACGTCTGGCACACCGATTTTACGGAATGGACGGTCAGCTTGCCTATGCCGCCGCGCATGGCAGACTTAGCTGCCAACACCGCCGCACCCGGCATCCGTTTGCAACCCGCCACGAGCAATCCGTGTCCGAACGTGCCTTTGTGCGCATAACGCGGGCGCGGACGGAGCAGACGATACATCTCATTCTTCTCCAACGTCATTCTATCCATATTCTCCAGACTATCAGACAATTCCATACCAATATCCACCACTTCAACCTCACCTATATAATCGCTATTCCCAGGCAAGAGGAAGGCTGTTTTCTGGAACTGGATGCTCAGAACCTTATCCGCGATGACCACCGCGCTATGGTCAGGCGTATGCTGATCCGCGAAGAGTCCCGAAGGAATGTCCACCGAGACCACGTAGGCAAGGGATTCATTGATGTGTTGGATTACCTCCGCAAAGAATCCTGTAACGGGTTTGTTGAGTCCAATACCGAAAAGGGCATCCACAATAATGTCATCTTCTTTCTCTTCAGGCTGATTATCAGCCGTATAGTGTATGGTATGAGCGTTTTCGTATTGTTCGGAAACTTTCTGCCAGCGTTGCAGTTGATATTCCATTTCACTGCTATAACGGGCATTTTCCGGCGCACAAATCACCAAATGAACCTGATTGACAAGATGGTGTTCCTCCAGAAGCCGGATAGCCATCACCACTCCATCGCCGCCGTTGTTACCTGTCCCGACATAGAAATAGAGATCCTGAACATCGTACAACAAAACATTATAATATAATGTTTCGGTGCAAGCGGCACCGGCCTGCTCCATCAACTGCAAGGAAGAGATACCCTGCTTCTGCATGGTAAATCTCTCGCATTCACGTATTTCCGAGACTTTTAGAATTGCATTTTCCATCTTTACAGGTTTCCGATTTTGAGTGCGCAAAAATATAAAAAAAGCTTTGATTATCTATATTATTATATAGCCTTTTCTTACTATAAAAACACCATCATATTTTATGTCCAACAAAATGTTCAAAAAAAAAATTTGAAGAAATCATCACATCTAAAAAAAATGTATTTTTGCAGATTAAATTGATAATGTTTGTAAAGGAATTTAAAGAATAAAAACAACAATTCAATTAACCTTATTATTCATCAAAACCAAAAAAAAATGAAAAAGATTTTTACTTTATTTGTCGCGTTTTTGGCGTTGACATTCTGTGCGAAAGCGCAGGTAACAATCATTTTGGAAGCCCACGATGTGTGGCAAGATGGTTCTGGCTACCAACTTCTGTTGGATGCTGACCACAACACTTTCGGCACCGTCATTCCTGCGACCGGTCCTTTGAGTGACGGTGGAGACGTGGCTGCTTCCGTCTATGCGGAATTCGAGTACACGGTTCCTGTCGGAGCTGACGGTAGCCTCACCACCCAGAACATTGTTTATGACGGCACTGCCACCATTACCATTCCCGCAGGTACCTACGACTTCTGCATCACCAATCCTACCCCTAATGACAGAATGTGGATCGCAGGCGGCAACATTGACCCCACACGTGCGGACGACTATGTCTTTGAGAACGGCAACATTTACCATTTCCAGATGATCAGAGATGGAAATAATGACGCTTGCCAACTTACCATCTCCGTTAACCCCACCAGCCCTACCATTGCTCCTTCCCCCACAGCTGTGAACTTCGGCAATGTGCTTCTGGGCAACTCTGCGACCAGCAATGTCACAGTAAACAACTACCTTCTCACCGCCCCTGTAACAGCTACCACAACAGCTCCGTTTGAGATTTCCACTGACGGTACCACGTTCGCTACCACAGCTACTATCCCGACGACTGGCGGCACCCTTACTATTCGCTACACCCCGACAACAACAGGCGTTTCCAATGGTACTGTAACTCTCTCCTCCACAGGTGCCACGGATGCCACCATCACACTGACGGGTGCTGGTCTTGATTGCAGCAACATCACGGTTCCCTTCACCGAAGGTTTTGAGAGCACTATTGATTGCTGGAGCATGGTCAGCGCGGATCCCGCCAATGACGACCGCTTCGGTATTTATGCGGATGCGAGCGCTTACGAAGGCAATTATGATTTCCGTTTCAGCAGTTACAGCACTGCCACTGACTACAATCAATACCTCATTTCTCCCGAACTGACCTTAACCGGCAATGACGCTTACGTGTTATCTTTCTTCTATAAAGGTTACAATAGTTCGGAGAATTTCAGAGTTCTGTATTCTACAACGAATAACAGCCTCAGCAGCTTCACCCAACTGGCTGACTTCACTAATGTGGCCACCACTTGGACACAAGTTTCCCTTGAGCTCCCTGCTGGCACTAAATATTTTGCTATCGATTATTATGGCAACTATCAATTCTACCTCTATGTTGACAACATCAGTGTCGGAAATGCTACACCTTCCATAGCCCTCAACTTAGATGCCATCGATTTTGGCACTGAACCTATGGGAACCATCTCTGACGTTGAGGAAGTGGAACTCACCGCAATCAGCATCACCACTCCTATCACATTAAGTGTGGTTGCTCCTTTCGAAGTTTCCATCGACAGCATCAACTTCGCAGCAACTGCAACCATTCCTGCTAGCAACACAGCTGTTGCCAATCGTACTTTCTACGTCAGATTCGCTCCCACCGCTGTTGGCACTTTCACTCAAAACCTCACCGTCACTAACGGCACGCTCAGCGAAACAGTCGCTCTGACTGGTAGCGCTGTTGATTGTTCCGGCGGTATTGCTTCTCTGCCCTACTCTTTCGGCTTCAACGATGCAATCGTTCCTCCTCTTTGCTGGACCGTTGGTTATGATCCTACCTATTTCTTCGCTGCTGGTACGGGTGTTGAAGGCGATTATGCAATCGGCATTGGAGATGTTGACATGCTCATCACCCCTGAAATCCACACCACAAACGCTATGTTGGTGTCATTCCAATACATCAACTACTTCGGCACCAGCGCCACTGAGCCTACCTATTTCCACGTAGGTTACTCCACCACCGACAACAACCCCAACAGCTTCACATGGCAAAGCGACAACCTCTGCGCTGTTGACGAATTCGCCGATTTCACCACCGTTGTCCCTGCTGGCACAAAATATTTGGCCATCGGCGTTTCTGAGCTTGGCACTGGTTTGTATTATGGTATGTTTGAAGAAGACGATGTTTTCTATATTGACAACCTTTCATTGACCGAACTCGCACAACCCACAATGATTGTTGCTCCTGAGAGCATGTCTTTCGGCTCTATCATGTATGGAACACCTTCTAACGAGCTTCCCGCTTCTGTTGTAGGCGCTTTGCTGGCCAACGACATTACTGTCAATGCTCCTGCTAACTTCGAAGTTTCCACCAATGGCATCTCTTTCGCTTCTACCGCTACCCTTCCTGATGATGGCGGTCTTTTCTATGTGCGTTACAACCCGACCGCTATCGGTTCTCACAACGGTAACATCACGTTAACCAGCGGCAACACCACCAAGACGATTGCTGTCAGCGGTACCGCAGTTGACTGCTCAGGTGCTCGCACCCTGCCCTTCACGGAAGACTTCAACAACGACGAAATTCCTGCTTGCTGGTTGGTCAACTCCACGAGCGAGGAGACTTGGATTATCAATACTGACCAAGAAGGTAACGTCGCTGCTTACTGTAATTACGCAGGTGAAGGCATTCAGCAAGATGAAGATCTCATCACGCCCACTTTGGATCTCACTGGTTACAATACTGTCACCCTCACTTTCCAATTCATGGCCAGCAACACATACGTCATGAATGACGACCCCGAAGAGCAATACACGCTCTACATTTACACTAGCACCAACGGTGGCACATCTTACTCAGCTACACCTATTTTCGACCTGAGAGATGTTGAATTTGAAAACTGGGATTGGACAACCGCTACTGTGGATCTCACTCCTCTGGCAGGTAATTCTAACGTCAAGTTGAACTTCAACTATTACGGCATGTATGGTGGTGAATTGTGGATGGATGACGTCAACATCACCGGAACTGTCGGTGTCAACGAGTATGACAACGTGGTGAGAATTTATCCTAACCCCGTCCAAAACATGCTCAACATCAACGCCAACAGCAACATCGACCGTGTTGAGGTTTACAACATGATGGGCCAGATGGTTGGTTCCTACAATGTGAACGAATCTAACACCCAAATCAACACCAGCAACTACGCCAATGGTGTTTACACGGTGAAAATTTCCACCGAAAACGGCATGACGACCCAAAAATTCACGGTCGCTCGCTAATCATTCGGTATAATATCCCTTTACAAAAATCCCGGGCCTGCGGTCCGGGATTTTTTTGTATTCGTTTATCATCGAACATCATTCATCGAACATCATTCATCGAACATCATTCATCGAACATCATTCATCGAACATCATTCATCGAACAATCCCAGGGCTCGCTTCGCTCACCCTAGGCTGACATAGGTCGGGCTTTCAGCCCTTTTTGGTAGGCGTTTTGGTTTTTTTTGCGAAATCGAGTGGATTTGGCGTGTGGCGATTGTTTTCTAATATTCGGTAATGTTCCATTGTTTTCGTTATTATTTACAATAATCGAATTGTTTTCTGCATAATTATTGTGTTTTTTAGCATATTAAAAATCAACTATTTAGCAACATTTTGTAATGATTATTATGGTATATTCGCAGCAAAAAAAACATTATGGCACAGTCATTATCAAAAATTCTCGTACATGCCGTTTGGCACATCAAATACAACAGTCCAGAAATTCTCAATGAGGACAGAGTTGAACTATACCAATATCTGAATAATCTCTTCGACAAAAAAGGGTGCGCAACTCTTCAGATTAACGGTGTGGGCAACCACGTACATGTATTATTTGCACTATCTAAAACCATATCTTTGGCAAAAGTGATGGAATCTATCAAATCAATCAGCAGCAAATGGTTGAAAACCAGAGGAAACCATTATACCGGATTCGCATGGCAACCTGGATACGGTGCCTTCTCCGTGAGCGAATCCGTCTGCCCCAAGACAAAACGATACATTGCACGCCAAGAGGAACATCATCAACAAATCACCCCTCATGATGAATACATCCAACTCCTCACCAAGAACAATGTTCCTTTCAACGAACAATACCTCTTCGATTCCCCCAACACCAACCTCTTCCAAAAAGGGCTGAAAGCCCGACCTATGTCAACCTAGGGTGAACGCAGTGAGCCCTAGGGCACAGAAGGAATGCAATGAACTTTGGAATATAGGGACGCAGTGAGCCCTAGAAAACAGGAGTAACATAACACAACGCAGCGTACTCTGACCTAGGGTGAACGCAATGAGCACCAGGTTAAAAAAAAATGAAAAAAACATTCACAACATATCAGTAAAAAAATATATCTTTGCAGAATGAATGTAACCGCTCTTGATCAAAGCGTAAAAAACACAACATAACCGCTTGATCACGAGCCTATTAAAAAGTAATAGAAAACGAAAAGATGAGTTATATCGCGTTTGACAAAGACAAATTGGTGAACATCGGCTTCGCGGAGGAGCGGGAGATTTTGCGCTGCAGCAGAACCGGAGCCTTTGCCACTACCACCCTGTGCGGTCTCAACACCCGCAAATACCACGGACTCTTCATCGTGCCGCAGGACAACTTCAATGGGGAGCGTCACCTGCTGGTCTCCGGCATCAACGAGAACATCGTGGTCAACGACATGGATTTCCATTTGAGCATCCATCAATATAAGAACAGAGTCATTGACCCGAAAGGCAACAAATATCTCCAGAAATTCTGCGCCGATGGCGTGCCGGTCTATGATTACCGCGTCGGAAAATTCAACTTCCAGAAGTCCTTCCTCTTCCAGCAAGACACCGAACGGCTGATCATCAAATACACCTTCTTGGACGACATCGACGAAGTGGCGTTGCAAATCGAGCCGCTGCTGGCTTTCCGCAACATCCACCAGCTCACACACGCCAACGACAATGTTCGCACGGACTATCAAACGGTTGACAACGGCGTAGGCTTCTGCATGTACGACGGTTATACGCCCGTCTATTTCCAATTCTCGGAACCTGTGTACTACCAGCACCATCCCGACTGGTTCTATAACATCGAATACGAAGAAGAGCTCAAGCGTGGCTACGACGGTCACGAGGATCTGTGGCGGCCTGGCACGATTACCGTAAAGGTTCAGAACAAAGAACTGTATCTGAGCATCGGCACGGTGCCCGTGAATCCTGCGGAACTCGCAGGCCTCTATGCTCACGAGGAGAAGCAGCACACTTTCCGTTCTTCTTTCGCCAACTCCTTGAAGAACGCCGCCGAGCAGTTCATCGTGAAGCGCAACGGTCGCACCGACATCATCGCCGGTTACCCTTGGTTCGGACGCTGGGGCCGCGACACTTTCATCGCGCTGCCCGGTCTCACCTTGCCTTTCAACAAACTGGACCTTTTCGAGGAAATCACCGACAGCATGATCGCCGACATGAAGGAAGGTCTCTTCCCGAACATCGGCACCGGTGAAACCGCTTCGTATAATTCTGTCGATGCGCCCCTTTGGTGCATCCGCAGCCTGCAAATTTACTACGAATACATCAACAAGCCCAAAAAGCTGTGGGCAAAATATGGCGAGGTCATCAAGAGCATCCTATGCGCTTACCGCGACGGCACGATGAACAACATCCGGATGCTCGAAAACGGACTGATCTGGGCTGGCGGCGACGGACTCGCCCTCACCTGGATGGACGCCATCGTGAACGGTCGTCCCGTGACTCCGCGCACCGGCTGCCAAGTGGAGATCAACGCCCTGTGGTACAATGCCATCAAGTTCGGACTTGAACTTGCACGCGTGAGCCACGACAAGGAATTTCTCATCGAATGGGAGCCCATTGCCACCACTTTCCCGGCCGTGTTCAAAGAGACGTTCTGGTCAAAGGAGATGGGATATCTGGCCGACTATGTGAATGGAGACTACAAGAATTTCCAAGTCCGTCCTAACATGTTGATTGCCGCATCCTTACCTCATGCTCCTATCAGCGAGAAAATCCGTCAATTGGTGCTCAAACGCATCGACGAGGAACTGCGCATCGAGAAGGGTATCCGCACCCTGTCGCCCAAAGACCCCGAATACAAAGGGCATTACAAGGGCACACAAGCGGAACGCGACGCCGCCTATCACCAAGGCACCGCCTGGCCGTGGCTGCTGTTCCCCTTCACGGACTGCATGTTAAAGGTGCATCCCGAGAGTGCTCCCGATGTACTCACGGACATCCTGTATCGCTTCGACAGCTGCATGTCCTCCTACGGGATCTCCACCATCGCGGAAATCACCGACGGAGACCCGCCGTACAAACCCAACGGCTGCATCTCGCAGGCATGGAGCGTGGCCGCGTTGCTCTACATGAAATGGAAAATTGAACAAGTTAAGAAATAGATGATAATCAGATAATTATTATGGCGATAAAAGTATTAATGTTCGGATGGGAATTTCCCCCACACATCTCGGGAGGACTGGGAACCGCCTGCTATGGCCTTACCAAAGGTCTGGCATTGAACGGTGTGAAGGTCACCTTCGTGATGCCCAAAGCCTCCGGCGATGAAGACACCTCGTATGTCAAGATCGTCAACGGGAGTGATGTGGAAGTTGACCCACGGACTTCCGAATATTTCCTGCGATCCGAACAGACCTCGTACATCCAAGTGAACAGCAAACTCATCCCTTACGTGGGGTTGGACGACTACTATAACGTTGTCAATCAGATAGAAAGTGGCATATTCGAAACCACCTCTGGGGAGAAACGAAAATACATTTTCTCTGGCAAATACGGTGCTAATCTGATGCAAGAGGTCAACCAATACGCCCAAATCGCAGCTGAAATCGCCAAAAACGAAGATTTCGACCTCATCCACGCGCACGACTGGCTGACCTACCGCGCAGGCATCGCTGCCAAGCGCATCTCCGGCAAGCCGTTGGTGGTGCACATGCACGCCACGGAATTCGACCGCTCAGGAGAAACCAACTACAACGACATTGTGTATGGCATGGAAAAAGAGGGCATGATGGCCGCCGATGCCGTTTGTGCGGTCAGCGACCTCACCCGAAACATCGTCATCAACAAATATGGCATTCCCGCCGAAAAGGTCTTCACGCTCCACAACGCTGTGGAACCCAATGAAAAGAAGGTGGAACGCCGCAAGTTCGTCTCTGAAAAAATCGTAACTTTCTTAGGACGTGTCACTTACCAAAAGGGACCCGACTACTTTGTGGAGACCGCCAAACGGGTGTTGGAAAAAGACCCGAACGTACGTTTCGTGTTGGCCGGCGACGGCGACATGATGCCGCACATCATCGAACGTGTGGCAGAGTTAGGCATCTCCGACCGTTTCCACTTTACCGGATTCTTGCGTGGCGATGACATCAACAAGATGTTCGGCATGAGCGACGTCTATGTAATGCCTTCTATATCAGAGCCTTTTGGCATCTCGCCGTTGGAAGCGATGCGGGCGAAAGTACCCGTGGTCATTTCCAAACAGTCGGGTGTTTCCGAAGTGCTCACCCACGCCATCAAGGTCGATTTCTGGGACATTGATGCCACCGCCGATGCCATCTATGGTCTGCTCCACTACCCCGCCCTCTCGAAACTCTTCGCAGAAGAGGGTGCTGCCGAGGTTGACCGCCTCAAATGGGAGCATGTGGCCAAAAAATTAGTCAAAATTTACGAAAAAACGCTCCATTATGAATAATATATGTTTCCACTTTCAGATCAGTCAGCCGTACCGCCTGCGTACGTACCGCTTTTTTGATATCAATCAAAATCACAACTATTTTGATGATTATCAGAACCAATATCTGACAAAGCGTTTGGCAGAGCGCTGCTATCTGCCCACCAACAAGATGCTGTTGGATCTCATCAAGCGCGTCGGCAACAAATTCCGTTGCAGTTTCAGTATCTCGGGCAGCTCCATCATGCTGTTCAAGAACTACTGTCCTGAAGTCATCGAAAGCTTCAAGGAGCTCATAGCAACGGGATGCGTGGAGATTACAGGCAGCACTCTCACTCACAGTATTGCGTCTCTGTATAATGAAAGCGCATTCATGGAGCAAGTTCATTTGCAGGAAAAACTGCTGATGGAGACTTTCGGCGTGAAACCCATCTCTTTCTGCAACACTGAGATCATCTACTCCGATGAAATGGGCGAATGGCTCGGCAATGCCGGCTACCGCGTCATCCTTACGGAGGGCGCACGCCACATCCTCGGTTGGAAGAGCCCCACTTACCTCTACTGCAACCCTTATCAGACGGATGTAAGACTGTTGCTGCGTTCCTACCAACTGTGCGATGACATCACATTGCGCTTCGCAGACCAAGGGTGGGATCAGTACCCGCTGACCGCCGGCAAGTACATCCGCTTCCTGGAGAATATTAACACCGAGAGCGAATCGCCGCTCATCAATCTCTACTGGGATTACGAAACCATCGGCGAGCATTATACGGCAGAAACAGGCATTTTCGATTTCTTCAGATCCTTGGTCACCGAACTGGAGTATCACGAAAACTACAAGTTCATCACGCCTAAGGATGTGTTAGACATGGATTTAAGTCTGGCAACGATGCACGCTCCGTGGCCCATTTCCTGCTCTGGCGAAGAGAAGGACACCCACGAATGGCTCGGCAATGAACTGCAGCAAGAGGCTTTCAACCAATTATTCAAGTTGGAAGAACTCTATCAGAATTCTAAAAATGCCAATGCAAAACTAAGCTGGCTGCGTCTCCAAGCTGCCGACCACTTCAACTTCATGAGTTCCAAATGGTTCGGTCACCGCTTTGTGAAACGTAACTTCGAGGTTTATTCTTCACCCTATCAGGCGTTCATCAACTATATGAACGTGCTGAATGATGTGAAATTGCAGTTGGAAAGTTAGACGTTAGACGTAAGACGTGTGACGTGTGACGTGTGATTTTTAATATTAGATTTTGTAATAATCTTTTGCTCAAGTCTTTACTCATACGTCATAAGTCATACGTCATAAGTCAATCATATTATGCTGCTCGACAAATTACAAACCCATAAGGTCTATCTCGCCTCGCAATCTCCTCGCCGACGTGAACTGCTGGCGGGGATGGGGGTGGATTTTGAAGTCATCAAAACTGACGTGGAGGAGACCTACGACCCGTCGTGGAGTCCCGAACAGATTGTGATGCACCTTTCAAAGCTCAAGATGTCACCCATCGACATGAGCCAATACGACCCTTCCTCCATTTTCATCACCTGCGACACCATTGTGGTCATAAATGGCGAAATCGCTGGCAAACCGAAGGACGAAGAGGATGCCAAACGGATGTTGCACGCGCTGTCAGGCAACACACACACCGTTTATAGCGGCCTCACAGTGGCCACCGCAAAACTACAACTTACCGATTACCGCGCCACGGATGTCGTTTTCGAAACATTGTCCGATGAAATGATACAATATTATATAGACCACTACCGTCCCTACGACAAGGCAGGCTCCTACGGCGTGCAGGAATGGATTGGCCGCGTAGGCATCCGCGAAGTCCACGGCTCCTTCTACAACGTCATGGGCCTCCCCACGAGGTTGCTGTGGGTGCTTTTGGAGAAGATTTGTGAGAAGCGTGATTTAAACTTTGAACTTTGAACTTTGAACTTTGACTTTGACTTTGAACTTTGCTGCTGGTCACTAACCGTCAACCATTAAAAAGCGTATCCAATTGCCAGTTTCAGCCCATCGAATATCCGGTAACGGTGCGGTTGGTTGAACCAATCCATATTAATGACAGGGCCACCATGAAGGTCATCGCGCGAAGGATCAAATATCGGCACAGCAAAATCCACGCGAATCACAAAGAAATTCAGGTCTAAGCGCAAACCAACGCCCACATCCACCGCGATTTCCTTAAAGAAACGATCGAAAGCAAAATCAGCACCCGGCATATCGGCTTCCTTTCGTGCGAGCCAAATATTACCGGCATCCACGAACAGACCATATTTGAGCGACCGGTACAAAGTGCCTCGGTACTCGATGTTGAACTCCATCTTGACTTCGCCGGTATAGAGCGTATCCATATCATGCTTATAACTACCCGGTCCCAATCCACGATAGCTCCAACCACGCATGCTGTTGCTTGTTCCCACATAAAATCCCTTGTCGTATGGGATGTAAGAACCTTTATCCAGCGGAATCATCACGCCCATATCCGCCCGCATGGCCAAAGCGTTGTTATTATTGATGGTATAGGTATAATTCCACAGTATCTCCATCTTTTCAAAGGTAGTGTAATTATAACCGATACTATCCAGTTTGTTCTTGCTCAGCACCCATCGCTCATTCGGGGAGATAATCGCATTCAACCCTTTCAACAGCAAACCCGACGACTCCAAATTCACCGTCAAGTGCATATTGTGTTTTCGGGTCTCCATCAACTTGGGTACCAAGAAGTTAAAAGAGAATTTGGTCGAAAGCAGGAAGAACTTGCCAAATTTATTTTGATAAGACAATGGGTAATCATCATAATTGAGCAACCTCGAATAACGCTTGTCGTTATTGTTAATCGTGCTGACATCTATCGGACTTAAACTATAAGAGAAAAAGTTAGACGGCATCCATTTATACGTAAGGCTGGCGTTGTACATCAAACGACGATAGACACCCGAATAATTGACGCCCGCCGAAATAGAGGTGACTCTGCTGATCGAATTCTCGTCTAGATGGCGATCGAAAAGGAACAATCGGTTTGGAATATCCAGCGTGGCTGAAAAACCGAACTCAGGATAAGAATAGGCTTTGTTGTTCTTGAACAAATTGTTCAGTGAATAATAGAAATAGCCACCAGACAAGTTAATCGTCAGATGTTCAGCACCTTTGAAAAGGTTTCGATTCATATAAGTCAGGGAGATGTCCGATT